>Ga0326726_10005110_pt1 | contig 11918 bp, 10 predicted proteins | sample MHFenrmetagenome_2_FD_207603 | JGI IMG/M metagenome (GOLD analysis project Ga0326726, IMG submission 207603) | Lab enriched peat soil microbial communities from Michigan Hollow, Ithaca, NY, United States - MHF15MN | ecosystem: Environmental > Terrestrial > Soil > Wetlands > Peat | place: USA...
GGGAGAATCGATCTCCTCTTCGAGGATAACGGCGCCTGGACGCTCGTTGACTACAAAACCGACGAGGTGACGCCGTCCGGCGCAGAAGAGCGGCTCGCCGTCTACGAGCCGCAGGCCGCGCTCTATGCGTTCGCCCTCGAGAGGCTCGGCATGAAATGCTCGGGTGGGGTCGTCCTCTACTTCGCGAGACCAAATGTCACGAGGCTGATCGAGCCCTCGACCTCTCTCATCGCTCGTGCGGAGGGTCTGGTACGCGAGGCCGTCAGCGCCCGGAGGGGCGCCTGAGCGCGTCCAATATCTCCCCGTCCCCGATCGTCACGCCGAGCCCGGGGCCCGTGGGGAGCACGAGCTTCCCCCGCTGCACGGTCACTCCCGCCGCGGGATCGTTCCGTATGAGAATATTGCCGTCGAGGTCGGCGCAGTCGACGAGGGGGGCGAGCTGGGCGGCCGCGGTGATCCCGATGGAGCTTTCGATCATGCAGCCGATCATGATCTTCATCCCGCACGCGCGCGCCGTGTGGATCATCCGGAGCGCCTCGCGCACGCCGCCGCATTTCATGAGCTTGATGTTGATCCCGTGAAAGGCGCCCGCGAGCTTCGGAATGTCGACCGCGGCATGGACGCTCTCGTCGGCGAACATCGGGAGCGAAGTGCGTCCCGCGAGCCATCGGACGCCGTCGAGATCGGCCGCGGGGAGCGGCTGCTCGACGAACTCGACGTTCTGCCCCTCGAGCCACCGCATCTTCTCGAGCGCCTCCACGCGCGTCCATCCCTCGTTCGCGTCGATGCGCACGGGTCGGTCGGTGAGGCCGCGGACCGTCTCCATGATCTCCCGGTCGTTTTCGAGCCCCATCTTGATCTTGAGAACGGGGAACTGCTCCGCCTCGCGGATCTTCTCCGCGATGATCTCCGGCGAGTCGATCCCGATCGTGTATGAGGTGACGGGCGTCTTCCCCGGGTCGAGGCCGAGAACCGAGTAGAGCGGCGCCCCCAGGCGCTTCCCGAGAAGATCGTGGAGGGCGATGTCGATCGCGGCGAGGGCGGCCTTCTCGGCGCCGAGCCGTTCCGCAGCCCGTGCGAGCGCCTCCTCGAGATGCCCGGCCGGCTCGAGTGCCGCCCCCTCGAGCGTCGCGAGCGCTCGAGCGGCGGATTCGGCGCTCTGGCCGTAGCGCGCGGACGGCGCGGCCTCGCCGAAGCCCTCGACACCCGCGTCCTCGAGCCGCACGATCACCGATTCCCGGTATTCGTCGGCGCTCCGGGCGATGCGGAAGGTGTGCCTGAGCTCGAGCCGCGCTTTCACGAACGATATTCTCACGTTCACCCCTTGACGGGGGCGAGGCGATTCTCCGGGTGCCCGCCCCGCTTTCCGTTTCCAAAATTTTCCCCGTCCGGTATAATAGGCCCACATCGCACGGGGGACAAGGCTCAAGTTCTCGGGTAGCCTCGCCGCTACCTCAGGAGGGGATTACATGGCATCGAAGGAACCGCGACCGCAGGGACACAAGATGAAGAAGTATCCGCAGAACATGGCAAATATCATTCTCAGGGCCCTCGAATATACGACCGACGGGATTATCATCGGGAGCCTCGATGGTACGGTGTACTATCACAACAAGGCCTGGCTCAGGATACACGCCCTGGACGAGAACTTGGATCTTCGAGGGAAGAAGATCCGGGACTATGAGCGTCCGGAGCTGCTTCCGATTCTCAATAAGCTCAATGAGAGGCTCATGAGGGACGGTTCCTATACATACCAATTCGGAACAGTTCGTAGGGACGGCATATATCACGACGTCTACCTTGCGGCAAACATCATTCGCGAGTTCAATCCTCCCGTCGCTGTGGTGATCCTGAAGGAAGTCACCGATCTCGTGCAGACGCAGAAGGAGGTTGCCCGCCGGAACATGGAGATTGAGCTCTTCAATGAGATCTACACGACGATTGCGAGGGCGCAGAGCAAGAAGAGGGTCATCAGCCATATATTGAAGCTCCTCGGAGATTACGTCGGAGCGAAGGCCGCCGGTTTCTACATGATCGACCATGCGAAGAAGGAGGCAGTGCTCATCGATTCACGCGGTCTTCCCCCGCGCGTGCGGGAGCGGGTGATGCACATCCCGATCAAGGCCAGGGCTTTCGGGAGGATCGCGAAGTCACGTCACACGTTCGTGATGGAAGAGGATATGCCCGGTCACGATGGAGGCGTCCCCGACATACGAAAGACCATGGGAATCAAGCGGACGATCGGAACCGTTTTCAGAACGGGCACGAACCGCGACTATTTGGCGATCTTCGGTCTCCCGGAGGCCGAGTCGGTGGATCCCGAAATCCGCAACTTCTTCGACGCCGCGGCGAAACGATTCGGAATCGCGATCGAGCGGGTCGAGCTCCTCGACACGCTCGAGAAGCGGGAAAACGAGCTCGAGAAGCTCACCGCCCGTCTTATCGACACGGCGGAGGAGCAAAATCGCCATTGCGCGCGCATGCTCCACGACGAGTTCGGGCAGGCGCTCACGGCCCTCAAGCTCGAGCTCGAGATGTTCGAGAAGAAGATGGGCCCCCTCAACTCCCGAGCAAGGGAATCCCTCGAGGCGATGCGGAAGCATCTTCGGTTCGTGGCCGAGAGCGCGCGATCCCTGTCCAAATCGCTTCATCCGGCCATGCTGGATGAGCTCGGGCTCGTCCCGACGCTCAACTGGTATATCGACAACTTCGTGCGAAGCAAGGACCTGGAGGTTGTCATAGAGGAAGCCGGCTTCGACGAGAACCTGCCGCTCTCGGCGTCGCTCGCCCTCTACCGGGTGGCACAGGAAGCCCTCATGAACGTGCTCCGGCATTCATGGGCGACGAAGGTCACTATTTCGCTTACAAAAGGATACCCCCATGCTATAATGGAAATCGAAGACAACGGCCAAGGGATCTTGCGAAAAAAGGGGAAAAACGAAGCAAAGGGGCTCGGTCTCGTGACCATGCGAGAGCGGGTCGAGTATCTCGGCGGCACCTTCCAGGTCACCTCGTCGCCTGGAAAGGGGACGCGGATACGAGTGAAAATCCCGATCGAGGCACTCGATGTCTGAGAAGATCAAAGTCGTGCTCGTGGAAGACCACACGATTGTTCGCGAGGGCATGCGGCCGCTCCTCGAGGGCCGGGGGATCACCGTGATCGGCGAGGCGGGGGACGGGCTCCAGGCGGTGAAGATCGCGAAGGAGCTCAAGCCCCACCTCGTGATCATGGACGTGGCACTCCCCCGACTCGGCGGGATCGAGGCGACGCGCAGAATTCTCAAGAACAAGCCGCTCACGAAGGTGATCATGCTCACGATCCACGACGAGCCGCAGTTCGTCTACAAGGCGCTCGAAGCCGGCGCGAAGGGATATCTCGTGAAGGAGGCGCCCCTCGAGGAGCTGATCGCCGCCATCAAGGCTGTGATGGAAGGGGGGACCTACCTGAGCTCGAACTTTCCGCCGGGGCTGATGGAATCGTACGTGAAGCTCGTCAGGCGCGGCAAGAAGATCGACGAGTTCAGCCAGCTCACGCGGCGCGAGAGGGAGATACTCGGATATATCGCCGAGGGGTACACGAGCCCGCAGATCGCGAAGATGCTCTACATCAGCAAGAAGACGGTCGAGAACCACCGGGCTAATATCATGGAGAAGCTCGATATTCACGATACGGCCGGGCTCGTCCGTTACGCGATAAAGATCAAGCTTGTCGAAACATGATCTGGAACGTATCATTCCTCCCGTGGTATAAGGGGCAGGGGGCCGGGGATGAAAATAAGGGAATCTACCCATTGCAATAGTTGTCATCGAAGGGTATTGTATATATAGAAGTTTTCGGGACAAAAAGGCTATCTCTGGGACATAAAAAGAAGAAATCTGAAATCGGAATTGATATCAGGAGGTAATGACTAGCGAGTTAGTCTATACCAACAAGAAGACGAAAAATGGGTTTGCCGCCTGGCACTAATGCGGAGCCAATCCCTTCCTACCAAAATAACCCCATCTCTTCCCCTAGGAGATGAGCCGCTTACTAGGGAGAGGTTCCCACCTGGCAACAGGATTGAACCTTCAACGCCCCGGTGAGAGTCCCTTAGGATCGCTTTCCACTTCAATGGGGCTGGGGTTCAGGTCAGGCGGCAAATTTTTTTTGCCCGGCTGTTCCCGTTCCCTCCCGAATCCCCATTACTCCACGTTGAAATCTCTCGAACCTCTGGTATACTGTGTCCCAATTGATTTCCCGGACGCGGGTCCACAGCGAAAGGTGAGGTATGAACGCTGAGAAGTGGAGAGAGATCAAGACGCTCGGTGAGTTCAACGAGATCAGAAGTCGCGGGAGCGGCTATGTCGTGATCACGGACAAGGCGGACGAGAGCACGGTTCACGCGACCTCGTGCGGGCAGCTGACGGAAGCCCGCTTCGCCGACAAGGTCATCAGAAATGAGTCGAAGTTCGGTGGGTTCTTCTGGACCGACGATCTGGACTTCGCGATGTATAAATGGGATGCCTATAAGTGCGGTAACTGTCTTCGATGAGTAGCTGGCTCGCCCTTCGCAAGAGAATGCGCCTCGATATCGCGAAAGCCTTTTCCGCGAGATCGGGCGCGGACTCGCAGGATTTCCTCCGGATATTCTATGATCCGCTGACCCCGCCCCTCATCGGGGATTTCGACAGCCAGTACATCTCCGATGAGGCCGTTCTCCAGGAGATTCTCTCGGCCCTGAGCGAGGCGACGGGACTCAAGCTTTCCCTCGTCAGGTCGTACTTCTCGAGAACCGAGACCTTCGCCCAGTTCGGGGAGCATCTTCTCAGGGCGGGCGCTTATTCGAAGGAGAAGAAATGAGACTCCTGGCCGTCGTGATCTCTCTCCTCGTCGCCTCCTCCGTGGCGTGCCGGGCGCAGATCACCGCAGAAGGGGCCTTCTTCTACGATCGCGGCCACTACTGGATCGAGCTTGCCTTCCGCGACGCGGCTGGTCGGGACACGATCCCACCCGATCTCGCCGTGCGGCGTTTCGAGATTAGGAAACCTGGCGAGCTCTCGGGAAGCTTCGCCCCTTCGAAGGTCGAGGTCGTTTCCCGCGATAAAGGGGGCCCGGTCGTCATTCTCGCCTCGGGCAGGCTCGAGGGGCGTTCGTGCTACCTGGTGAAGTACACGCCGCCGGACGCCGCCCCCGTCGTTGTCGATTCGATCTGCGATCCGTTCTTCACCCCTCCCCGGAAAGGCGAATGCGGCGCACGGACGTTCTTCAGGAACTACGTTGCTCCGGCCTTCCAGAAGGAGGGTGACGCATACAACCTGAATCAGTTGAAGTACGAGTACGACTTCTCCGACGACAAATCGGCGACGAGCGTGGCCCTCGAGCCTCGTTTCAAGATCGGCGGCTTGGACGTCGAACCGCTCTTCGAACAGAGCAGGGTCGTCTACCGCCTCGAGCACGCGGGCAAGACGCCGACGGAGAAACGCTCGTTCGGTATCTCCGCTGCGGCGTCCGGGTGGGTGGCCGCTCTCCGGCTGGGTCTCGCGATGAGCTACCGTGACGACAGGTTGGCGCTCGGGCTCGCGGCGGGGGACTCCGTCGTGCCGACAGAGGCCCTGGCCGTCGAGGGGCGCGTGAGATTCGACAATCTCTTCGACCGCGCGAACCGCTACTGCGTGAGCGTCTTCAAGGGAGTCGACGTCGTCGTGGGCCAGGCGTGGTACCGAACGGGGGAATACCGTCCTGCTCCGTCCCGGGGGGATGAGTTCCCGAACTATACGCCCCGTTGGAATCGCCGGGCGCCCTACGTGAATCTGCGGGGTACGTGGACGTTCCTCTATGGCTTCCAGCTCTCGTATTCGCTTCAGACGTTCTGGCCGAGCGTTCTCGCGAACGGTCCCACGAGTTTCCAGTCCGTTCGCTTCAGGCTGCTCCTGAGGGACGTGCTTCCCGCACAGGAGGGCAGGGCGTACCATCCTGACGTCGAGCTCGCCTATGACACCGGTAAGAGGCTTCCCCTCTTCGAGAAGGAGGAGAAGATCTCGATCGGATTCACCTTCGGTCTCTATCCCTGGTAGGGCTCACGGCTCCGCCCGCATGACGCGCACGAGGCACCGCCTCGATCGCGGCCCGTCGAACTCGCAGAAGAACACCGCTTGCCACGTGCCGAGGACCACCTCCCCGCCGCTGACCGGCACGAACACGGAGACTCCGACGAGCGTCGATTTGATATGCGCGTCGGAGTTGCCCTCGCTGTGGCGGTAACCCTCGCCCTCGGGGACCATTCCCGAGAGCGCCGTCTCGATGTCGCGGGGGACGTCCGGATCGGCCTTCTCGTTGATCGTGACCGCCGCCGTGGTGTGAGGGACGAATATATGACACACGCCTTCGGAAACTCCGCTTCGGCCCACGACCTCGCGGATGCCGCTCGTGATATCGACGAGCTCGGTGCGTCTGCGCGTGCGGACCGGGATCTCCTGGAGCATGGAAGCCTCCTTCGAATGTGAGCACTTGACCGACTTTCGATATGTTCGTATAATAGACGATTCACGCGCGAGATTCAATTTCAAGGAGGTTGACCGTATGTCTCTGAGCGGCCTGGAACCGAAGAACCTATGGAAACATTTCGACAAGATCAGGAGCATACCGCATTGCTCGGGAAATGAGGCGGCTCTCGCGGAGCACCTCATCACATATGCGAAGGGGAAGGGTATCGAGGCCGAGAAGGACGCCACCGGCAACGTCGTGATCCGCGTCCCGGCCACGAGCGGCGCTGAACACGCTCCGGTCGTCGTGCTCCAGGGGCACATGGACATGGTCGGCGAAAAGAACTCGGACGTGGCGCACGATTTCTCGAAGGATCCGATACAGCTCGACGTCCAGGGGGACTGGCTCACGGCCAAGGGGACGACGCTGGGCTCAGATAACGGCATCGGGCTCGCGGCGGCGCTCGCCTTGATCGATTCGAAGGACGTCTCCCACGGGCCGCTCGAGCTCCTCTTCACCGTCGATGAGGAGGTCGGGCTCACGGGCGCCGGCAAGCTGAAGCCCGGCTTCGTAAAGGGCGGCATGATGATGAACCTCGACAGCGAGGAGCTCGGGGCCGTCTACATCGGCTGCTCGGGAGGGGGCGACACCACCCTCAAGCTCCCGGTCGATTTCATCGACGCCCCCGCGGGAACGAAAGGATTCGTACTGAAGGTCGCCGGGCTCCGCGGCGGGCACTCGGGGATAGATATCAACGAGCAGCGCGGGAACGCGATAAAGATCCTGTCGCGCTGTCTCTGGAAGGCCTCGCGCACGCAGCCGGTTCATGTCGCGGGCCTCAAGGGAGGTAACAAGCGCAACGCCATCCCGCGCGAGGCGGAGGCGGAGCTCATGGTGCTCGAAACGGCCGCCGACGATCTCGCGGGGATCATCGGCGACGAGGCGGCGAAGATCGCCGATGAGCTTGGGAAGCGCGAGGTCAACCTCGCCGTCAAGCTCGAGCCGTCCGAGCGGACATTCGGACGCGTCATGGACGGGAAATCGCAGAAGACTCTCTTCGATCTTCTCATCGCGCTGCCGCACGGCGTCGAGGCGATGAGCTACGACATACCGGGGCTCGTCGAGACGTCGAACAATCTCGCGACGATTTCGACCGGCGGCGGCGAGGTCGTGATCGGTCTTTCGACGCGGAGCTCCATCGCGAGCGCGCTGAAGGCGCTTCGCGAGAGGATCCGCTCCATGGCGGAGCTCGCCGGAGCCTCTGTCGAGGAGAACGAACCGTATCCCGGCTGGAAGCCGAATCTCGAATCGAAGCTTCTCGCCGTGGTGAAGGCCGTGCACCTGAAGGAGTTCGGCCGTGAGCCGCAGATGAAGGCCATCCATGCCGGCCTCGAGTGCGGCATCATCGGGGAGAAGTTCCCCGGGATGGACATGATCTCGATTGGTCCGTGGATCGAACACCCGCATTCGCCGGACGAACGGGTCAACATCCCATCGGTCGAGAAGTTCTGGAGGCTCCTCAAGGCGGTGCTGGCCGAGCTCGCGGCGAAAAAGGCGGCGTAGTCCGGGACCGCGTCGCGTCGCGGCTCCGGATGGAGGGCCGTCGCAGTCTCCCCGTTCTCCCGTCTATTCCTCCGACATGAACGGATAGCGATAATCTTTCGGAGGGCAGAAGGTCTCCTTGATCGTCCGGGGGCTCGTCCACCGGATCATGTTGAGGAGGCTTCCGGCCTTGTCGTTCGTGCCGGAGGCGCGGCTCCCGCCGAAGGGCTGCTGGTTGACGACGGCGCCCGTCGGTTTATCGTTGATGTAGAAGTTGCCCGCCGCATCCCGAAGGGCCTCGGTCATCATCACGATCGCTTCCCGGTCCTCGGCGAATATGGCGCCGGTGAGCGCGTACGGAGACGTCGAGCACACGAGACCCAGCGTCCTGTCGAGCTGGCTGTCGTTGTAGACGTAGATCGTGAGCACAGGCCCGAAGATCTCTTCCCGCATCGTCTTGAAATCGGGACGCTTCGCCAGGATCACGGTCGGCTCGATGAAGTAACCCTTCCGGTCGCTCGAACCACCCCCCGCGATGACCTTCGCGCCGCCGGAACGTTTCGCGTAGGTGATGTATCCCTTGATGCTCTCGAACGCAGCCTTGTCGATGACGGCCGACATGAAGTTGCGGAAGTCGGCGGGATCCCCCATCTTGATCGTCGAGATCTCGTGCAGAAGCATCTTCTTGACCCGCGGCCAGAGGCTCTTCGGCACGTACGCGCGCGAAGCCGCCGAGCACTTCTGCCCCTGGAACTCGAAGGCGCCGCGAACCATCGCGATGACCGCCGGCCGCACGTCCGCCGTCGGATGCATGAAAATGAAATCTTTTCCGCCCGTCTCCCCGACGATCCTCGGGTACTGGTTATAGCTCTTGATGTTCGAGCCGATCACTTCCCACATGTTCTGAAACACGGCCGTGCTCCCGGTAAAATGAACGCCGGCGAGATCTGGATGCGTGAGCACCATGTCGCCGACGACCGAGCCCTGCCCCGCTATCATGTTGATAACGCCGTCAGGGAGGCCCGCCTTTTTGAGGAGCTGCATGATGAAGTGCGCAGAGTAGACCGCGCTCGAGGCCGGTTTCCAGAGGACCGTGTTGCCCATGATCGCGGGCGCCGTCGGGAGGTTTCCCGCGATGGACGTGAAGTTGAACGGGGTCACGGCGAACACGAATCCGTCGAGCGGCCGCGCCTCGCTCATGTTCCACATCCCGGGGGCCGATTCGGGCTGCTGGCCGAGGATGATCTTCATGAAGTAGGTGTTGAAGCGAAAGAAATCGATGAGCTCGCAGGCGGAGTCGATCTCGGCCTGGAAGGCGGTCTTCGACTGGCCGAGCATCGTCGCCGCGTTGAGCGTGCTCCGGAACTCGCCGGCGAGGAGATCGGCTGCGCGCAGGAATACGGCCGCGCGAGCCTCCCACGGAAGGCCCGCCCAGGCGTCCTTGGCGGCCATGGCCGCCTTGATCGCGGCCTCGACCTCGGCGCGCCCCGCCTTGTGATAGACGGCGAGCACGTGCTTGTGATCGTGCGGCATGACGCAGAGGCCCGTTTTGCCCGTGCGGACGTTTCTGCCGCCGATCACGCACGGGATATCGATCTCCTTACGGGACAGCTCCCTGAGCTTTGCCTTGAGCTCGGCCTTTTCCTTGGAGCCGGGGCCGTACGTGTAGATCGGCTCGTTCTTCGGCATGTTGATGTTCGGGATGCTTGTGATCACCGCGTACCTCCGTTTGTTCGTGCTGCTTCTAACGAAAACAGGGCGCCTGCCCCGAGGGTAGCGCTCTCGATGAAAAGCGGGCAAAATACGAGGTGCAATATACCACAACGGAATCGCACGGTCAACAGCGCCGCGGGCGCATTCTGCCGCCCCTCGCGCGGCTTCGAGCATCCGAACGCCGCCGGCGCCGCTCACGCGTTCTATCGCCCACCGCGCCGCCGAGGCCTCTTAGCGTGAAGAACCGGTCGGGGCCACGAGCTCGTGGAGATAGTCATTGTAGAGCCTTTTCTGCGCGTCGCCGCGATAGGGGCTCATGTAGTGGAAGAAGTCGAACATGACGAAGGTGCTCACGAACGGCGACTCGGCGGCGAGCTGTCTGTCGACGCGCTCGATCGACGCGGGCGCCGATTCGGAGGGCTTTCCCCCGTGATGGAAGATCTCGATGACGGACCACATCGTGACGCCCGCAGTCTGGCATGCGGCGCGCATCGCGCGGAAGTATGGAACGACGTGCCCCTCGAGGTCGTTGTCCCAGCCGCGGGCGCCGATGCCGTCCTGGAGTATCACTACGTCCACTCCCGAACCGAGAAGAAGTGACGTATAGCTGCGCTCGAACAGCTCCGGGGGGACGAGACCCGACATCGAAGGAGAGATCAAGACTCGTTTGCCTCCGGAGAGGGTACGGCACCAGTCGCCGAGTCCTTTCAGGAAGTTCCTCAGAGCGTCGATATGCTGAGAGGGATAGTTCGCGTCCCTGAGCTCCTGCGGGAGATACCAGCCGGCGAAAGACCTGTGCCTCCCGTAGCGCGCCCAAGCCTCGTTCGCCACCTGAATGCTCGTCTGGGCGGCGAGGGTGAGGTAGCGTTGATCTTTGAGCCGCGTCCACCATAGATCGGCGTAGGCGAGCCCGATGAATACCTCCATCTCGTGCGTGTCGGCGTACTCGAGGATGATACGCGTCGGGTCGACCGCCGCGCTATCGGAGGGGATGAATCGGGAGTCGTTCATCTCGAGCCACTGGATGATGATGAGTCTGATTCCGGCCCGCTGCATCGCGTCCAGCTCGCGGTGCCAGGCGCGCTCGTCCATCTTCATCATCCAGTCCTGATACTGGATGAAGGTGCCTTCGATGGGTCCCCGCCGGGCACCGGGTGCGCCTTTGCCGTCGTTCAGCGAACAACCGGCGGCGAGCGAGAGGATTGCCGCGGCGAGAAGAACGGAAGTGCGCGTGCGTAGACGTCGGGGCATTGTTCCTTCCGATCGAAGAATCCGCTGATCGCCGGTGTCCGGTCGCAGTGTAGCGCCCGCCCGCGGCGCCGTCAACGGTTGTGGGACAGGCGCCGGCACGGAGGGCCAAAGCGCTTGACTTTGCATCGTAGATTGATAATATGAGCGGAAATATAGCATGGATGTGTCATCCCAGGGGTGTAGCTCAATTGGCAGAGCATCGGTCTCCAAAACCGAGGGCTGCAGGTTCAAGTCCTGCCACCCCTATTTTCTTTGGCGTGTCCGCGGCGCCCCGCGGGTGGTGCATTCGGGGAGGGTAGGCAGGGTATGAGCAAGGGTAGGGTTACGAGCGGCATGAGGCCGACCGGGAGCGTGCACCTCGGCAACCTCCACGGCGCGCTCGACAACTGGGTGCGGCTCCAGGACGACTACGAGTGCTACTTCTTCATCGTCGACTGGCATGCGCTCACGACCCCGGGCGGGGGGGACGCGGTCGGGTACGAGAACGTCTCGAAGATGCGCGAGAACGTGATCGATATGGCGATCGACTGGGTGGCGGCGGGGCTCGACCCGGCGAAATGCTCCATGTTCGTCCAGTCCCACGTACCGGAGGTCGCCGAGCTCCACCTCGTCTTCTCCATGATAACGCCCCTCGGGTGGCTCGAGCGGAACCCGACCTTCAGGGAGATGGTCCTCGGCTACAAGATCGAGAGTCCGAGCTACGGGCTCCTCGGCTATCCGACGCTCCAGTCAGCGGACATTCTCGTTTACAAGGGACAGTTTGTTCCCGTCGGCAAGGATCAGGAGGCGCACGTCAACATGACGCGCGACCTCGCGCAGCGCTTCAACAGCCTCTACGGCAGGGACGTGTTCCCGATCACGCAGGTGCTCCTCACGCAGGTTCCCAAGGTTCCGGGCACCGACAGCGTCGACAAGAAGATGAGCAAAAGCGCGGGCAACTACATCGCGC
>Ga0326726_10005111_pt1 | contig 11917 bp, 11 predicted proteins | sample MHFenrmetagenome_2_FD_207603 | JGI IMG/M metagenome (GOLD analysis project Ga0326726, IMG submission 207603) | Lab enriched peat soil microbial communities from Michigan Hollow, Ithaca, NY, United States - MHF15MN | ecosystem: Environmental > Terrestrial > Soil > Wetlands > Peat | place: USA...
CCGAGAAAAAAGTACGTCGCGAATGAGGTTCTGCCGACCGCGCTGGCTCGTTCCAGGGTTCGGATCGCCTGACCCGGTTGCCCGGACCGGCGTTGAGCTTCCCCGAGCAGGTTCCAGGCGCCGATGTCCTCCGGATTGCGCTGAACGACCCGCGCGAACGCCGCGGCCGCCTTCGGATATTCGCCGCGGCGCAGCCACCCATAACCGGCGAGCACGCCCCAATCGGAGCCCTCGGGGTCGCCCTTCTGCTGTGCTTCGGCGAACTGCACCATGGCCGACCAATCCTGCTTTTTGGAGAGCTCGGCGATGGTCTGCTGCTCTTCGTAGGTGTCGCCGCGCCCGGCGATGGCCGACGCCAACAGCGGGTCCGTCGGGAGCGGAGCGGGTTCCATGCTGAAAGCGGAACCGGGGGCCGGAGTGCAGCCCTCGCAGAGCGCAATACAGGCCGCGAAGATCGCGGCGAGCGTCCAGTGGAGGGAGTCAGACCTTGTTCTGATAGACGTAGGCCTGCTGTTTGACGCTCGATTCCCGAGTGCGCTTCTGATCTTCGGGGTCGAGCTTTCGATCCCACCACAGTGCCCGCCCCTTTTTCTGCTCCTGGACGATGTGCGGTTTGTCCCGAAGCAGATCCCGGATCATTCGCGTGATGTCGGATTCGTAGGGTTTCGCCATGGGCTGAGGGTCTATATCCGAGCGAAATTATACGCCCCTTGCCAAGCGGACGAAGACTGTATATAAATACAGATATGGAGGCCCCATGACCGACGAGCTCACCCCCAAGCAGCAGAAAATCCTCAACTTCGTCCGCAAGTCCATCGAGAAGACCGGCTTCCCGCCTACCCGGGTCGAGATCTCGAAGGCGTTCAATTACAGCTCGGCCAACGCCGCCGAAGAGCATCTGCGGACGCTGGAGAGAAAAGGCGCGATCGAACTGACCCCGGGTGCCTCGCGCGGCATTCGCCTTACCGAGGGCCTGGGCCTGCCCCTGATCGGCCGCGTCGCGGCAGGCAGCCCTATCCTCGCCGAAGAGCACGTCGAGCGGCGCTGCCAGGTCGATCCGGCGCTGTTTCAGCCGCGCGCCGACTACCTGCTGAAAGTCCGCGGAATGAGCATGCGCGACGCCGGAATACTCGATGGCGACTTGCTCGCCGTGCACCGCACGCGCGAGGCACGCACCGGCCAGATCGTGGTGGCGCGGGTACACGACGAAGTCACGGTGAAGCGCTTGCGCCGCCGCGGCAACGTCGTGGAGTTGCTCCCGGAAAATCCGGAGTTCAAGACCATTGTCGTCGACCCTCGCGAGGGCGATTTCGCCATCGAGGGTCTGGGCGTCGGCGTGATCCGCAGGCCTCTTTGACGCCCGCACCGTTTCCGCAAACCGCGGCCTCCGGCGGACATGTCTTTCTCTTTCTCCGCGTTGCTCGATCGTCCCGATATCTGGCGCGGCGACAGCTTGAACCGGGCGGGTGCGCCCGTCGTTTCCAGCGGATTCCCCGCGCTTGATGCCGGGCTACCCGGCGGCGGCTGGCCTGCCGGGGCGCTGACCGAGATACTGCCCGCGCACGAAGGCATCGGCGAGCTGCGTCTGCTCGGGTCGGCGCTCGCCGAACTGTCCCGGCGCGGATTGCGGCTCGCCTGGATCGCTCCGCCTCACCTGCCCTACGCTCCGGCGCTGGCCGCGGCGGGCATCGACATCGCGAAGCTCGTTATCGTACGCACCGCCTCGCGCAAGGAAACGCTCTGGGCGGCCGAGCAGGCGCTCGCCGCGAACGCTTGCGGCGCGGTGCTCGCCTGGCTTCAAGGAGCGAAGTACGCGGAGCTGAGGCGCCTGCAGATCGCCGCCGAAGGCGGGCGGGCTCCCGCCTTCCTGTTCAGGCCTCCGGAGACCGCCGGCGAATCCTCCCCTGCGGCGCTGCGGGTCGCACTCGGCACGGCATGCGGGGGCCTTGCGGCGCATGTGCTCAAGCGCCGCGGCTCTCCCCTCACCCGTCCCATTCTGCTCCCGGCGATGCCGCCTGCCGTGCGCGGCAAGAACTCTCATGTGGATCGCCATCCGACTGCCGCAGCTGCCGCTCGAGATTTTCCTGCGCGGCTCGTCCACGCCTGAGCCTTTTGCGCTCGAAGAGCGGCACCGCGTTTTTGCCTGCGACCGCAAGGCCCTGACGCATGGTGTTCGCACCGGCATGGCCGTTTCGGCGGCACTCGCTCTCGCGCCACGGTTGCGCGTCGTGCAGCGCGATCCCGCTGCGGAAACCGAGGCGCTGCTCGGGGTGGCCGGGTGGGCGGCGCAATTCACTCCCGGTGTGGCGCTCGAATTCCCCGACGCGGTGCTGCTCGATGCGGTGGGCAGCCTCAAGCTCTTCGGCGGCTTGACATCGCTTCTCGAGCGGCTGCGCCGGGATCTGACGGAAATGGGCTGGAGCGCGGAGCTTGCGGGCGCACCTACGCCGCGCGGGGCGTTCTGGCTTGCCCTCGCCGGAAAGAGCCGGTTCATCGGTTCCGCCACCGAGATCGAGCCGGCCCTGACCGAGCTGCCTGTCGCGGTCCTGCGCCGCGACGGTGAAACGCTGGAAGCGCTTGAGGCGGTGGGCGTGCGCACGCTCGGCGAGCTTCTCGCGCTGCCGCGCGAAGGCGTGGCGCGGCGTTTCAGACAGGGGCTGCTCGGCGATCTCGACCGCGCGCTCGGGCGGCTTCCCGATCCGCGGATTTTTTTCGTCCCGCCGGCGCGGTTCAGAGCGGCGATCGAGCTCCCAGCGGAAGTCGTCCAGGCCGAGGCCTTGTTGTTCGCTGCAAAGCGGCTGATCGTCCAGCTCACCGGATTTCTCGCTGCGCGCTCTGGGGGCGCGCAACGCTTCGTCTTCCGGCTCAGGCACCGTGACCGCGCCGCCACCGAGGTCTCAATCGGCCTGGTGGCGCCTTCGCGCGATACCGGGCACTTTACGCTGCTTGCGCGTGAGCGGTTTTCCGGCCTCGCGCTCGGGCAACCGGTGCGAGAGATCGCCTTGGAGGTCGACGAAGTGGTGCCGCTCGCCGGGCGCAACCTCGGGCTGCTGCTCGAGCAGGGCAAGCCCCGGGGCGACTGGGAGCGCCTGGTCGAGCGTCTGCGTGCACGGCTCGGCAGCGAAGCCGTGCACGGGATCGCCGTCCGGTCCGAGCATCGCCCGGAGTTCGCCAGTACAGCAGTCGATTCCGATGCAAGTTCGTTGGAACTCGATTTCGGTGAGCGCCCCGTATGGTTGCTCGATCGTCCCAAGCCGCTCGCGGAAATCGGCGCCAGGCCGCATCACGAGGGGCCGCTCGAGCTGCTCGCAGGCCCCGAGCGCATCGAGTCCGGCTGGTGGGACGGGAACAACGTCGCCCGCGATTATTTCGTCGCCCGCATGCAGAACGAGGCGCTGGTGTGGATCTACCGGGAGCGTGGCGGTGGAGGCTGGTACCTGCACGGATTGTTCGCTTGAGCCACGATGGCCGCCCATGTTCTCGCCTCTTCCCGCTTACGCCGAGCTGCATTGCCTCAGCAATTTCACTTTTCTCCGCGGCGCTTCGCATCCTGAAGAGCTGGTGCATCGCGCCGCCGCGCTCGGTTACTCGGCCCTTGCGCTGACTGACGAGTGTTCACTCGCGGGCATCGTACGCGCACATGTCGCGGCGAAAGATACCGGCTTGCCGCTCGTCATTGGCTCTGAAGTACAGTTGAAGGACGGGCCGAAGCTTGTGCTGCTCGCGACTGATCGTAGTAGTTACGGCCATCTCTCGGAGCTCATCACTCTCGGGCGGCGCAGAAGCAAGAAAGGCAGCTATTCGCTCGGACCGGGAGATATCACCGGCGGTTTGCCCGGGTGCCTCGCGCTCTTGCTGCCGGATGGAAAACACGACGCCGAGCACGCGGAGTTCGTCGCGCCTGGATCGCCGCGGAGCTGTTGTGCGGGCCGGACGACCGTACGCGCCTCGCAGCCTTGCGCGAGCTCGGCGGTCAGTCGGGCCTGCCGCTCGTCGCCGCGGGCGACGTGCACATGCACCTGCGCTCGCGCAGAGCGCTGCAGGACACGCTGACCGCGATCCGCTTGCGCACGCCGGTGCAGGCTTGCGGCCACGCGCTCCATCCCAACGCCGAGCGGCACCTGCGGCTGCGCATGCGTCTCGCACAGATCTATCCTCCGGATCTCCTCGCCGAGACCGTGAAGATCGCCGAGCGCTGTTCCTTTTCGCTGGAGGAGCTGCGCTACGAATATCCCGAGGAGCTCGTCCCCGAGGATGAGACCCCGGCGAGCTGGCTGCGCAAGCTCACCGAAAAAGGGCTCGCGCGGCGTTTTCCGAACGGCTACTCCGACGAAGTGCGCGGGCTGGTCGAGCGTGAGCTCGCGCTGATCGCCGAGCTGCGCTACGAGCCCTTTTTCCTCACCGTGCACAACGTGGTCGAGTTTGCACGCAACCGGGGCATCCTGTGCCAGGGCCGCGGATCGGCTGCCAATTCCGCGGTCTGCTACGCCCTCGGCGTCACCGAGGTCAACCCGGCGAAGCAGCAGCTCCTGTTCGAGCGCTTCATCTCGAAGGAGCGCAACGAGCCGCCGGACATCGACGTGGACTTCGAGCACCAGCGGCGCGAGGAGGTCATCCAGTACATCTACGGCAAATACGGGCGCGACCGCGCCGCGCTGGCGGCCACGCTGATCACCTACCGGCCCAAGAGCGCGCTGCGCGACGCGGGCAAGGCGCTCGATCTTGACGCCCGGCAGGTGGACGCCATCGCCAAATCGATCGCCTGGTGGGACGACCGCAAGGACCTCGCCGAGCGCCTGCGCGACGCCGGCTTCGATCCGGCGAGCCCGGTGATGCGGCGCCTGATGGCGCTCGCTCACGCGCTGCTCGGCTTCCCGCGCCACCTGTCGCAGCACGTCGGCGGGTTCGTGATATCGCGGGGAGCCCTCGCGCAGCTGGTGCCGATCGAGAACGCCGCCATGCCCGAGCGCAGCGTCATCCAGTGGGACAAGGACGACCTGGAGAGCTTGGGGCTGCTCAAGGTCGACGTCCTCGCGCTCGGGATGCTGTCGGCCATCCGGCGCGGACTGGACTACGTCAACACGCTGCGCGGAGCCGCGATCACCATGGACAGCCTTCTGCTCGAGGAAGATCCCGCGGTCTACGAGATGATCCGCCACGCCGACACGATCGGCGTGTTCCAGATCGAGTCGCGCGCGCAGATGTCGATGCTGCCGCGGCTGAAGCCTGAGCATTTCTACGACCTGGTGATCGAGATCGCGATCGTGCGGCCCGGGCCGATCCAGGGAGACATGGTCCATCCCTACCTGCGACGGCGCTCCGGCCGCGAGCCGATCGATTATCCGAACGACGCGGTGAAGAAAGTGCTGGCGCGCACCTGCGGCGTGCCGATCTTCCAGGAGCAGGTGATGCAGCTCGCCGTGGTCGCCGCGGATTTCACCCCCGGCGAAGCCGACCAGCTGCGCCGCGCCATGGCCGCCTGGCGCCGCAAGGGCGGACTCGAGCCCTTCCATAAAAAGCTCATGGACGGCATGCGCAGGAACGGCATCTCCGCGGAGTTCGCCGATCGCATCTACCGCCAGATCCTCGGCTTCGGCGAATACGGCTTCCCCGAATCGCATTCGGTGAGCTTCGCCCTGCTCGCCTACGTCTCCGCCTGGCTCAAGCGCCACGAGCCGGCGGCGTTCCTCGCGGCGCTCCTGAACAGCCAGCCGATGGGCTTCTACACGCCCTCGCAGCTGGTACAGGACGCGCGCCGCCACGGCGTCGAGGTGCGGCCGGTGGACGTCACGGCAAGCGAATGGGAGTGCACGCTGGAGGTTCTCCCCTCCTCCCAAGCCGCAGTGCGCCTCGGTTTTCTCATGGTGCGGGGTCTTGCCGAAGCCGCGGCGAAGCGCCTCGTCGAAGCACGCGCAGGGCAGCCGCTGCGATCGGTGGACGACCTGGCGCATCGCGCTGCGCTCGACCGGCGCGATCTGAAATGCCTGGCCGACGCCGGCGTGCTCGAACCGCTCACGGGGCACCGCCGCCAGGCGCACTGGTCGGTCGCGGGCGTCGTCACCGGCAGGCACATCCTGAGCGGCGCGCCGGTCGCGGAAAGTGGGCCGGTCTTGCTGCCTCCCAGCGAGGGAGAGAGCCTCGTCGCCGATTACGCGAGTACCGGCCTGACGCTCGGACGCCACCCGCTCGCGCTGCTGCGGCCGCGCCTTTCGCGCATGCGTTTCGCCACGGCCGGCGAACTCAGGCAACTGCCGAGCGGCGCTCCAGCGCGCACCGCGGGCATCGTCACCGGCCGCCAGCGCCCGGGCACTGCTTCAGGAACGGTGTTCGTCACGCTCGAGGACGAGACCGGCTACGTCAACGTCATCGTCTGGCCGCATCTCATCGAACGGCAGCGGCGCGAGCTGCTAGGCTCGAAGCTGATGGGAGTCGAGGGAACGCTGGAGCGCGAAGGCGAAGTGATGCATCTCGTCGCGAAGCGGCTGAGCGATCACAGCGACCTGATCGGGCTGCTGGAGGTCGAATCGCGGGATTTTCACTGACCGCTACGAAGCGCGGTACATGTAATCGCGGGTCAGCGGCAGCGGATTCAGAGCGGCGCCATCCTTGCGGGCGAGCACCTGGTAGATGTTCATCCACTCGTTCGCGAAACCGTGCGCACACCCGGCGAGATAGATCTGCCAGATCCGGTAACGCTTGTCCCCGGCGGACGCGATCGCCTGCTCCCGATTTTCCTCCAGGCGCCTCGCCCACTCGAGGCAGGTGCGCGCGTAGTGGCGCCGCAGCGATTCGACGTCGGCGGGCTCGAACCCGGCGCTTGCCATTTCGTGCAGCACCACCGACAGGTGCGGAAGCTCGCCGTGAGGGAACACGTAGCGGTTGATGAATTCCCCGGCGCCCAGCCCGACCCAGCGGCTGTCGGGATCGCTCGCGGTGATACCGTGATTCAAGACCAGTCCATTCTCGGCGAGCAGGGCGCGGATCTTCCCGAAATAGGCCTTGAGGTGCCGCAGCCCGACGTGCTCGAACATCCCTACGCTCGCGATCTTGTCATACACCCCTTCCTCCGGAATGTCGCGGTAGTCCTGGAGGCGCACCTCGCAGCGTCCCTCCAGGCCTTCTTCGCGAATCCGTCTCGAGGCGAATTCGAATTGGTTCCGGCTGAGCGTCACCCCCGTCGCGCGGGCGCCGTACTTCCTGGCCGCGCGCAGGATCAGTGCGCCCCAGCCGCAGCCTATGTCGAGGAACCGCTCGCCCGGCTTGAGCATGAGCTTGCTGAGGATGTGGTCAAGCTTTTGCTCCTGCGCAAGATCCAGAGAGTCGGACTCGCTGCGGAAATAGGCGCAGGAGTACACCATGCTCCGGTCCAGCCACAGCGAATAGAAATCGTTCGAAACGTCGTAGTGGTATTGAATGGCGTCCCGGTCGCCCTTGCGGTTGTGGCGCCAGAAGCGCCGCAAGCCGCGGCTTCCGTGGGAGGCAGCACCCCGGGCGAGGCTCTCGGCCGCCCTGAACACGTCGAGAATCGGCCCTTCGACGCGCAGGTAGCCTTCGACGTAGGCGTAGCCGAGCTTCATCAGGTCGGGCGAGATGAGGAACCTCAGAGCCGCCGGACTCGTGACCCCGATCTTGACCTTGGGCTCGCTCGCGAGATCGAAGGTGCGGCCGTTCCACAGCTCGAGGCGCAGCGGAATGGACGCGGACTGCTTGAGCTTCGCGATCAGGCGCTCGATACGACGTTCTACGAACTTGGTCATTTCATGAGCATGTGATTTTTGCCGACGCAGCGAATATCATAACACCGCGGATTGCATGCCCATTCCCTGGAGGTCGTCGATGAGGCTTGGCTGGTTGGCTCGTTTCGCCGCGGTGGCCTTTGCCGCTCTCTTGTCGCGCGGTGCGTGGGCCCAGTATCCCTCGCGGCCGATCAAGCTCATCGTCCCCATCCCTCCCGGCGGCGCCCCCGACATTTCCGCGCGGGTTGTCGGGCAAAGGCTCTCGGAGCTGGTCGGCCAGCCGGTGGTCGTGGAGAACCGCCCCGGCTCCAACGGCAACATCGCCATGGATTTCGTCGCGAAGGCGCCAGCCGACGGCTACACGTTGGGGCTCCTCGCCGACAGCATGATCACCATCAATCCGCACCTGTATAAGACAATGCCGATAGACCCCCTCAAGGATCTGGCCCCGGTCGCCTCGGTCGTGTCGAACCAGTGGGTGCTCTCGGTCAATCCCTCGGTGCCGGCGAAGGGTTTCCAGGAGTTCATCGAGTACGCGCGCCGGGCCCAGCCGCCGCTCGCATACGCTTCCGGAGGAAACGGGAGCATTCACCAGCTCGCCATGGAGATGTTGAAGCAGCGGGCGGGGATCGACTTGGTCCATGTGCCCTACAAGGGCGGCGCGCCCGCGACGACCGCGACGGTCTCGGGCGAGGTTGCGGCGATGTTTTCGGGCACGTCGAGCGCGCCGCAGATCAAAGCGGGCCGCCTGCGCGCCCTCGCCGTGACGGGCCTGCATCGCTCGGATATCTTTCCCGACCTGCCGACCATCTCCGAGTTCTACCCCGGCTACGAAGTCACCATCTGGCTGGGGCTGTTCACCGCTGCCGGAACACCGGAGCCGGTGCTCGCGAGCCTTCACGCCGAGGTGAACAAGCTGCTCGCCGAGGCGGAAACCAGGAAGAAGCTCCACGCGGCGGGGGGCCTAGAGCCCTACATCAGCACGCCTGCCGAATTCGCGGCCCTGATCAGGCGCGATTACGACAAGTACGGGAAGATCGTGAAAGAGGTGGGCGTCAAAGTGGACTAGCAAGTCGCCCGGCGCGGGCGCTTCCGGAGATGCCATGTTCGCGCGGACTGTATAGAATCGCCTCAGCATTCCATCAACAATAAGAAATAACTCCGGAGACCGGCTCCGCCACGCCACGCCCAAACGTGCCGCGGGGGCTTGTTTATCTGCACCTGATCCAGTTCAGGGAGGCGCATTCAGTGCAGGCAGTTCTCGCATCGTTGGTGAGCGTCGCCTTTCACGGCGCGGCGCTCGGCATGATCCTTTACGTGATCTCGGTCGGCCTGTCGGTCACGATGGGCCTGATGGGGTTCGCCAATCTCGCCCATGGCGTGTTCGCCATGGCGGGCGGATACGTTCTCACCACCGCGATTTCCCGCTTCGGCGTGCCCTTCCCTCTTGCCCTGGCGCTCGCCTTCGTTCTGGTCGGGGCCGCGAGCATCGTGCTCGAGCGCCTGCTCTACTCCCGGCTCTATACGGCGAGCGATCTCGAGCAGGTGCTGTTTACCATCGGACTGATTTTTATCGCCGTCGCCGTGGCGCGATTCATCTACGGCACGCTGCAGCAACCGGTGGTGCTGCCCGAGTATCTCAAAGGGCAGTTCTCGCTGCTCGGCCGTGACTTCCCCACCTATCGCGTGTTCATCATTGCATTCAGCGCCGTCATGGTGGGTCTGCTGTGGTTCGGCGTCGAGCGCACGCGCTGGGGCGCGATGGTGCGCGCGGCAGTGGACAACCGCGCGATGGCGCAGTCGGTCGGGATCGATACCAAGCGACTGTTCACCCTCACCTTCGCCCTGGGAAGCGGCCTCGCCGGCCTGGGCGGAGGCCTCGGCGCGGAGATCATCGCCATCCAGCCCACTTATCCTTTCGAGAACCTCGTTTATTTTCTGGTCGTGGTCGCCGTCGGGGGTCTCGGAAGCCTGCGCGGCCCCTTCGTCGCGGCGCTTCTGATCGGCATCGCGGACACGGCCTGCAAGTACTGGCTGCCCCAGTTCGGCGCCTTCCCGATCTACGTCGCTACGATCGCGATCCTGCTGTGGCGGCCCGCGGGACTGTTCGGACGGCACGCATGAGCACGCACGCCGGAGGCTACAGCGCGGATCCCCGAATCCGCCGCATCGAGTGGCTGCCGTGGATCGTCGCGCTTGCGGCCTTCTTCCTCCTGCCAGAGTACCTGTCGCTGGGCGCGCGCATCCTGATCTACATGCTCTACGCGCTGTCGCTCGATCTGATCGTGGGCTATGCCGGAATCATCACGCTGGGCCATAGCGCCTATTTTGGCCTCGGCGCCTACGTCGCCGGAATACTCGCGGCCAAGGCCGGTATCGCCGATCCGATGGTCCAGCTCGCCGCCGCCGCCGCCGCCGGCGCGCTGCTCGGACTGGCCACCGGCGCGATTATTCTCAGGACCCGTGCGCTCACTTTGCTCATGTTGACGCTCGCGATCACCTCCGTACTGCTGGAGATCGCCAACAAGGCTTCGAGCCTCACCGGCGGCGCCGACGGCCTCTCCGGCGTCGTCATCGCGCCGATTCTCGGCCTGTTCAGGTTCGACATGTACGGCAAGACGGCGTACCTCTATTGCCTCGTGGTGCTGCTCATCGGCTGGTGGTTAGTGAGAAAGATAATCTACTCCCCCTTCGGAACCTCGCTTACCGGGGTGCGCGAAAACAGCCTGCGCATGCACGCCATCGGCGCGCCGGTCTACTGGCGCCTGGTCCTGGTGTACACACTGTCGGCCACCATTGCCGGCGTCGCCGGGGGGCTGATCACTCAAACGAACCAGTTCGTGGGCTTGAACGTGCTTTCCTTCGAGTCGGCGGGCGAGCTGCTAGTGATGCTGATCCTCGGGGGCGTCGGGCGCATCTATGGCGCGTTCGTCGGGCCCGTGGTGTACCTCATCGCCCAGGACCTGCTCGCCAAGCAATTTCCCGAGTACTGGTACTTCGGGATCGGGACCATGCTGGTGCTGGTGGTCATGTTCGCGCGCGGCGGGATTCTCGGAATCCTCGACGGGCTGATCGCCAGACTGCGGAGGAAAGCGTGAACCCCGCCCTGGAGACGCGCGCGCTGTGCAAGTCCTTCGGCGCGCTCACCGTGGCGGACAAGATCGATTTCCGCCTCGAGGGCGGCGCGCGCCATGCCCTGATCGGCCCGAACGGTGCCGGAAAGACGACCTTCGTCAACATGCTGACCGGCGTGCTGCCGCCCTCCTCCGGACGGATCGTGCTCGGCGGAGAGGACATCACCGCGCTGGGGCAGGCCAAGCGCGTGAAGCGCGGCCTCGGCCGGACGTTCCAGATCAACGCCCTGTTCCGCCGGCTGTCCGTGCTCGACAACGTGGCGCTCGCCGTTGCCGAGCGCCAAGGTGTCGCTCCCAGGATGCTGCGTGCCGCGAGCGCCTACGCCGATGTGCGCGGCGAGAGTCTGGAACTGCTCGCCACCCTCGGACTCGCCGACGATGCCGGCCAGCGGATTCTCGACCTGCCCTACGGCAAGCAGCGCCTGGTGGAAATCGCGATTGCCCTCGGCCTGAAACCGCACGTGCTGCTGCTCGACGAGCCGGCTGCCGGCGTGCCCTCACTCGAGTCGCACCGCATCCTCCAGGTGCTGGACAAGCTCCCCAAGGACATCGCCATCCTGATCATCGAGCACGACATGGACCTGGTGTTCCGCTTCGCGCAGCGCATCACGGTGCTGGTGCAGGGCGAGGTGCTGGTCGAGGGCACGCCCGACGAGATCGGGAAGGACCGGCGCGTGCACCAGGTCTATCTTGGCGAGCAGCGCCATGGCTGACGCGCTCCGCCTCAAAGATGTGCGCGCGGGCTACGGCGAGACCGTGGTCATCGAGGAGATCGGATTCTCGCTCCCGGAGCGCGGTTCGCTCGCGGTTCTCGGGCGCAACGGCGTGGGGAAGACTACACTGCTCGCTACCATCATGGGCCACACGACTTTCCACGCCGGGAGCATCGAGTACCGCGGCGCGCGGATCGAGAAGCTCCCCGTCTACGAGCGCAACCGGCTGGGGGTGGGTTTGGTTCCGCAGACCCGCGACATCTTTCCTTCGCTCTCGGTCAAGGAGAACCTCACGGTCGCGGCCAGGCCCGGGCGCTGGACCCTGGAGCGCGTC
>Ga0326726_10005112_pt1 | contig 11917 bp, 10 predicted proteins | sample MHFenrmetagenome_2_FD_207603 | JGI IMG/M metagenome (GOLD analysis project Ga0326726, IMG submission 207603) | Lab enriched peat soil microbial communities from Michigan Hollow, Ithaca, NY, United States - MHF15MN | ecosystem: Environmental > Terrestrial > Soil > Wetlands > Peat | place: USA...
TTCCTGACCGACCGCGAGCGGCTGGTGCTGTCGGACACCGATCCCCACTACCTGGAGCGCCTGCGGGAGCGGTTCGGCGGGCTGCCCCAGGTCGCGATCGTGCCGCTACGGCTCCCGGCCTTCGATGAAGCCCTGGTGCGCGAGCGGCTCGACACCATCATCTGCCTGAACGTGCTGGAGCACGTGCGGGACGACGGGCGCTCGCTCGCCACAATGCACCGGCTGCTGCAGCCGGGGGGCCGCCTCGTGCTCTTGGTGCCGGCGCTGCCGGCGATCTACGGCACGCTGGACCGGGCGCTCGGACACTTCCGCCGCTACACGCCGGCTGAGCTCGAGCAGAAGTATGCCGCCGCGGGCTTCCGGATGCGGTATCGCGAATACTTCAACCTCGCCGGCGTCCCCGGCTGGTGGTTCACCGGCCGGGTGCTGCGGCGCGAGCTCATTCCGCGGGGGGCGCTGCACTGGTACGACGCTTTCGTGCCGCTGTTTCGCCTGGAACGGGTACTGCCGTGGCGCGTCGGGCAATCGCTCATCGCGGTAGGGGAGCGGCCCACGTGAGCACGGCTCCCGATCTGCGGCTCTCCGTCATCGTGCCGGCGTACAACGAGGCCGCCACCGCGGAGGCCGTCGCCCGGCGCCTGCGTGAGCTCCCGCTGCCGCTCGAGATCATCGCCGTCGACGATGCGTCGTCCGACGGGACCGGTGAGGTGCTGGATCGCCTGGCGCGGGACCGGCTGCTCGACCGCGTGATCCACCACCCCGTGAACCGCGGCAAGGGGGCGGCGCTGCGCAGCGGCTTCGCCGCCGCCACGGGTGACGTCGTCGTCGTGCAGGATGCCGATCTGGAGTACGACCCCGCCGACCTCCCGGCCCTCCTGGAGCCGATCCGCCGCGGCCACGCCGACGCGGTGTACGGATCCCGCTTCCAGGGCGGGCCCCACCGCGTGCTGTTTTTCTGGCACGCCGTGGGCAACCACTTCCTCACGCTCATGTCCAACATGTTCACCAACCTGAACCTGTCGGACATGGAGACGTGCTACAAGCTCGTGCGGCGCGACCTCCTGCAGCGCCTGCCGCTGACCTCCGACCGCTTCGGGTTCGAGGTCGAGCTCACGGCCCGGCTGTCCCAGGCAGGGGCGCGGATCTGGGAGCTGCCCATTTCCTACAGCGGCCGGACGTACGCGGAGGGGAAAAAGATCACCTGGCGCGATGGGTTCGCGGCTCTGTTTCACATCGTGCGGTTCAACGTCTTCCCGCCGGGCGGTGCATGGCGCAAACGCTGACGTCCTCCACCCGGGCTCTGTTGCAGCGACCGGCCGCGCTGCCGCTCGCCGTCGGCGCCGTGGCGATCGTCGTGTACCTGGGGGCCCTCGCCAACCGGTTCGCCATGGACGACCTCCCCCTCATCGTCCAGAACCCGCTGGTCGCGTCATGGTCCGGCCTGTGGCGCGCGTTCGCCGCTCCGCTCTGGCCCCCCGACATGGGCGGGGCGATGTACCGTCCCTTGCCGCTCGCCACCTGGGCGCTCGACCAGCGGATCGACGGCGCCGTCTGGTTTCACCTGGTGAATCTCCTGTGGCACGCGGGGGCGGCGGTCACGGTCGCCGCACTGGCGCGGCGCCTGGCGGATGATCGGACCGGGCTCGTGGCGGGAGTGCTGTTCGCGGTCCATCCGGTGCACGTCGAAGCGGTGGCGAACGTCGCGGGCCGATCGGAGCTCATGGCCGGGGTGTTCGTGGTCCTCGCGGTGATCGCCGCGCTGCAGTGGGACAGCATCGGCTGGTCGGCCGTCTGGTGGGCGCTGGGGATGTTGTGCAAGGAGAACGCGGTCGTGCTCCCTGGGCTGGTCGCGTGGGGATGGCTGATCGGGCTGGCACGGCCGTCGCGCCGCCGCATGATGCTGTACGCCGTGAGCTGGGTCGTGGTCGGGGCGCTGTACGCGGCCGTGCGGACGATGGCGCTGCACCCGTACGAAGGGTTCAGTCTGGCGCCGATATTCTTCGAGGCGCCCGCGGGGGCTATCCGATGGACGGCCCTCGCCGCCCTGGCCGACGTCGCCCGTCTGCTCGTCTTTCCCCTCACGTTGCGAGCCGACTATTCCCCCGACGAGCGGACGCTCATCATGTCCCCCTTCGATGCGCGGGTCGCCCTCGGCCTGGCGTGCTTCGCTATCTGGGGGGCGCTCCTGGCGCTCGCGTGGCGCCGCGGCCGCAAGCTCGAAGCGTATGGGATCGGGTGGATCGGGATCGCGTTCTCTCCGGTCGCCAACTTGCTGTTCCCGGTCGGGTTTCTGGTCGCGGAGCGTACTCTCTACGTACCGTCGATCGGGCTCGTCCTCGCGGCCGGTGCCTGGCTCGCGCGGTTGCCGCGCTGGCCGATCCTCCTGACGTTGCTGGCCGTCCTGGGCGGGATCCGCACCGCGCTGCGCGTGCCGGCCTGGCGCAGCAACTTCACGGTGACGCTCCACATCATGGATGACTCGCCGCGCTCCTACATCGGTCCGAAGGAGATGATCGGCGTCTATATGGACTTCCGCCGGCCGGACAAGGCGCTCGAGGCGGCGCGGTCGTCCGTAGCGATCTTCGATCGCGATCCCACCGTGTTCGTGACCGCGGCCGTGGCGGCCTTCGCGTCCGGTCGGTCGCCGGTCGCCGATTCGATGCTGGCGCGTCTGCACGGATTGTGTCAGCAGCGCTGCCCGGGCTACTACCGTTGGATGGCCGGCATCGCCCGGCGCCGAGGATACCCGGAGGCCGCCGACTCCCTGCTGACCCGGATTCCCCGCACCCCGTGACGACCGCTCCCGACCCCGTCAGCGGACGTCAGACAGGGAAGGGGGTTCTGTATCTCGCCGTTGCGCTCACGGCCGTCGTGGTCTACCTGGGCGCCCTCCGCAACGGCTACGCCCTGGACGACGTCCTGATCGTCGCGATGAACCCGCTCACCCATCATCTGGGCGGCGCGTGGCAAGCCTTCCTGGAGCCGTATTGGCCGGCCAGCTTCGCCGCGGCCATGTACCGGCCGCTTCCGATCGCTTCCTTCGCCCTCGACCTCCAGCTGGACCACGTGGCGTGGCTGCACGCGGTGAACCTCCTGTGGCACGCGGGAGTGAGCGTCATGGTGGCGGCGCTAGCGTTGCGGTGGACCGGCTCCGCGGCGGGTGCGTGGCTTGCGGGGCTGGTGTTCGCCGTGCACCCGGTGCACGTCGAAGCCATCGCCAATCTCGTGGGGCGCGCGGACCTGATGGCCGCGCTGTTCACCGTCCTGACGGTCTATCTCGCGATTGAGTACGACCGCCTCTGGTGGAGTCTCGTCGCGCTGGCACTCGGGCTCCTCAGCAAGGAAAACGCCGCCGTCGCTCCCGCCCTGATCGCGTGGGGCTGGGTCGCGGGGATCGGGCGACCGGCGCGACGGCGGATGTGGGCCTACGCCGCCGGGTGGCTGGTTGTCGGCGCGGCGTACGCCGCGGTGCGCTGGACGGTGCTCCATCCATACGCTCGGCTGCAGCATCTGGCCCCGGTGTTCGTCGCGGCGGGGCCGGGGGCGGTCCGGCTCACTGCGGTCGCGGCTCTCGCGGATGTCGCCCGGCTCCTGGTGTTTCCCCTCACGTTGCGCGTCGACTATTCGCCCGCCGAGCGCACCCTGGTGACCTCGCCGCTCGACGGCCGTTTGCTGCTCGGAGCCGGTTGCCTGGTCGCCTGGGCGGTGCTCCTGTGGTTCGCGTGGCGCCGTCGAGACCGGGTGACGGTGTTCGGCCTCGGGTGGATCGCGATCGCGTTTCTTCCGGTCGCCAACCTGCTGTTTCCGACCGGCGTGCTCATCGCGGAGCGGACCCTGTATCTCCCTTCGGTCGGACTCGCGCTCGCGGCATCCGCCTGGCTCAAGCATTTGGCGCTGCGGCCATTGGCGGTGCTCCTGACCATCGTCGTCCTGGCAGGAGGCGTGCGCACCGCGTTGCGCGTTCCGGTCTGGCGGGATTCGCGGAGCGTCACGTTCAGCATCCTCGACGACTCCCCCGACTCCTACGCCGGGCCGGCCGGGATGATCGGGATCTACCTGTCCGAGGGGCAGCCGAAGCGGGCCCTGGAGGCGCTGCAGCTGTCCACCCGGGTCTACGATCGGGTGCCGACCGTCTATCTCGAGGGAGCGTATGCGGCCTTCAAGCTCGGCCGGTCCCGGCTCGCCGATTCGCTGCTCGACCGCTTGGAGCAGCTCTGCCATCGCTGTCTCTTCTATTACCAGTTCGAAGCCAACACCGCGCTCGCCTGGGGCGATACGGCGGTCGCCGAATCCCTCCTGGCGCGGATGCGCAGACCAGGCGCGCCGTGAACCGGTGGCTCGCCGCCGTGTTCGTGGCGGGGGTGGTGCTCTACCTCCCGACGGTTCGCTACGATTTCGTACAGGACGATCGGGCGATCATCGTGGCCAACCCGGCCGCCCATTCCGTCGGGGCCGCGCTCCGGGCCTTCGACCAGCCCTACTGGCCCCGGCCGGCCGAAGCGGGACTGTACCGTCCGGTCACGATCCTCAGTTTCGCCGTGGATTGGTCGCTCTTCGGCGGCCGCGCGGGCTGGTTTCATCTGGTCAACGCGCTCTGGCACGCACTCGCCGGCGTGCTGCTGGTGCTTGTGCTGGCGCGCTGGCTGCCGCCTGCGGGGGCTGTGATAGCCGGCCTCGTCTTCATCGTGCATCCGGTGCACGTCGAGGGCGTCGCGAACATCGTTTCCCGCAACGAGCTCCTGGTCACGGCCGCGATGTTGGCAGCGATTCTCGCCGCGCGGCGTCGCTGGTGGGTTGTGGCGGTCGCCTGTGCCCTCGTCGCCATGTTGAGCAAAGAGCGAGGTGTCATCACTGCTGCTGCGATAGTGATCGATAACTGGCTCCGGCCAGACGGCGTGGAGCGCTATCCCCGCGCGTTCCTGTCGGCTCTCGCCGCTGCCACGATCGGCTATTTCCTGATCTGGCTCCGCATTGGCCACGCCGCCGTCGCGGACGTGGCGGCGCCTTTTCTCGGTGCGGGAGTCGGCGGGCGGCTCGCCATGGCGTTGCCCGCGGCGCTGCGGTCTGCCGAGCTGCTGATCTGGCCCGCATCGCTATCGGCTGACTACGGTCCCCAGGTGATTCCGTACCGCACGACCGTCTCGCTGGCCGCGGTCGTCGGAGCAGTGCTCGTGGTGGGCATCGCCGCGATGGGCGTGGTGCTCCGGCGGCGGGCCCCGGTGGTCAGCTTCGCCGCGGCGCTGGCCGCGCTGGCCTATCTGCCGACCTCCAATCTGCTATTCGCCTCCGGGATCGTCCTCGCGGAGCGAGATCTCTATCTCCCGATTGTCCTGCCGGCCGCGCTAGTGGGCGCCGGGGTTGCCGGGGCGCTCGCGCGGTGGGAAATGCGGCGGGTTCTGCTCGCGGCGGCGCTGATCGTCGTGGTCCTCGCCGCCCGGAGCCTGACGCGCCTTCCCGCCTGGGCCGACAACCGCGCGTTTCTGCTGACCCTGCTGCTCGAGCACCCCGAGTCCTATCGCGGGCAGCAGTCGGCGGCGGCCGTCTATGCGGGGATGGGGAAGGTGGCTGAGGCCCGCGCAGCATATGCGCGCGCCGACTCGCTCTTCAACCGGGATCCCCATCTCGAGGCCGGTTACGCGCTCTTTCTGCTTGGGCACGGGGACACAGCCCGGGCCGAGTTGCTGGCCCGTGTGTCGCGACGGCTCCTCCCGAGGGAGCCGGTGGCGCTGCGGGTGGAGTACCTCCTGGCTCGCGCCCGTGGGGACTCGAGTCGCGCCGCGGCCCTGGCCGATACCGCCCGCCGCTGGTTCCCCCAGGGGGCCTCTCCCTAGATCGGGGCCGGATCAGGCCGGCGCTGTAGGGTTTGGCTGACGGGGCATGGCCGGCTGGATGTGAAGGAATGCGTTTCATGCCGCGGCTTGCAAAACGCGGGATTCCAGCCCCCCGGGAACGCCACCCCGAGCTGGCGGGAATCGACCCAAAGCTTTATCTTCCATGCGGTTAGGCGATGGCCCCGAATGGGGCACGCCCCTTGCCCTAGTCGATGCCGGGAATACTAGGCGCCCATCAACTCCATGACCGGAGAGGTTCAGATGAATCGGAAGGGTTTTACGCTCATTGAGCTGCTGATCGTCGTGGTCATCATCGGCATTCTGGCCGCCATCGCGATCCCGAAGTTCGCTAACACCAAGGCCAAGGCGTACATCGCCTCGATGAAGTCGGACATGCGGAACCTGGTGACGGCGGAAGAGGCGTATTTCGCCGACTCCGTGAAGTACACCACCAACCTGGGCACGAACTTCGCCGTGACGACCGGCAACGTCCTGGGAGCGATTGCACTGACCGGTGATGGCTGGACGGCGTCGGTCACCAACACCAACTACGTTGGGCACATGTGCGCGATCTATATCGGCAGCACCGCGATTGCGCCGGCGAACAAAGAAGGCGAGCCGAAGTGCAACTGAGTCACTCCACGTGACTGCAGATCTGGAACGGCGGGGGTTTCCCCCGCCGTTCCAGTTTTCATGCCCGTCGTGATCCCCCGGAGCGTGGCCGTCAAACCCTCGCTGCGGATCGTGCTGCTCGTTCAGCTGGCCTTTCTCGCCGCCACCGCGTTGATCCTCGGAGTCGCAACGAGTCTCCTCGCCAGCACGCTCGCTCCGGACAGGGCGTTTCCGCTGGTCCTGGCGGTGGTGGCTGGTGACATCATCATTTTCATCGCCTTCGGGGCGTATCTCGTCAACCGCCTGGTGCTGAAGCCGCTGCGGCGCCTCATGGGGGCCGCCGACGCCGTCATCGCCGGCGACCTCGATGCGCGGGCGCCTGAGGCGGAAACCGTGGATTTTACGGGGTTGGGCGAGCGCTTCAACCGCATGACCGATCATCTCCTCGACGCCCAGGGACAGCTCGTGCGGGCCGAGAAGCTCGCCACGGTAGGGCGGCTCGCCGCCGGGATTGCCCACGAGATCGGCAATCCCCTGGGCGGCGCCTCGACCTATGTCGAAGTGCTGCGGCGCCGGGGCGCCGAGCGCGAGGTGACGGACGCCCTGGCTACCGAGCTCGACCGGATCGACCGCATCGTGCGCAGCCTGCTGGACTATGCGCGGCCGCACGAAGAGGCGTTACAACCGGTGGACGTGGCGGTCGTTCTGACGGCGGCGTTCGAGCTGCTGCGCGCCCAGGGCGCGCTGCGCTCCCTTCGCGCGAGCCTCGATGTGCCGGTGGACCTCCCGCCGATCCTCGGGCGGGCGCACTGGCTGGAGCAGACCGTCGTCAACCTCATGCTGAACGCCGTGGATGCGGCCCCCCGGGGCGTATTGGTGGTCGGAGCGCGCCGTTGGGCGTATGAGCAGGGGAGGGTGCAGCCGCGGCGGGCGACCGACTCGGCCGACGCGTTTTTTCCCCGGGCCGCGGGCCGCCGTCCGTCGCGCGGCGAGATCGCGTCGGGCGCGCCGGGCGTGCTGATCTTCGTCGCCGACTCCGGGTCGGGGGTTCCCGCGGCGGACCGCGAGAAGGTGTTCGAGCCCTTCTTCACGACCAAGGACCCGGGCCGCGGCACCGGTCTGGGGCTCGCCATCGTGGCGCGGGCGGTTTTCGACATGGGCGGGGTGGTCTGGCTGGAGCCGGCGCGCGAGGGCGGCGCCGCGTTCAAACTGTTCTTCCCGGTGGCCGCGGCATGAGCCGTGTCCTCATCGTGGACGACGAGCCGGGACTGCGGCAGTCGCTCGGTCTCCTGCTGGGGGATGCGGGATACGAGGTGGCGGCGGAAAGCGACGGCCGCCGGGCGCTCGAGCGGGCCACCACAGAGTCGTTCGACCTGGTGCTGTGCGATGTGCGGATGCCGCAGCTGTCGGGGCTCGAGTTCCTGCGGGCCTATCGCGACCGGGGGGGCACGGCGCTGGTCATCATGATGAGCGCCTACGGCGGAGAGGATGCCGCGCTCGCGGCGATGAAGGAGGGGGCCTACGACTACGTGCCGAAACCGTTTCGCCCCGACGAGGTGGTTCTCGCCTTGCGCAAGGCCGAGGAGCGCGAGCGGCTGCGCCGCACCGTGGTCGGGTTGCGCGCACAGCTCGAGAGTGGACCCGATGCCCGGGCGCTGGTCGCCGCCAGTCCGGCGATGCAGGCTGCCCTTGACGTGGTCTCCCGCGTGGCCGAGTACCCCACTACGGTCCTCATCACGGGAGAAAGCGGCACGGGCAAAGAGGTCATCGCCCACGCCATCCACCGCGCCAGCCCACGCGCGGGCGCCGCGTTCATCGGCGTGAACTGTGCGGCGATCCCGGAGAACCTCCTCGAGTCCGAGCTGTTCGGGCACGTCCGGGGGTCCTTCACCGGGGCGACAGCGGACAAGGCCGGCCTCTTCGAGCAGGCCGACGGCGGAACGCTGTTGCTGGACGAGATCGGCGAGCTCCCGCTGGCCCTGCAGGCAAAGCTGCTGCGGGTGTTGCAGGAGAGTGAGATCCGCCGCGTCGGCGACCACCGCACCCGCCGCGTGAACGTCCGCCTCCTCGCGGCGACGGCCCGGTCGCTCGCGACAGAAGTCGCGGCGGGCCGGTTTCGCGAGGATCTCTACTACCGGTTGAATGTCGTCGTCATCCATCTCCCCCCACTCGCGGAGCGGCCCCAGGATATCGAGCCACTGGCCCGGCACTTCGCGGCGCGCCTCTCCAGGCGGTTGCAGCGTCGCGTCGATTTCACGCCGGACGCCCTGATCTGGCTCTCGGCCCAGCCCTGGCCGGGCAACGTCCGGGAGCTGGAACACGCCATCGAGCGGGCTGCGGTGCTGTCCGACCACGAGGTGCTCGAGCCCGCCGATCTGCGGCAAGATGGCGCGCCCGCCATCGTCCGCGCCCGGGCGAGCGCCGGGTTGACCCTGCGTGAGGCGACCGAGCGGGCGGAGCGAGAGGCGATCGAGGAAGCGTTGCAGGCGGCAGGGGGCAACCGCCGCGAGGCGGCCAAGCGGTTGGGCGTGAGCCTGCGAACCCTGTTCTATAAGGTCAGCCGGTATCGCATGGAGTAATGCAATTCCCTGCAGTCGCGCAGTAAATTGCGCGACTTGTAAGCTGGGTCATGAATCGCAACCTTTTGTCCTACAATATGATAGCTCTGGGCACGGATCCTGTACTTAGTCATCGCTGAACCGAGGAGGGTCGTCTGATGAAACACCAAGTGGGAAGCGCAAAGTTGCCGGCGCCGCGTCGCGGCGCGCTGGGCGTGCGGGCGTCCCTCGACGGGTTCACGTTGATCGAGATGCTCATCGTGATGGTGATCCTGGGGCTCGTGGTGGCCTTTGCGGCCCCGAAGATCGACATGACGAGATACCGGGTCGAATCGAGCATGCAGGGAATCGGCATGACGATGCTGGCGGCGGAGCGGCAGGCGATCACGCAGCAGCACGACGTGATCCTGTTGTTCGACGTCCCCAACAACAAGATCCGCATCCACGATGACGCCAACAACAACGGCGTGATCGACGCGGGCGAGCGGGTGCGGGGCGTGCCGCTGGGTGACGGGATCGTGTTCGGCCGGGCGACCGCGCCGGCGCGGCCCATGGGTCCCGGCCCCGTGACGTTCACCAAGGTGATCAACGGCTTCCCCGCTCTGGTGTTCCACCGGGACGGCAGTGCGAGCGAAGCCGGCGGCTTCTATCTCACGTCGGTCCGGGCGGCGACGTCGGGCGCGCATCTCGAGGACTCGCGTTCCATCGAGCTCGAGCGCGCGACCGGCCGTGCCTCCTGGTACAAGTACGGCGCGCCGGTATGGCGGAGGGCGTTCTGATGAGCAATCAACGCGGGTTCACGCTGGTCGAGGTCATCCTCGCGCTCACGATCCTGTTGGTCGTGATGATGATGCTCGCTCGCACGACGGGGCAGACGGTGCACACCGCGGCCACGAGCGCCAATCAGCAGGCGGCGATCGAGCTCGCGATGGACCGGGTGGAGCAGGTGCGGGCCGATCCGAATTACGACGGCCTGGAGTCGGCGTACGCGAAGTCGGAGACCGGGTTCCCGACGCTGCCCGGGTTCAGCCGGGTGACCGCCATCGTGCGGACCGGCGGGACCGGGCAACCGAACGACTACAAGAAGGTCACGGTGACCGTGAGTGGCCCGGGCGTACTGCCGGTGATCACGCGGACTGTGACGGTGGCGGCCCCATGACGACTCAACGGCGATTCGACGAGCGCGGCTTGACCCTCATCGAGATGATGATCGCGCTCATGGTATTCTCGGCTGTGCTCGCGGGCGCGCTCGCGTTCCTGAAGGCCCAGGGACGGAGCTTCTCCCTCGGCAGTCAACGCGTGGCCATGCTCCAGAACTCCCGCTTCGCGCTGGACGAGCTGGAGAAGGATCTGCGGACGGCCGGAGCCGGCTCACCCGCTATTCAGCCGGACCTGATCTACCTCGGGCCGTCGGTGGTCGCGTTCAACGCGAACTACCTCACCAATACGCCGGGTGACGTGTTCGCGGTCTATTACAACCCGGATGCGCCCACCGGCAGCACGGACGCGGTTCGCAAGAGCGGCCAGTTCACGATTCCGCTGACCGCGGTCGTCTACCCGGACACCGACTACCAGGACGGCGTCATCAACAGCCCGGCCGAGACGATCACGTTCTATTTCGTGCAGGACTCGACTACGGCGCGGCTCGACGACTACGTCCTGTACCGCCAGATCAACAACCTGCCGCGCGAGGTCGTATCGCGGAACATCCTGCAGACGACGGGGGTGCCGTTCCTGCAGTACTACTGGCAGACCGTGGTCGCCGGGGTGACGTCGATCCAGCAGGTGCCGAACGCCAGTCTGCCGTGGCGGCACTCGGTGCCCATCCACCTCGCGGTATTGGATTCCGGGCCCGCCGCCCGCATCGACAGCGTCCGCGTGGTCCAGGTGAGCCTGACGGTGACGAACGGCCTCACCGGCACCGCCGAGCGCAAGCGCGCGGTCAGCCGCTACATCCGGCTTCCCAACGTCGGGCTGGCGAGCAAGCAGACGTGCGGTGACGAGCCGCAGCTCGGCTCCGCGCTGACGGCGACGTGGAACGGGGTGGACGGCGTGGACGTGAAGTGGAACGCGGCAGTGGACGAGCTGGGCGGCGAGCGCGATGTCACGCGGTACGTGATTTTCCGCAAGCTCGCCACGGATCCGCTGTGGGGCGATCCCTATCTGAGTATCCCCCCGGCGAGTACCGCGACGTATACGTACACGGATCGCGATGTGACGAGCTTGAAGAGCTACATCTACGGGCTCGCGGCGCAGGACTGCACGCCGTCGAACTCGAGCGTGGTGTCGAGCCTCACGGTGACCATTCCATGAAGACCCTGAACCAGGACGGATGTATGCGGACGGAGCGGATGATCGACAACGAGCGCGGTATTGCCCTAGTCGTGGTGCTGCTGGTCGTGCTGGCCGTAGCGGCCATCATCGCCGGCGCCGCCCTGCTGGGCTCCAACACCAGCCTCATCGCCAAACATCAAGCACGCCTCAGCGTGCTCGAGACCGTGGCCGATGCCGGGATCGAAGAGGCGCGCTCCCGGATCAACGGGGACAAGACGCAATACCCCGACTCCGGGTACAACGTCCTGGAAGCGGGCGTCGCGGTGTACAACTCGGCCGGCGCGGTCATCCCGAACGTCAAACGCTGGCTCTACGTGGGACCGAGCGGCGTGACCTCCGGGCAGTACGGCGTGTTCGGCAGCATCGTGTCGGTCGCGCAGGATCCCCAGGGCAACCGGGCGATCCGGCGCGGTGAGGTGTACCAGGAGAGCTTCTCCAAGTACGCCTACTTCACGACCATCGAAGGCTCGATCGTCTTCGCCAACGGCGACCAGATTCAGGGTCCCGTCCACTCGAACGACGGCATCACCATCAACTCGTCCGGCGCCACCTTCTTCGGCCCCGTCTCGACGGCACAGACGA
>Ga0326726_10005113_pt1 | contig 11916 bp, 14 predicted proteins | sample MHFenrmetagenome_2_FD_207603 | JGI IMG/M metagenome (GOLD analysis project Ga0326726, IMG submission 207603) | Lab enriched peat soil microbial communities from Michigan Hollow, Ithaca, NY, United States - MHF15MN | ecosystem: Environmental > Terrestrial > Soil > Wetlands > Peat | place: USA...
TTCATGAATATGAAGCCCTGTCGTCTGCGATTGAAGAAGGCGCCGATTCACCAAAGCGAATTACTGATGACAGCCGGCAGGTCTTCAGGAGTTAATTCCAAACCGGTTTCCGGATTAAATCATTGTTTTTGTCTGGGTCGTTGCTGCATTATGGTCGGGCAGATTCAATCATATAGAACGGTTCTGCCAAAAGAGTTGCCAGGTAAAATTCTGACCTGTATCTGGAAAGCCGCCGGAGGGACTTGAACCCTCGACCTGCTGATTACGAATCAGCCGCTATACCGCTAAGCCACGGCGGCGTGATACCTCACAATATCGACCCGTATAATAATAAAATATGTGTTTTATGAATACCCGCTCAATGTAGTGACTTTCTCGGCACCATGAGCCTCTTTCGGGGGTGAGATGGTGCCGAATTTGGATTCGTAATCTGTGACCGTCTTTGTCAGGACTGCGAGAAGGTTTTTTGCGTGGGCAGGGGTAATCGAGACAATCGCCTTCGCCCGTGCCTGGTTCACCTGCGGGAGCTGGTGAAGGAACATGAAGGTGAACTCATCATCTTTATATGCGATCTGGATCATGTTGCTGTATACCGGATCGAGTGTCGGGGGTATATTAACGGATATTTCCTGTCCTGTCATGATGATCTTATTTTGCTCCGGATGCATGAAATAGGTTGGCAATAAAAATACCATCAGCTGTCCCACCTTCTTTTCAGCGGGGGAAATTTAAGAAAGTATTAGCCGTTGGGTTCCCTACGCTTCATGAGGAATAATCCTGACAGTGTTGAAGGAACATACAGCGATATCGGATGTTGTCCGGGTGCATGCCTGTCCGGTCCGGTTTTATTACGAACGGAATCATCCCTTTACCGAATCCGATCGGTATATGATCTGCAAACAGCTCTCCTATCATCTTGGCTGTCCACTTGAACCGGATATGATTTGGGATGAAATGCTGTCTGTCTGCCCGGGTATCGATCCCTGCCATCGATCGTTTCTGGAAACCTGCATCGCGTCCTGCAATAAAACAGTATGGAAACCATCAGTTCAATCAGATGTGCGGGTGATCTCAGAGAAGCACGGAATCGTCGGCATGGCGGATCGCATCTTAGATAACGGGACCTTCTCTATTATACGCGCTGCGGGATCTATGCCGTTTGGTACGTATGTTGCTGACCGGCTCCGGGTTGCAGGTATCGCGTTGTGTCTCGAAGAGATGACCGGGACCGATGTCCCCGGTGGGCATGTGGAATACATCCCTGACGGCGTGTCGCGATTCCATGCTGTCCAGCCCAGGGACAGGAGGCAGGTAATTGCGGCCCTTCACAAAATCCGGGAAATAAAGAATGGAGAATTGCCCCGGCATCCTCTCAACGCGCCATGCAACCGCTGCAACTACAAGGAACAATGCGAGCGCAGCAGCGGGCGACGATTGTCAGATCTGCTTTGATCAGGAATCCAGCAGCGTGCGCGAGATAATATACTCCCCACGCGCTTCCCGGGTCGTTCCGACGACGAGCCAGAGTTCATCGCCATGTTGCTCGCAGATACCACAGGCTTCTATCGTCTCACCTGCAAGTGCCTGGCCGCTGTACGTATGGGTAAAGGAGAGCACCCGGCTCACTGATTCATGCGCCACTTCGTATACTGCAGGGCTGTCAAATACAAGTGATGCATCAGTTACCTCTGCTTCGATTACTCTCCTGCCTATTATCTTCCCTCTCCCGGTTGGCGCATTTTTGAGATTGTCATACGACCTTGTATAGAGTATATCAAAGTAGGTGCCCTCAATCTCCCCCCGGTTCCATTTCCGAAGCTCGTGGAGGACAAATTGATCGTAGGTTATCTCAGGCCTGCGTTTTTCGTAGACCTTATGCCACATTTCAGGGGAAAGTTCATCGATATTACCCTCGAGGATTCCCTGCCTGACCTGTTCCTGCGCGGTAAACCAGTGTTTCCCGTATACAACCATGTCGATGTCGGATGTCTCATTTTCCAGCCCGCAGAGGAGTGAACCGGTACATCCGATAGTACCTGCGGGAAGCCTGAACAGATCGAGCAGTTTTTGAACACGCGGGTGATTATCAGCGATATGCGAAATTTCCAGTTCAGGCTTTAAAATTCTCTTCACATCCTGGTGCGGGATACGCTGAACGAGATCTGAATACTGTGGCTTGTAACGTGCAATAAACGCATAGGCATCTTCAAAATCATACTTCTTGTATCGGGTGCCTGAAGGGCTCACCCGTTCACCACGGGTATCCGGTACGTATCGGAGTACGCACCCAATCTTCTCACTGTTATCGTATGTCGAAACAGCGTAGATCCAGCCATCGATATCCTCGATAAAATCGCGCAGGCGAATAGGCAACATAATAAAATCAGAGCTTTGCAAGAAATGCTTCGACCGCTTCTGCCTGTGCGCCTTTGCGGAGAATTATCTTGTTTTTAAGATCTACAACAGTGCTCGGGATACCCGACAGCCGCCCTCCATCAATAAAAAGTTCACGTGGGACCGTGCATTCATCGGGGATTTGTGCATCTTTTGCACCATGAAGGTTGGCACTTGTTGCAGTGATGGGAGCATCGAACCGTTCGATGATCTGTAGTGCAATTTCATGTGCCGGCAATCTGATCCCTATCATACCGGTGCCTCCTGTCAGGATGTCCGGCACGACCCCCCGTGCAGCAAGAATTATTGTTACCGGGCCGGGAAGAAATGACTCGATGAACTCCTGCATCCAGGGCTCAATACGGGCAACAGCGCCTAGCATGTCAAAATCAGAGACAGCAATGGAAATGGGCATACCCAGGGGACGCTCCTTTACTTCATAGACTTTTAAAATTGCCTCATCTGAGAACGCATCGGCACCCAGACCATATATCGTTTCTGTGGGATAGATGATTATCCCGTCATGCATAAGCACTGAAACGGCTTTATCGATGATATCCATCAGAACTCACGCCCGCGGACGCGATTAATATCAAAGACCGCTTTGCTGCTGATGTGCATCACTGCAAAAACACCTGCCTGGATAGGGTCGGTTACCACAAGGTCAGCATGTTCAGGTACCGTTCCCGCCATCTTCAGAGCGATGACCGGGATCCCTGCTTCCCGGACCCGATCGACTGCCTTTGAAATCTCTCCTCCCATGATAGAGCCTGCAAGAACCAGTATGGATGCCCGAGGGAGCCTTGCGACTGCATCAACGGCGAGAGCGAGCGTTCTTTCACCGACAAGGGGAATGGTATCTACTGAGATTCGCTCGCCACGGATGTTATGACGGTCTGCCTCGTTTACTGCACCAAGCGCTACCTGCGCCACCTGCGCCCCGCCACCGATTATGATAACCCGTGACCCGAAAATATGGCCAAACGGCTGGTATGCCCTGACATCCCTGATTGAAGGGATGTGACACAGATCCTCAATCAGCGCTTCGCGATCTCCTCCATTATTAAAATCGTACTCGAAATAGAGTTCTGCCATACCGCAATAGGGCCCCGAATCGAATACTTCCTGGTTGATCATAACGATGTTTGCTTCATGCTCTGCAACTATCGTCGCGATGTCCCGCAGGACACCTTTACGGTTCTCCGCGATAATCCGTATTGCACAGCGTTCGGGTTCCATCTTACGTAAAACTGATGCGATAACCGGGGATCGAACCCGGGTTAGAAGCTTGGGAAGCTCCTGTCCTACCGCTAGACTATTATCGCCCTCTCATTCTTATGCTCTCTAATATTGCGTGATTTTAAAGATAAATATAGTGTTTTTCACGAACCCTCCTGGATTTAATAAAAAAGGCTGAAATATCGTTCCAACAGTGACGGTACCATTTGAAGAAATCTCTGCCGGAAGGTTGATCTCTTTTAAAAAGATACTGCGTTTACGGATAATTAATCCGATTTTACTCTTGGACGTTCGATATTTTTAAGAAATACCCGGAAGCATATGTACAGTATATTTATGCCGGTATTCCTGTCACTTCGATCTGATTATGGCGGGATCGGTATGTTTTATATCAGAAGAGAAAAAATCGGAGAAACCCTATGACGATTCGAAAAAATTTTATGTGCCTGATAATCGCACTGTGCCTCATGGTGTTAATACCCCCCCTGCAGGCTGCTTCCGATGACAATACCGTCAGTGTAATTTACCAGACTTCGTTCAGTACGGATCCTCACTGGATAACCAATAATCCATCAACCAATTACTGGGATCCAAACACGGGAATGTACCATTTTTCTATTGAACCGAGTACGGGTGGTTATGCGTCCACGGACAGTAATTATGAAAGAGGTTCTTTTATCTTTGACTACGATCTCATCCTCACCCAATTAGATGAGGGAGCGACGTTCAGGTTCGGCTTATCAGGCACTGAGATGGACCCATCGAAGGGGCCGAATGTTCTTACACAGTTTACCAATGCAAAATTCGGCAGGATCATGTGGCTGCATCTGGTTACACCCGGTAATAAAATAATGGAAATGAATAGTCAGTCCGGGGACACGTTATCAAGTGGACCTTCGGCATACACCGGACCTACGGTTAAGTACGAGTTAAACAAGACGTACCATGTCACGCTAAATTACGATGATGATCACAAGATTCTCAGCATGAGAGTTAACGAAAAGTTAACCGGAAAGGAGATCTGGGGCTATTTCGTGAATACTGCTGAGAGCCTGCATGGAATGAACCGGATATTCCTTGGTTCCAAGGGTGACTATGGCGCGATGAATGTGTACGCATTGGGATATATCGACAATGTCAGGCTTACTACTCCTGCAGCAGTAACCGCTACACCAACAGAGCAGGTGACAATGGCCACGACAATTGCGACAAAAAATCCGACAACGAAACAAACCAGCAGCATACCCACACCCTATCCAACCGATACCCCGAAATCTTCCTCGACGGGTATCCTTGCGATAGCAGCATCTGGCATTATCGGTATATGGGGTGTTCTGGGCAGGATAAAAAAGGATTAATCACGTATTTTTTTATGCAACCAGACTATTGTTAATTCAGGAACATATAAAAAAATTAGTAAATCAGCAACAGTTGCATCTATATTCAACCGTGAGATGAGTATGACGCATATCCCCACGGATTGATTTCTTCCCGCTCCGGAAGAATATTTTGTTGCACTTCACACAGCGCTTGGGTTTGATCCGGTCCCACGTATTCATCGGGATCTCGAGTCCGAACCCTGTTTCGGTCCATTCTTCGGGAGGTTTCTCTGCGTTCTGCTCATAGGCGGAGACAAACTCCATGATCTGGTGGGGTGGAACACCCAGGTCGACAAATTTTTTAAAGACAAAATAATTAAAGATAAGCCACGAGAGGTCAGACCGGTCGAGGATCCCCTCGTACTCCCCGAACGTCTCATCAAAATCTTCGAGTGAACACCCGCAGAGCGGGCATTTTCCTGCAACGAGTTCGTCAAGAAAAACCTCTTCCTGGCACCCCGGACAGGTTGTGTGAGGGGATTGCATACGTGATGTCATGGTCTCTCCGGTCCGAATTATTCCTTTTTGTAATGACAGTGATCTGAAAACTGTTGCGGGATTAAATATTTTCTTTAGTATTGATCGGGTCTGCACATATAGGTATCATCAGTGCAGGTGCTCCCCGATAAAAGGTTTCGTACTTGGGACAAAATCAGGTTGCGGAAAGGTCTTCATGTTCCATGACCAGCGAACCGAAAATCACTTTTTCAAGAACCTGCGCGACATACTTGATATGCATTGCTTTTTCCAGATCTTCGTTCCGGTGAATATCAGCATAGAGCTGAAGGCGAAGGAGCGAGAATCGGAAACGGTCAAGTGTATCATCATCAAGTTTCATCGCTTCACGGTAGATCGGTTCGAGCAGGTCGGGAAATGCCAGTGGATTTTCAAGGCAGGCAATTACGCCACTATAGATAGGGAGTTGTGGTTCCTTTCCTGATAAAATCCGCTGATAATCCATTTGTTATCCCTCAACGACCCTGATAAGTGCTTCCATCACCTTGTCCACACTCGACCAGGTAGGACTGTTGCCGCGCCGTATGATGAACGGGCGACCCTCATCTCCTGCCTTGCGCATGTCGATATCAAGCGGAATTGAACCAAGATACGGAACATTGAGTTCTTCTGCTATTTTCTTACCGCCACCTTTTCCAAAAAGATCAATCTCTTCTCCGCAGTGGGGACATACCATTCCGCTCATGTTTTCGATGATACCCAGCACGGGAATTTCAAGTTTCTGGACAAATTTTACGGATTTCCTCGCATCCATTGTTGCAACGTCCTGGGGGGTGGTTACAATCACAGCGCCACTGAGATTCGGAGCGATCTGGGCGATAGTGAGCGCTTCATCACCGGTTCCTGGCGGAAGATCGACCACCAGGTAATCCAGGGTGCCCCAGTTCACTTCTTTTAAGAACTGCTGTATCGCAGCCATCTTCATCGGGCCACGCCAGATTATCGGCGTACTGGTGTCTGGCAGAAGGAACGCCATGGACATGACCGAGAGCTTGCCGGTGACGTGAACGGGTTCAATCAGTTCGCCTATGACGGTAAGTTTATGATCTTCGATACCCAGCATCTTTGGGATATTGGGGCCATGCATGTCAAGGTCTAACAGTCCGACCCTGAACCCATGGTTTGACAGGGAGTAGGCGAGGTTTACAGAAACAGTGGATTTGCCTACACCACCTTTCCCCGAGAGAACCAGGATGACATGCTTAACGTCGACATCAGCCCTCTGGGGCAGGTTTTGTCCACTCTGTGCAGATGCACAGGTAGAAGCTGTAGAGCAGCTGGAACATTCTTTTTTACATTCCTCATCAGCAGCAGTTGTCTTGGATTTTTCTTTTGTCATGGATACCTCTTTAAAAATATAAATTCCTGTACTCTCATCAGTTATCCTCCGTATGCCATAAAGATGTGGAGATAACTGCAAAAAAACAGGTGTTTAATCCTCTATACAGTCAATACCTGCGGAATACGGTTTGATATCGACTAAAGGGGTTCCATACAGCGCATCAATCCCCTTTACTACGAGTTTGCCCCCGTCCCGGTGCAGGAACTTAACCACGCCAATCCCAATCGGGCTGGACGGTCGGGTGATCGGGTGGCAAACATGCCACGTTCCCGCTCGCAGGGATCGTGTGGGGGAATTACCCTCATAGCCGTCCGGTCTGCCCGGTAAAGTACAATCAGGAAGGGCGAATTTTCGATATCTTTCAATCCTTAAGAAAATTGTTCTGAAATCTCAATTGTGCACTCTTCTCCAGAAAATCTTCCCTGGCGCGGGGCTTCATCATTGGTCTGAAATGGTGAGTGTATCATGCCATTGGGGATCAGCTGCATCCGTCGTTGAACATTCTTCATCCGGCATCACCCCGTGTCCTTGCTTCCTCTTCGTATATGATGCTGATTACATGAGTTGAGCAGCGACAGATTAATAATTTCCCTACACATGGTCGTAGTATGAAAAACGTCGTTGTCTCGCTGGACTTTCTTGAGTTCCCGGTGATGTATACCTGCGACGGAGGGAACTATTCGCCGCGTCTCACCCTCAAAGGCTTACATGCAGCATCAGTCGCTGTAATGGTATTCAATCCGTTTGAGAAATCCTGCTGTTCTTTCACACCGTGGATCATCTGGAATATCCCTTCTCTGCAGGTAATCCCCGAAGGCATCCCCAGGGAAGGCATCGTCTCTGTCCCGATATCTGCGGTGCAGGGTGTTACAGATTATGGAACCATCGGCTATACAGGTCCCTGTCCGCCCCATGGCCAGATGATCCGGTATCAGTTCAAGGTCTACGGGCTTGATATGATGCTCGACCTTGATCCCGGATCTGATAAACATCAGCTCGTTAACGCGATGAAAGGGCACGTAATCCAGTTCGGTGAGACCGTTGCGATTTGCTCACGATGATCCCGGACGCTGTTGTTTTAGGGATCTGGTGCATTACTTTTATTATGATACCCGTATATCATCCCACAACAGGAGGCCAAAACCAGTATGGAAGAACTCAAGGTAAAAATTTCTGTAAAAATACTCCCCAGTGATTATACCTGCGACGGCATGGACATATCACCGGAAATCGATGTCGGAGGCGTGAATACCAGGATTGCAAAATCGCTTGCAATCATCGTCAACGATCCTGATGCTTCTGGTGGTGGTGGTTTTGTTCACTGGATAGTATGGAACATGGAACTGGTCAGGATGATCCCGGAAAAAATCCCTAAGACACCGATCGTTACCTTCCCGCTCAGAGCAATACAGGGAAAAAACAGTTTTGGAAAGATCGGATACAACGGTCCATGTCCACCCTACGGGCAGACTCACCGGTATTTCTTTAAGGTCTACGGGCTGGATGCAGATCTCACCCTTGCCGCAGGGGCTACAAAGGATCAGCTCACCAGAGCGATGGAAGGACATATTGTCCAGTATGGCGAGACATATGTAACGTACGGAAGATAACGATAATACCGCAGGCAGTCTTCGTTGGGTAATCTTTCAGCTGAGAGCTTCAGCCTGTTGTTTCCTTTTTTAGGAGATCTGCTTCCAGACATTTTCCGCTTCTTCTGGCTTCCGTCACTTTTAAAAGGATCAACTGCAGATTTGACGTGCAGCATGAGTACGAAACGGGCTCCCGAGAGAGGACTTGAATCATCTATCCGCACGATTACTGCCAAACGGGAATCCCTCCTCTCCCCCCTTGCCTCGATCAGTGCCGATGCCGTCAGGCGGCATAACAAAAAACCTGAGGATATCCGTACACCCTACTCCCGTGATACCGATCGGATCATCCACACACGTGCATACACCAGGTACATTGACAAGACCCAGGTCTTTTCTCTTGTGGAAAACGACCACATCACCCACCGAGTCATTCATGTCCAGCTTGTTTCCAAGATTGCACGAACGATCGGTCGATGCCTTCGTCTGAACGAGGATCTTATCGAGGCAATCGCACTCGGTCATGATATCGGTCATATCCCGTACGGGCACTTCGGAGAGAACTGTCTGTCCGCACTCTGTGAGCAGTATGGCATCGGAAAGTTTTTCCATAATGTTCAGAGCGTGCAATTCCTCGATAAGATCGAAGATTGCGATCTCACCATGCAGGTGCTCGACGGTATCCTTTGTCATAACGGTGAATCCGATGATGTAAAAATCTCTCCGGAACCCTGCCTTAACTGGCTGGCGTTTGATAAAAAAGTGCAGGATAATGCGGATGGGAGGCGAAACAGGGCACCCATGACGCTCGAAGGCTGTGTTGTCAAATTTGCCGATACGATTGCTTATATCGGGAGGGATTTGCAGGATGCACGTGAGGTAGGGTTGATTGGAACTGAGGTCCAGCTCCCTGATGAATGCAGGGGAATTCTTGGCAACACCAACCGGGAGATTATCAACACGCTGATCTACGATCTCCTCAAAAACAGTGATACAGAAGATACCGGTTGCGTCTCATACAGTCATGAAGTCGAAGCAGCCCTTATCAACCTGCGGGCATTTTCCCGGATCCATATCTACGAGAACAGTAAACTCACTTCAGAACGGGAAAAGGTGAAGCAGATGTATGCAACCCTGTTTGTGACATGCCTCGAAGATCTTGAAAACGAAGCGGATGATGCAAAAATTTTTACAGATTTTATCGATACAAACTGGATCAGCCAGAACTATCTTCAGTCAGCGACGTCAGCTGAACTTGCGCGTGACTTTATTGCAGGTATGACTGACCGCTACTTTGCAAAGCGATTCGAGGAATGTGTGATTCCACGTAAAGTTGAGGGAAAATTCTCTTAATAATAACTATCGGTCATATTTTCCTTTGGGATTAGCCCATCCGGTAAAACCGCAGTATATGCATCCGATCCCCTCGCAATGCAAACACTGCCGCTTGGGTGCAGCAACAAGCACCATCCCAGTCCTGTTGCAGTACAGACAGCCTATTCCGTCGCAATGCGCACATACAGCAGGTTCGTAGGTACGATGTTCATTTTCTGTCATGGCAACCCCCTCAAGATAATGACTTACCTGAATACACGTTAAAACAACCGGATCATTTATCGTCCTCATCGAGATATGCATGGAGGGCAGCAAGCAGTTCTTCTGCGGTCTGGAAGCGTTCGGCCGGATCTTTTTTCAGGCATGTTAAAATAATTTTTTCCACTGCCATGGCATCAGTATTATATTCCGAGGGGGCGATCGGCTGCTCCCTCAGGATCGCGTTTCCTACTTCAACGATGCCATCGCCTCCAAACGGAACCGTGCCGGTTACCAGCTCATAGAAAACAACGCCTAACTGGTAGATATCTGTCCTTTCATCTGTTCTCCCGTACTCCGTAGGGGAAACCTGTTCGGGAGCAGCATAGGCTAGTGAGAACCCTGCAATGCTGGACTTTTTTAACTCGGTGGTGAGGGCTTTGCTCATTCCCCAGTCTGTAATCTTAGGGATAAAGTGCTCATCGAGCAGGATGTTATGGGGTTTTATGTCCCTATGGATGAACCCATGCCTGTGAGCGTACCATAATCCGTCTGCAATCCCACTGACAATATGAACCGCTTTCCAGATGGGTACAGGTTTTTCGATGGTCTCCAGCGCTTTGGGTACATATTCCATCTCAACATAGGGGACCGGGAGGATGTTGACAGCTGTTACCTCTATGATATTGGGGTGACGAAGGGTCTCCCACGCGGCAATCTCGTTTAAAAATGATTTGCCGGTCATTTCATCAAAACTGATCGGGATTTTGACTGCAACTTTTATATCATCCGTTTTACGTCGGGCAGAAAAAACCCACGCGATCCCCCCACGCCCGATATATTTGATCTCGGTGTATTTACTCTCCAGTTCTTTTGGGAAGTATGTATTTTGCTCTCCTACTGATGCATAAGGCTTGGATAAAACCGGACCTTTTGTATTCTCCCCGGGTGTCATGACTACGGGAGTAAAACGGGTATTCGGAGGACTGGAATTCTTTTGCCTGGTGAGTGCTTCCTTGTTCTGTGGCCTGTCCTCCTCCTTACTTTCGTTATGCTTCAGAAACCTGAAAATAATCAACACTACGATCCCGGCGACCAACAGCACAACGAGTTCGAACATCAGGATTCCGGTGGGTTGTCCCTCAGGAGTTTTTTCAGGGGAGAGTGGCGTGAGAGAGGGGGATGTGAGGTTCACTTCAGATACGGTGGCTGTCGGTACTTCCGTCCGGGATATCTCTCCTACAGTGGGTATTGGCATTGGCCCGGGGGTCCTAATCTCTCCCGGGACAGGCACAAGATCATGGTAATATTGTTTGGGATCCATCAGGGGAAACGCATCGATGATATTCTGGTTGGATTCAATGATGGCCTTGGGGTTCGCACCGATCATAATGCCGTACGGTGTATCCCCAATCCCGTCACTATTTGCATCCTTTCCGGTGTAATCACCCCAGTAATTACCCATGTAGTTCTGTTCTTTGAGGCCAAGATGTGTATACATGAGCGGGAAAGGGGAGGACCAGACCGATGTTGCACTCTTGGAATTTACATTCTGTGAGTTGTCAAAATTGTTCCGGTAAATACGGTTTGAGAGCGAGAAACTGTCGATCGCGACACCGACGGTATTTTTTACCAGTATATTTTCTTCAATCAGGTTCTCGTTCGATGCCTCGAGCGCAATTCCTGCCTGGCTGCTGCCGGTAATCGTGTTGTCATAAATGGTATTTTTCATTGCTGAAAGGAGAAGGATACCCCTCGCATTGTCAGAAAATGTATTTTGCCGGATGGTATTGTTACTGGACGAGATGCGGATACCATTGAACGATGTACTGTTCCGGATGGCAAAACCTTCAACCCTGCACTCATCGACGCGCACCTCAACGGCGTTCCCCTTTCTTTCGGTATCGATGACCGGAATTCCCCC
>Ga0326726_10005114_pt1 | contig 11916 bp, 7 predicted proteins | sample MHFenrmetagenome_2_FD_207603 | JGI IMG/M metagenome (GOLD analysis project Ga0326726, IMG submission 207603) | Lab enriched peat soil microbial communities from Michigan Hollow, Ithaca, NY, United States - MHF15MN | ecosystem: Environmental > Terrestrial > Soil > Wetlands > Peat | place: USA...
TCCTCGGGGCGGACCTCGTAGCTCTCGGGCCGATTGAGGATCCACAGCACCGCACCGGTGGCGATCGCCGCGGCGCCGATGCCGTACATCACGAAGCCCGCCGTCTTCTTGGTATCTCCGCTGTCCCGCAAGCTCTGGAGGTCAGATGACTGCGCGCAACCGGCGTTCATGCTGGTCATGTTGCAGGCCGCGACCTTGTCGTCGTACTGCTTGTAGTTGTTGCTGGCGGCGAGCTCGAGGATCCCACCGATCGCACCGACGAGTACACCGCCGCCCATCACCGCATACGGGATCCACGTCGCGTCCCACTTGCGCTTGTAGCGCGTGAGCTCGGCGGTCGTGTAGAGCTTGAGCTCGATGCGGAACGGCGCTCCGGGCGTGACGTACGTCGCGTCGACGCGCGTCGGGTGACCTTCGAGCGTCGCGATGAACTTGTGCGGGCCCGCGCGGACCTTACCCTTGTAGGTGCCGGGCGCGGTGAACACGTCCTTGTCGTCGATCGAGATCTTCGCGCCGGGCTTGTTGCACGTGACCTCGACCTCCGCGATCTGCTTGTCGAGGAGGACCATGTACTCCTTCGCGTGGTCGTACTTGTCTCGCGACTGCAGCGGCGCGTCGCCGAACTTCACGGACGCCGAGAAGTTGTCGTAGGCATCGATCGGCTGGTCGAGGTTCATGTCCGCCAGCGCGAGGTTGTAGTGAACGGCCGGGTGGTCCCAGTGCGTGAGCGCCGCCTTGTACTTGTCGGCGGCCTTGGCGAACAGACCGTCGTTGAGCATCACGTTGCCGTCGTGAAACAGCACGAGGGCGGCTTGCTGCTCGCTCTGCTTGACGCCCGCGGCCCACGGCCGGGTGTCGCCGCCGCTCTGCAGCGACTCGTCGACACCGACCTTCGTCACCGGCGTCCCAGAGCCCGACCCCGCGCCCGAGCCCGCCGCGGTCGCGTCGGAGCCCGAGCCCTGTGCCGAGCCCGATCCAGATCCCGCCGCGGGAGCGGCGGAGCCAGATCCGGACCCGGCGGCGGTTGCCGAGCCGGAGCCGGAGCCACCACCGGTGTGGTGATGCTGCTTCTTCGCGGGTTGTGCGTAGACAGTCCCCAGGGCCAGCGCGAAGCCGAGCCCCATGGACAACGATCGAACGGTCGCCTTGGTCATGTCCGTCTCCGTTGCGCGGTTCGCTACTTCAGATCGTCGACGATCGGGCTACCGATCTGCGCTTGCAACTTCTTGACGCGATCCTGCTCCTGCTTCAGCAGGAGGTCGGTCTGCGCCTTCGCCGTCTCGGCCTCGCCCTTCGCTCGCTCGGCCGTGCGTTCGTTGTCCCGCGCGCGCGCCTCGGCCTTCTTGCTCTCGTCCAGCGCGGCCGAGAGCTCGATGTTCTTCTTCGCGAGCTCCTCGGCCGACTGGTGCTTGACGTCGACGACCTCGGTGAGCGCCCGCGTCTTCGCGTCCTCGGCCTCCTGCCGCTCGCGTTCCTTCTGCTGCATCGCGTGCAGCGCGTCTTCCGCCTGCTTCTTCTCGGACGCGATCGTGACATTCGCGGTCTGGAGCTGCGTGCTCTTCTCCTCGGAGACCTGCTCGGCTTGCTTGGCGAGCACCGCCTGGCGCTTGGCCTCGGTGCGCGACTTCTGGATGACGACGAGCGCGATCATCGCGATCACGACGATCGCCCCGAGCCCGATGAATCCGCCGATCACGGCTGCGCGCCGCCGGCGCTGGACCGCGACCTCGTAGTTGATGATCTCGTCGAGGAACGCGCGCTCGGTCTCCGACAGCGGGCCCTTGTAGCGCTTGCGGAACTTCTTCGCCTCGTCGGCGGTATCGCCGCGCCACAGCAGGTCCGGCGAGCGGCCCTTGGCGGACCACTGGCGCGCCGCGGTGCGCAGCTGATCGATGAGCGCGGAGTCTTCCTGCGTCTCGTCGAGCCAGCGCCGCAACATCGGCCAGCTGTGGATCAGCGACTCGTGCACGATCTCGACGGTCGTGCCCTTGCCGCCTTCGAGCGTCTGCACGACGAGCAGGCGCGCGTCGACCAGCTGATCGACCACGCGCTGCACCTCGCCGACCTCGCGCGACAGCTCGCGTAGCTCGTCGAGCGGCACGATGGCGCGCGTGCGCTCCGGGGTCACGAGGCGGAGCAAGATCGCGCGGAGCAGCCAGCTCTTCTGCTGGCCGATGTCCTGGACCACGCGATCGGCGTGGCTCGCGAGCGCACCGGCGACCCCGCCCATCGCGGCATAGCTCTGGTGCGTCAGCATGCGCCGCGCGGTGTCGCGCTTGTCCCACAGCTTCGCGGCCGCGAACTGCAAGAGCGGCAGCGCGCCGGGCGTGGTCTCGAGGTGATCGAGCATGTCGTCGACGGTCGCCGCGAGCTCGAACTTGAACCCGGCGAGCTCCGCCGGCTGCAAGATCGCGTCGCGCAGGCCATCGCGGTTCGGCGGCCCCAGGAAGAACAAGCCCTGCGTCAGCTCGGCGACGAACTGCTGATCCTCGGCGATGCGGTCGAGGAAGTCGGACCGGATCGAGAGCACGACGCGGAGCGGGCTGGTCGCATCGTCGGCGACGGCCGACAGGCAGGCGGTGAACGCCGCGCGCTCCTCGGGATCCTGGACCAGCGTGTAGAGCTCCTCGAACTGATCGACGAACATCATGATCCGCCGCGAGTCGCGACGCGCGCGCCCGCGCAGCAGGTGGCCGAGGTGGCCCGGCTCGCGACGCAGCTTGTCGACGAGCTTCTGCTGCTCGACCATCTCGTCGGCGAGGTTCGCCGCGGTCTGCACCATCGGCGACATCAGCGCGCCGAGCGCCTCCATCGGCTTGCGGCCGGGGCGGATGACGAGGGTCTCCCACTGCTCGCCCGAGCGCTTCAGCGCAGGCACGAGACCGGCGCGTACGAACGACGACTTGCCGACGCCCGAGCTTCCGACCACCGCCATCATCGGCTGGTCGCGAATGCGCGTGACCATCGCCGCGATCTCTTTGTTGCGGCCGAAGAACTTGCCGGCATCGGCTTCCTGGAACGATGACAGGCCGGCGTACGGACTCTCGTCGATCTGCAGCTCGACCGCGCGGCGGCCCGGCATGAACGGCTCGAGCGCGCGCAGGAGCTCGGACGCGCTCGGCCAGCGCTGCTCCTTCATCTTGAGCAGGCAGCGATCGACGATCTGGATCAGCTCGCGCGGGCAGTCCGTCGGCGCTGCCTCGGTCATCGACGGCATCGGCAGCTCGAGCATCGCGGTGACGACGAGCTGGTTGCCGTCGAGCGGATGCAGCGGGTGCCGGCCGCAGATCATGCGATGCAGCAGCACGCCGCACGCCCAGATATCGCTCAGGTGATCGATCTCGATCCCGATGCCCCACTGCTCGGGGGACATGTACTTGAGCGTGCCCATGATCGTGCCGTGGCGCGTGAGGGCGTTGTTCGAGCCGGTCGCGAGCTCGAGCGGGCTCGGCATCCGGATCGCGCCGGACGACAGCGGCGCGTTCTGCGTGTGTTGCTGCTCCAGCACCTTCGCGATGCCGAAGTCGAGCACCTTGATGGTGCCGGTATCGAGGATGAAGATGTTGTCGGGCTTGAGATCGCGGTGAACGATGCCCTGGCCGTGGGCGCACTCGAGCGCCTTGCCGACCTGCATCATGATCTCGACCGCGCGCGAGTACGGCAGCTTCTGGCCGTCCTTGATGATGTCGCTGAGCGGCTTGCCGTTCAGGTACTCGAGCACCATGTACGGCGCGCCGTTGTGCTCGCCGACCTCGTACACGACGACGATGTTGTCGTGCTGGCACCGTGCCGTCGCGCGTGCCTCGACGAGGAACCGCTGCGTCAGCTCGGGCTGGTTGCTCTGCAGAAACTTGATCGCGACGCGACGACCCAGGCGCAGGTCGCGGGCCAGGAAGACGGTCCCCATCCCGCCTTCGCCGATCATCTTGATCATCTCGTACTGATTGATGCGGACGCCGGGATGCGGCGCGGCCGACATCGCATGCACGCCCGTGGAGTCGCCCTCGAAGTTGTTCGGCGACGACGATTCGGAGTGCTTGTCCCACTGATTCGAGGTCCCGCTGACCGAGGGCGCTTGCGAGCCGCGGCGCGCGCGTGGCGAGCCGGTGGTCGTGTTGTTGCTCACCGGCGAGGGCGTGCCGCTGGGCATCGTCACCGGCGTCACCGGCACCGGTGCGCCGGGCGACAGCGTGGTCGACTCGGACCTCGCACCCGACGGGCCGAGCCCACTCGGGACCGCGCTCGGGCGGCGCGCGCGTTGCGCCTCGCTCGTGTTGACGATCGTGCGATCGTTGGGACGTAACAGGCCGCTGCCACCGCCCTGACCGGTGCCCTCGGGGGTCGCCGCGGGCGGTTCGGGCATGCGATGGGTTCCGCTCTGCTCGAATCGGCCATTCGGCCGATGCATCGAGTACTCGTGCGGACTGAGCGGCCTTCTGTGTGCACCACTCCCCTCGGTCGGTCCACCTGCGCCGATGATCGTGTTGCCATCGGTGGGAGACTTCGGCCGACCGTTGTTGTCAGGCTTGTCTTCGCTCATAGCCCTCTTGTGGTCTCGACAAATAATTGTACTAGCCCGGGATGGATTGATCCCGGATCTCACTCCTCACTTTCTGCTCCTACATGTCGGCGGGAGGAGCACTTAAGTAAGCGACAGGCTGTCTAGAACAACCAGAGCGGTTTGCCGCCGGCGAACAGGACATTGTTCCCCTCGGCAGACGGCGTCGTGAGCTCGATCTCGACCATCACACCACGCTGGATGCTCTCGTCGTGCGGATGGATGTCTTGCACCTCGCCATCGATGGTGGCGGTGACCTTGCCGACGCGCGAGCACATCACGAGGCCCCACGAGCAGCCGTAGAGCTTGGTGCCGAGCTTCACGTTCTTGAGGTTCTGATACGGCACGAACGCGAGCACGACGTTGTGTGCGATCGCGCGGAGGTACGGCGACTGCTCGAGGCGGTGCACGACCTGCTCTTGTTCCTTGATGCGCAGGCCGAGGCTCTCGAGCCGCGACCTGAGCGGCGCCTTGCGACCCTGCTGGTTGTCCTTGTCGAGGCGCGCCTTCTCGAGCTCGCGCCGCACGAGCCACTGCTCCGGCGCTTTCGGTGCGTCCATCGCGGTGCCGACGTCGGTGAGGAACTTGTCGTCGAACGTGATCGAGCGATCGATCTCGGCGAGCTGCGAGTTGATCTCGATCTGCTCGGTGTCGAGCTGGCTCTTGCGCAGGCGCGCGTCGGCGAGCAACGTCGAGGCCTCGACGACCTTCTGGTGCGTCGGCGACAACACGACCGGGCGGACCCAGGTGTGATCGAAGAAATAGAAGATGTTGACGATCAAGAAGCCGATCAAGCCGACCAGGATCGCGCTCAGCGCGATCAGGCCAGCGACCTTGTAAAGCCGCACGATCTGCGGCTGCACGGCTTCCCAGAACCGGGACTGCTTCCTTGGATCGGTCGACATGCCGCCCGAGTCCTACTCCAAAATCCGGGCCTACGCAGCAGGTAGTTGCGCCTGTCCACCGGTCTGGCGGCCGACCCGAGATCTGGGCTCGACCTGAGCGGGGATCAGCATCGGACCTGTGGTGTCGGCCACTGGATCGAGGGCAGGAACTGGCATCTCGTGGCGGCGGGTCTCCCAGCTGCCGGAGTCGAGCGTGAACAGCGCGAGCGGTGCGAGAAGTGCGTACGCGATCGGCATCAGGATGGCGAGCGGCATGAACGCCAGCGCTCCCACGCGCTCGTGGGCCGGCAGCTTACGGACCCGCCAGCGATAGAACACGCCGAACAGGAGGATGATCACCATGTGGATCTCGAGCGCCTCGTAGAACCGGTGCGCCGCGAGCGCGCGGATGAGGGCGATCGGATACGCGAACTGGAGCGCGAACAGCGAGAAGTAGTGGATCGCGATGATCGGGTTCAGGCGCCAGACGTGGGTGAAGCCACCGGCGTAGTCGATCGTGTTCGAGCGGCGCCAGCGCAGCTGCTGCGAGAAGTACGACGACAGCGTGGTCGGGCAGGTGGTGCGGCACCGCGCCGACAGCGTCATCGTGGTCAGCCAGCCGGCCTTGATGATCTGGCGGGTCAGGAAGCGATCCTCGCCGTACTTGATCGGCACGCCGCAGATGGCGCGGTTCTCGAGGACAGGCTCGAGCTCGATGAGGACGTCGCGGCGATACGCGGTGAGGCAGCCCGACAGGCACATGACGCGCCGGAAGCCCCACTCGAGGTTCTTCATGAAGTTGTAGGCAAACCAGTACCGGACGACCTGCATCCGGGTGAGCCAGTTGTCCTGCTTGTTGCGGACGTCGACCCAGCCACCGACCGCGGCGATCCGGGGCGACGTGAAGCGCTTCACGAGGTGACCGATCGCGTCCTTGTCGACGACGACGTCGGAGTCGACCGACAGGATGATCTCGCTGTCGGCCTCGCGGACGGCGCGAATGATCGACCGGCGCTTGCCGACGTTCTTCGGGTTGCGGATCACGCGCAGCCGACCGTCGGAGCTCCGAGCTACTTCGCGCGCTTGCTCGTAGCTATCGTCGGTGGAGCAGTCATCGACACAGATCGCGCGGAGCTTCGCGTGCGGGTAGTCGGCATCGAGGATGCTGCGCAGGGTCTCCTTGACCGTCGCGCCCTCGTTGAACATCGGGATCACGGCGGTGACCGTCGGCTCGTAGTCGTCGACCTTCTCGTCCCACTTGAGGCCCCGAGCGAGCTTCAAGATCACGCCGGCGAGGTACCGGTTGATGAACACCAGCACGGCCAGCGAGTGGATACACACCCAGACCACGTGTGAGGTCATCGCAGCGCCTCAGGTGCGAGGCGCGAGCCAATCACGTACTGACAGGTCAGGCGAGGATTCACGGTGAAAGCTAGAAGAGCGGAGCTAGGAAACGGGTCGTGGGTAGTAGTGCCGCACGGCCAAGAATAAGGAGATGACGAGCAAACTATTACGGTTCACCCAACAACTCAAGAAGGTTGACGCATGTTGCCACATCTCACGTGATGGATGCACCCGAACCTCAGGTTCTTGAGGGTGCCGCCTTGTTTTGGCGTGATCGGGGTGAGATATGCGGTTGGTGCTGAGAGCCCTGTTCGTGATCGCGATGTTGGAGAGCATCGCGCTGGCCGGACCACAGGGAGAAGCACCAAATGTGGACACCGACCATGATCCAGATGGCGCACCTCGGGCGTCGCCGTGGATCGATCTCTCACCCAGCACGGTGCTCGAAAAGCACGCGGGTAGCGCTGCGGAGGACCACAAGATCCGATCCGCGGTGGAGCTCGGCACGTTCTACGCCGGCTTCTCCACGTGGGCGTACTTCGCCTGGTACCGCAATCACCCGCCGCTATCGAAGTTCAAGTTCGGCGGCGACGGCATGTTCGGCGTCGAGACGTACGCCGGCGGCGCCGACAAGCTCGGCCATACGTGGGCGACGATGGCGCTTGCGCGCATGGGCACCGCGATCCTCACCGAAGGCGGCTGGGACCACACGCGTTCGACGTTCCTGTCGGCCGGGCTCTCGGAGCTCGTGTTCCTGAACGTCGAGATCCGCGACGGCTTCTACTTCGAGTTCTCGTACGGCGATCTCGCGATGGATACCGTCGGCATGCTCGCCGCGATCGCGTTCGATCTCTCGCCGCGGCTCGACGAGCTATTCGATTTTCGCGTCCAGTATTTCCCGAGCGCGCGCTACCTCGACAACGTCGATGGCTCGCCGAACGCCGACGGCAAGCCGTCGTGCCCGAAGGGCAGCTGCTCGCGGTGGAACATCGCCGAGGACTACTCGGGGCAGATCTACCTGCTCGCGCTCCATCTCGGTGCGATCCACACCCTGCGCGACTGGAAATACGGCTCGTGGTCGCGGTTCGTCGACGTCGCGGTCGGGTTCGACAGCCGCAACTACAAGCCGCCGCCGGACCCGATCGACCACCTGAACGCGCACCAGGACCTGTTCCTCGGCGTGTCGCTCAATGCCCAGGGACTGTTCGACTATCTCCTCGAGGACGGCAAGCACGAGACCCTGCGCAAGCTGACCCACGGCGTGTTCGACGTGTTCAACCTGCCGTTCACGACGGTAGGTGCGGGGGTGTCCCGGTACGCGAACCGCAAGCCGAACAGCGGCGGCGCGTAAGATCTCGCAACGGCCCGCCGCACGCGTTGTCTACTTCGACATGGTGCGCCTGGCGATCGTGGTCGTGATCGCCGCGTGCCGGGCGTTCGATCCGATCGCCGAGGTGCCGCACAGCCACCGCGAGATGCCGGATACGCAGACCGCGATCGCCGCGATCCTCGCCGAGAATCCGACGCCGAAGGTCTACGCGATCGGCGAGTACCACCAGAGTCGCAAGGCGATCGCGAAGACGTCGCCGCTCGCGCGCTTCACGAAGGAGATCATCTCGCTGCTCGAGCCGCACGCGAAGCAGCTCGTCGTGGAGGCGTGGCTCGATGCCACGTGCGACTCGTCGAGACAGCTGCAGCACGACGTCGCGGCCGCGACGGGGCGGCCGGCGTCGACGCAGATGGAGATGCTGCGGCTCGTCGATCGCGGCAAGCGCGGCGGGCTGACGATGCACGCGCTGCCGATGACGTGCATCGAGCACGACGCGGTGCTCGACGCGCATGGCGGCGTGGATTTCTTGCTGCTGCTCGAGGTGATCACCGACAAGCTGCACGCGACGACCCGCGCGCTCGTCGACGCCGATCCGGATCACGCGGTGATCGTCTACGGCGGCGCGCTGCACAACGATCTGTATCCGCGGTGGCCGCTCGACGAGCTGTCGTACGCGAAGCCGCTCGCGCGCGAGCTGGGCGGCGGCGTGCTCGAGATCGATCTCGTGGTGCCCGAGATCGTCGCCGACATGGCGCTGGTGCGCGACGAGCCGTGGTTCCCGCTGCTCGGGCTCGCGTCGCCGTCGCGCGTGGTCGTGTGGCAGCGCGGACCGTCGAGCTACGTCGTGATCTTGCCGGCGCAGAGCGACGCAGTCGCGAAGCTCGCCCGTCTGTGATGTAGTGCCGGCATGCGGAACTGGTGCCTCGCGATCTTCGTCGCGACGGCGTCGTTCTACATGCTGACGTCGAGTCGCGAGCCGGCGTGGGGCGACGCGCACCCGATGTGGGAGGTCGCCGACCGCCTCGTCGAGCACGGCGGCGTCGACATCAAGACGCGCTGGCCCGAGGACATCCCGACCGGGCGCGACGGCAAGGTGTATGGCATCGCGGCGATCGGCGACGCGCTCGTGCACGTGCCGGGGGCGGCGATCCTCTCGCTCACGCACCGTGCGGCGCCGAGCCACGACGCGTTGATCCGGCCGCTCGCGACGCACCTCGGGCCGTCGTTGCTCGGTGGGCTCGCGGCGGTGCTGTTCTTCCTGCTGCTGATCGATCTCGGCATCGGCAAGCGGACCGCGAGCCTGTGCACGGCGATCCTCGCGGTCGCGACGACGACGTGGGTGTACGCGCACTATCCGTACTCGGAGATCGTCCAGCTCACGTGTTTCCTCGGCACGTTCCGCGCGACGATCCGGACGTGCGCGGATCCATCGAAGCGCGAGGCGCGGTGGTTCGGCGCGTGGGCGGGGATGCTCGTCAACGCGAAGTACGTGCTCGCGCTGCCGGTGCTCGGTGCCGCGGTGCTGATCGCGTGGACGTTGCGTTCGCGTCGAGACGATCTGAAGCGCGTGCTCGGCTGGGCGTGCGCCGGCGGCGCGCCGTTCCTCGCCCTCGCGCTCGGCTACAACTACTGGCGCTGGGGCTCGATCACCGCGACCGGTTACGGGCCGTACCTCGACGCGTACTTCGGCGGCAGCGTCGGCGACGGCGCGTGGGGGATGCTGTTGTCGCCGAACAAGAGCGCGTTTCTGTACTCGCCACCGCTCGTGCTCGCGGTGCTCGGGCTGCCCGCCGCGATCTGCGCGGTGCCGCGGTTCGGCTTGGCGCTCGTGGCGATGGTCGTGCCGACGTTCATCGTCTACTGCACGTACCGCTCGTGGAGCGGCGACTACGCGTGGGGACCGCGGTTCTTCGTGTGGATCGTGCCGGTGCTGCTGGTCGGGCTCGCGTGGTTCGTGCAGAGCATGTCGCGCGCGCGCAAGGTCGTGCTCGGTGCGGTTGTCGCCGCCGGCATCGGCGTGCAGGTCCTCGGCGTGTCGCTGTACTGGGATCACTTCATTCGCATCGCGATCACGACCAAGAACCAGTGGCTCGGCAACCCGAACCGCAAGGGCTCGTACATCGCCGACAAGGGCCGCGGCCACTGCGACTCGTGCTTCGAGGACACGTACGAGATCCTGTGGACGCCGGCGTTCCAGCCGATCCGCGGCCACTGGTGGCTGCTCGCGTCACTCGCGGCCGGCGACAGCGCGGCCGAGGCGCAGGCGTCGGCCCCGTGGCGGACCTACACCTCGCTCGACGTCAACCTCGACGCCGACTACCCGCGGGCGCGCCTCGACTGGTGGGGGATGCTGTGGATCTCGGACGCCAAGGGGACGCGCGTCGTCGGAATCGCGTGCTTGCTCGTGTTCCTGGCAGGAACGGGGTTCGGCGTTCTGCGCTGGCTGCGGTACCATCGTGGAACCAGCGATCCATGACCCTCCGTCCTGTTCCCGATCCTCCCGCCGAATTACGTCACGACGCGACGGATGACGAGATCCTGCGCTGGGCGCTCGCGTATCTCCGGCACGCGCCGCTGTCGCTGTCGCTGCGCGAGATCAATCGCCTCGTCGCGTTTCAGAGCGTCGCCGGCGGGCGCGGTCCCGTGCTCGATGTCGGCTGCGGCGACGGGTTCTGGTGGACCGTGCGCGAGGACGATCGCGAGATCTACGGCATCGACATCTCGGCGGGCGAGATCATGCAGGCGCGCGAGCGGATCACCGCCGAGCTCTCGGACGTGTCGCGCGAGACACCGTTCGCCGGCACCAAGTTCGAGGAGATCATCGGCAACTGCTCGCTCGAGCACGTTCCGGATATCGATGCCGCGCTGTCGAACCTGCGTCGCGCCGCGACCGATCGCGCGCGGCTCCTGATGTTCGTGCCGACGCCGCGCTGGGCGTACCAGGGGCAGATGCAGGCGTTCTTGCTCAAGCGCGCGCCACGGGTCGCGATGGCGCTGTCGGGTGCGCTCAACGGCTTCTTCCAGCACTGGCACCTGTACGACGCGAAGGTGTGGCAGCGCCTGCTCGAGCAGAATGGCTGGCGTGTCGAGACCACGCTCGGCCTCGGCTCGGCGCGCTCGGAGTTCTTGTTCCGGCTGTTCATGCCGCCGGCGTTCGCCGAGTTCCTGTTCAAGAAGCTGACGGGCTTCTATCCGTCGCGGCTCGCGGGGATCTTGCCCGACTCGGTGATCGCACCGCTCGCGCGCATGGTGCGGTGGGCGGTCTCGGATCCGATCGTCGCCGCCGATTCGCCGCACGCCTACGAGTACTTGATCATCGCGCACGCGGCTCCGCTGCCATGATGCAACCCGACTACTTCGCGAACCACGACAAGGCGAGGAAGTTTCCGTGGACGCTCTATCACGCGCCTCTCGAGCGTGACCTCGGCAAGTTCCTCGCGCAGGTCTCCGGCACGGTCCTCGTCGTCGGCTGCGGCCTGCTCCACGAGCTCGACGTCGCGCCCGCCGGCGTGCGATTCGTCGTCGCCGACGTCGATCCGCGCGCCGTCGAAGCGGTGCTGGCGCGCAAGGATCCGCGGATCATCGACGGCTTCGTCGTCGCCCCGGAGCAGCCGATCGAGCGCCGCGGCTTCGACGCGATCTACGCCAAGGAGGTCGTCGAGCACGTGCTCGCGTGGCCCGCGTGGCTCGCCGGCCTGCGCCGCGCGCTCGTGCCCGGCGGCCGGCTGTGGCTGTCGACGCCGAACTACGGCGAGCCGTGGCTCCCCGCGCTCGAGTCGACCGTGCTCGAGCTCGTCGCG
>Ga0326726_10005116_pt1 | contig 11914 bp, 11 predicted proteins | sample MHFenrmetagenome_2_FD_207603 | JGI IMG/M metagenome (GOLD analysis project Ga0326726, IMG submission 207603) | Lab enriched peat soil microbial communities from Michigan Hollow, Ithaca, NY, United States - MHF15MN | ecosystem: Environmental > Terrestrial > Soil > Wetlands > Peat | place: USA...
ATAAATGGTTGTAGAGAATACGATGGGTTTATCCATAAACCATGGATCTTTAAAGGTAATATCATAATAGGAAGTTCTTCCGCCGAGTTCCGCTCTTAGTTTTATGAATTGTCCTTTACCGAAGAGATTGCCCTGCGTCAGTTCGACCATTCCGATAATTTTCTCGACAGAACTGTATCCGCCTCCGACACTGAAAAATCCGGTCGGCCTTTCTTTAACCTTGACATCGAAGTCAACGAGTTTCTCATCCGGCCGCGGTTTAGGGATTAATTCCACATTATCAAAGAAGTTAAGATTATTGATCCTTTCATAACTCCTCTTTATCAAGACACTATTAAAAGTATCGCCCTCGCTAAATCTTACTTCCCTTCTTATAACCTTATCCCTGGTCTTTGTATTGCCGGAAATTTCTATTCTGCCGATCTTGTATTTCTCCCCTTCGTCTATCTTCAGAACCACTTTGACAAGCTTTTTGCTTTCATCGGGTATCAGGTCCGGAGCGACGGTTATAAGGGCATATCCACTTTCCGAATACAGTTCCGAGATAGAAAATATGTCTTTTTTCAGGCTCTCTTTGCTGAAAGGTTTGCCGGTTGCCATAGTAATCCTCTTTCTGATTACTTCATCTCCAAACGCTTTGTTGCCGGAAAACTCGATTGAGGATACGCTATATTGGTCACCTTCCGAGACGGGTAGTGTTATCGACATCCCTGTTTTATCTTCCGTGAGCCGGATTCTTGGTTCGCCGACAGCGACTTTAACGTACCCATTATTAAAATACAAATCTTTTATGTGCTCAACATCCGAATCCATACGCTCTTTCTTGTAATAGCCGGAAGAAGTTATGAACGAGAAAAGCGACCATTCTTTTGTCTCTATAGCGCCCTTTATCTTACTGGCCGAAATGGCTTTATTGCCCTCAATTTGAATTTTTTTTATCTTGACCTTCAGGCCTTCTTCGACCATATAAGTCAGGGAGACCTCGTCAGGGCCTATTGTTTTAATAAGGGGTACGATCCGTGATAACCAGTATCCTTCCTCTTCGTAAAAGGCTCTAAGCTTATTCGCACTGTCCTGAATAAGGACTGCATCGGCAATGGCTCCGGATGTTATCGTGATCTTTTCTTTCAGCTTTGCATCATCGAATTCCTTGTTCCCCTGGAAGTCGATTTTTACAATGGTCGGTTTTTCTTTGACCACATATATTAGTTTTATCCCGCCCTCAAAGGGTTCGATCTCTGCCCTGACGTCATCAAAATACCCCATCTTGAAAATATTCTTGATATCATCATTTGTTTTTTCCTGAGAAATCGGTTCGCCTGTCTTCTGAGTGATCTTGGATTTGAAGGCGCTTTCATCGATCCTTTTCAGCCCTTTTATCTCTATTGAGTTAATCAAAGGCAGTTCCTGGGCGTACGTGACCCATGGCGCCGCGATCAGCGCAATAATGAAGAATAGCAGTAACGATGTTTTTATCCTGGACATAGCAACTCCTATATAATAAACTCGAAAAGTATAGCACTTCCATAGGGGTAATTGTAAACAAAAATAACGTCCTGTCTGGATCTTTCTCCTGCGGGGAAAAAGATTGTAGATCATCATAGCGGACAACGAGAACTATAACAGATGAAGCTCATGGCAAAATGGACAAATCGGTAAAGAAACAAGTCGAGGACCTTTTAAGAAAAAGAGATTTCGGTCTCCTGCTTGAGTTGTGTGAAAGAGACAGGCGATTCTGGCAGGAGGTCCGGTTCCGGCTATACGATATGGATGAAAGGCTTCGCTGGCCGGCTATTGAAACGGCGGCAAAATTTATGCAACACCGGTGGCATTCAGGAGAGGAAGAAAAGGTGCGAAGATATATCAGGACCCTTTTCTGGTCGGTGACCGACGAGTCCGGCGGGATCGGATGGAGCGCGCCTCAAACCATTGCCGAAATTATTGTCCAGGTGCCTGAATTAATCGATCCCTATGGAAGCATGATGATCGCCTATTCGATTGATGAACCCCCCCTGGTGAAAGGATGTCTTTGGGGTATCGGGAGATTAGGTCGGCAGATAAGGAAGTCTGTAGATTCTTTTGAGGAAAAAGTTCTGGCGGTCTTTCAGGTTGATGACGATGAAACGCTTGGCCTTGCAGCCTGGGCTATGGGTAAAGTAGGTTTTACCAATGCCCTGCCCTTTCTGAAAAAGCTGCGTTCGAGCATTGAACTGGTGCGGATTTACATCGACGGAGATTTTTGCGGAAAGACTTTAGCACAGTGGGCAGAAGAAGCCATTACTAATATAGAAAGGATCGGGCAATGATGAGGGGAAAGCGTTTGGGTGGCAGATTTCTTTCGGGGATGTCTCAAGGTGGCCTTTCTTCATGGAAAACACAACTTATTCATTGATATATTCCAATGAATGGATTTCCATACAAAAACAGCTCATTTTAGGCGATTATAAATAATCTTTATCAATATAATACTTACTTGACAAAAAATGAAGAGTTGATTATGATTAATTGCTTTTAAAAGGCCTAAAAAAAGAACACCGATTCTTTTTGAAACTTAGTGCCCACGACTTTAGTAACTAATGATATAAGGAAGGGGGGTGAAGAAGAGTCTTAGTTTTATTGCATTTGCCTGCATTTTATTAAACAACTCACCAGAAGGAGGTAAGCTATGGGAGTCCCAGGACAAGAGAAGCTGTGGGATAAAGAAGAGAAGGAACACAGGAAATACCAGGATGTGAGGATTTTTACCGATGAGCAGTTGAAAAATTATACAGAAGATGAGCTGAAGAATTACAAGCCCAAGCATGATACTTCAATGTTGGACGAATTAGAGAAAGGTCCCTGGCCCAGTTTTGTGAGCGATATAAAGAGAGAGGCCCTGCACAGACATAAGTTGGGACAGGACAATCTCATGATACCCGCCGAGATTTGTGATGATTTGCTAGGTGTTGTTGAGCTTTCCTATAAAGAGGGTGAGACCCACTGGAAGCACGGCGGTATCGTCGGAGTTCTTGGTTATGGCGGCGGTATAGTCGGCCGGTATTGCGACCAGCAGGCTAATTTCCCGAATATTGCGCATTTCCACACAATTCGTGTGAATCAGCCGAGTGCGAAGTTCTATACAACTGATTGGCTGAGAGGATTTTGTGACATAGCAGAATACCGCGGAAGCGGATTGACCAACCTGCATGGTTCTACCGGCGACCTGGTCATCTTGGGTTCATTCTCAGACCAGTTAGAGCCGATGTTTTTTGATCTGACCCATGATCTTGGTAATGACTTAGGCGGTTCAGGCGGAAACCTCCGTACACCTTCTGACTGTATCGGCAAGGCACGCTGTGAATTCGCATGTTACGATACCATGGATATGTGTTATGAAATGACCATGGAATTCCAGGATGAACTGCACAGACCTGCATTCCCTTATAAATTCAAATTTAAATTTGACGGATGTCCGAATGGCTGTACCGCCAGTATCGCCCGTTCAGATATGGCTTATATCGGCACATGGAAAGATGACATACGGATTAATGCAGATGCCGTAAAGGCTTATGCCGCAGGTGAGATACCGGCCGACGGCGGCGGATTTGCGGGAAGAGACTGGGGGAAATTCGACATCCAGAAGGAAGTCATCGACCTCTGCCCTACCCAGTGTATGCGGTGGGATGGCAAGAAAATGAGCATTAACAATGCAGAATGCAACCGCTGCATGCATTGCATAGATGCTATGCCCGAGGCTTTAAGGGTAGGCAAAGATCAGGGAGTGAGTATCCTCTTTGGCGCGAAGGCGCCGATCCTTGAAGGCGCACAGATGGCGTGTATGACGATACCTTTTATGTATGCTAAAAAACCTTATAACAGCCAGAAAGATCTCGTCAGAAAGGTCTTTGACTGGTGGATTGAAGAAGGCAAGAACCGTGAGCGTATCGGTGAAACGATTCAGCGCGTCAGCTTGAAGACATTCATAGAGGTGCTCGGGATTCCGCCTATGCCTCAGATGGTGAAAGAGCCCCGTTCCAACCCGTATGTTTTCTTCAAGGAGTCAGAGGTGCCCGGTGGATGGCAGAGGGATATTAACGCTTACAGGGAAAGACATCCAAAATAATATAAAGGAGGATCTGTTATGTCGAAAGGCAAACTTGGTTATTTTAATCCCCAAAAGCCTCAGGAAGGCAGGATAACTGATATCGGCCCCTGTCATTATGGGCAGATGCTGCCACCTGTCATCAGGAGGAATTACGGGAAATGGGCTTCCCACAGGATACTGGAGCCCGGTCTCTTGGTGCATGTTTCCGAGACAGGTGAAAAGGCTTTTACCGTGAGGGCCGCTGCACCACGGCTCATGTCAGTCGAACACATCCGTGAAATCTGCGACATTGCTGACAAACACTGCAACGGTTATTTGAGATTCACCACAAGAAACAACATTGAATTTATCTTAGAAGATGAAGCAAAGGCAAAAGCGCTCAAGAAAGAACTCGACAGCAGAAAACATGTGGGAGGTTCTTTTAAATTCCCGACAGGTGGCACAGGAATGGGCATGTCCAATATTGTTCATACCCAGGGATGGGTCCACTGCCATACCCCTGCAACCGATGCCTCCGGCCCGGTAAAAGCTACCGCAGACGTGTTATTTGATGAGTTCAAGAACATGAGATTACCGGCAAAGCTAAGGATAGCGTTAGCATGCTGCCTCAATATGTGCGGCGCTGTGCATTGCTCCGATATCGCACTTCTCGGCTATCACCGCAAGCCCCCCGCAATCGATGATGATGCTATCGGAAAGGCTTGTGAGATTCCGCTGGTCGTTGCAGCCTGTCCATTGTATGCCATTAAGCCGGTAACAACGGCGAACGGAAAAAAGAGCGTTACCGTCAATCAGGAAAAGTGCATGTATTGCGGTAACTGCTATACTATGTGCATGGGATTACCGTTGGCAGATAGAGAAGGTGACGGTATCGCTATCCTGGTCGGTGGCAAGATTTCAAACCGTATCAGCATGCCGAAATTCTCGAAGGTCATTATCCCGTGGCTGCCGAACAATATGCCGCGCTGGCCCGAGGTGACGAGTGTTGTCAAGAATATGGTTGAAGTCTGGGCAAAGGATGCGAACAAGTATGAGAGAATCGGCGACTGGGCTGCGCGTATCGGCTGGGAAAAATTCTTTGAGAAAACCGGTATTCCATTTACAGAGAAGAGTCTCGATGATTACCGCCTTGCCGTTGATACATACAGGACATCAACTCAGTTCAAGTATACCGAACATGCATGGGCTGTATCCAGAGCTGTCGGTGGCATATAAGAAATTCGGAGGAGCGGAAAACTATGGGAAGACCAGAAGACATAAGACAGGCTATTCTTGATTATGCTTCAAAAGGCGCCAAAAGCAAATTCTATTTCAAAGATATGATGATCGGCGTGAAAAAGACTATTCCTGACGCCGGTGCATCGGAGATTAAAAACGTAGCATCCGCAATGGTAAGAGAAGAGGTATTGGAGTTATTATCGACCGGCAGCTCTACCATGTACGGACTGAAAGGAAGAGGCATATCTGTTGAGAAGTCCGGTGATTCCGGAGGAGAATAAGCATAGCGAGTTGTGAGATATATACGGGTGGCCTTGGCTTTCAGGCCACCCGTGGTTTTTGATTTTATAAATCTGAAGGCGAAGACATCCATTCACTTCCTCCCTGTTCAAGGTTGAGGCGTGTAAATGCAATCCCTTTACGTTTAAAACGATAGAGTGTTAATATAAAAAATATATGGAAGATCCAAAAGATATAGAAAAATTCATCGGCGAACAAAAACTGCGGCTGTTGGAAAAGCCGGATTGTGCCGCATCCCTCTATAACTTGGGTGTTGCCTTCATGAACCAGGGGAAATTTGATGAGGCGATAGACGCATTTGAAGAGTCCATCACGCAGGGCGTAAGGATGTTTGAGGCCTTTGTCAATCTTGGCTATATCTACTTCAAGGACGGAGATCTTGAGAAAGTTGTGAAAGCGAATTTGAGAGCTGTCGAATTGGAGCCGAGATATGCGAGGGGATATGCAAATCTTGGGTTTGCCTATCTTCAGATGGGAAATACGGATGAGGCCATAGCGGCGCTGGAAAAGGCATTGGAGGCGAATCCGGAGATCGTGCAGGCGATGTGCAACCTCGCAAATGCCTATCTCCAGAAGGGGGATATAGACAAGAGCATTGAAGTTAATAAGAAGATGCTGGAATTAGCGCCCGATTTCGCGTTAGGCTACAATAACCTTGCGAATGCCTATTATCTGAAAGATGAATTTGCAGAAGCAGTGAAGAATTGTGACAGAGCAGTCGAGTTGGGCTTTGAAGTGCACCCGGAATTTTTAAATCTTCTGGCGAATCACCACAGCAAGATAAAGAAAAAAACTAAAGCGGATACGGTAAAGAAAACCCGCCGGAAAGATAAGAAATAGACATCACTGATGATCGAGAACCTTTTTTCACAATACACAAATATTGCCCGTAAGGCTGACCTTCTATTCAAGACAATTCAGGAAAAATATCCTATGAGCGTCAAATGCAGGGTCCGTTGTTGTGATTGCTGCCATGCCATCTTTGGCGTGTTCCCCATAGAAGCTGCGCATATCAATTACCATTTTAACCGCCTTGAAAGAAAAGCCAGGAGAGATGCTCTCCGCAGGGCTGAAAAAGCGGAAACCGAGATGCTGAAGGTGAAAGACAGGTTAAAGATTTTTGAGGAAGACCCCAAGATGAAGGTCTTTGGCCTGGGGAAGCAAAGGGTGAGATGTCCTCTCCTCCAGGACTCGGAGGAGTGCGTTCTCTATGAAAACCGCCCGATCATCTGCCGTGTTTACGGAATTCCATATACCCTGAAAAAGGAAAACAAAGAGGTGTCTTATGTATGCGGTCTTTCAAATTTCGAGGAAAAGGCTTCTTATCCGTCTGTAAAACTTGACAATATATATCAGGAACTTGTCCGGCTTTCAATGGACCTTTTAACCGAGGCAGGTTATTTGAACCCGGCAGCAAAGGCAAATCTTATGTTGCCGCTCGCGAGGGTTGTAAGGATGCCCTTCGAGGAGATTATGAAGGGAAAGTTTGGAGAGTAGCATATAATGTTTTCACATGCCTGTCAAAATTCGCGGTAATCACCTGGTAATCTGCCGTGCCCCTGTAAAGGTCGATCAAAGGTCCATGAGCAATCTTTAAATCTTCCGGGCTAAATGATTTCAGCAAGTCGAAAAACTCATCTTCTGAACTGAAATAGTGTTTCAATTCTTCTTTTAATTTCAATCCATCAAGGAACCCTTTCACAGACGCCTCAAGACAGAAGTCCTCCGCCCATAAGGTATCATCCACACCATCCAGTTTATCCAGACGCATTTTGATCGTGAGATTCAGAAGAAAATAGAATAATGCAAAAACAGGATTTATCTGCTCCTTTTCCTGAAATACCATGTACGGGTCATACTGTCTTGCGGTTGTGAGGCGTACGTCAATCCCATTAGCATCCACTCTTGCAATGAAGTCCCCCGCAGCATGGTGCCAGGGATATATCTGGCAAAAGTCATCCATATCATAATAAAGGGTGAGTATCTCTGATATCTGTCTGTATATCTCAAAACTCTGCTCGCGAGTCAGATACTTATATCCGCTGCCGAACTCCCAGAGTTTAATCAGCTGTTCCCCCGTCTCCGCCACGGAAATATGAAACTCATGATACTCTGCAAACCACTCTTCCAGAAGGAACGATATGTTTTCCCGTTCACCGAAAAAATAGACCTCGGGGAGGTAAGGCAGTTTGTATTTTGTATTTATGTTTTGCATGACTGAGAACTCTTTTTTTAACCAACTCCTGCCGGTTTTCGAAACGGCGACGTTTAACCCGAATTTTACTCTGCGATCTTCAAGGACCAATTCCAGACTTGCGGGATGGTATAAGGCGCCGTGTTTTTCCGCTCGGATAATGATTTCATTTATATGAACCCCTCCTCCGCATCGTTCGCTCGCCGCTTTTCTAAGCGGATTGAATGCATCCTGTTCCAGAAAGTTTTCGATGGACTGAAAGTAGACTTTGTACGGAGTTTTTAAAGGGTCACATTCCAACGGCAGATCCAGTTTATCTTCTTCCACAGGGACGTCGCCATACGGTGAGGAAACAAGATATCTTATGAGCGGCCGCGTCATCTGTTGACGATCTTGTCGAGGGCTTCTCTTGCCAATTGCGCAATGGTCAACTCTTTTAATTCACTTTCTCTGAACAGACTGATACGCTCTTCATCTTTTTCAAGGTCCTTCAGTTTTTCGACCGCATCGCTGTTCTTGAGGTTGCCCAATGCCCAAACCGCATATCCCCGCAAAAGAGGATCGGGAGTTTCAAGAAATGAGAGGAGGCTCCGCGCCGCGCGTTTGACTATATTCGGTTTGACTGCAGCAATCGTTCCGGCGGCCCATGTCACTTCTTTCCACAGATTTTTCTGCGCGAAGAAACCGAGCAGGGTATTGCTGAACTCTCCGAACAGATCGGGATTCGTACTTATGATAACGCCAGCAGCCTCAAGGGCGCCCCAGGCAGACGAACCGGGATATGCCGCGTTCTGGAGCAAATTGCCCAGCAGCTTACTGATGAGGTCGGGCCGGACCCTGCCGACTTTCTTACACACGCCGCCGAGCATATCGACAACCCGCCATTTCAATTGTTCGTCCGGGGTATAGAGCATTCGCTGCAGTTCATGTAACACCCGGGAATCTTCCAACGCGAGTGCAATGAGATCTTCAAGCTTATTTTCCGAAACATACCTGCGCACCGACTCTTTCGAAAATCTCTCTGATCGCAATTTGTCCTTTGCAACAGGAAGGGAGGTCCCTATTTTTTCTTTTATTTTCTGCCCGGTGACTTCCTTGAATTGGCCCACGATTTTCACAAAAATGAGGGCCCCTCTTACATACCGTTCGTTACAGATTTTTTCCGGGACTATGGTGTGGGTCACGATGTCATAATTCCCGACAACGGCATCCGTATAATCTTCACCGTAAGAAAAAGAGAATGCGAGCCCGGAATCGTAATCGCATGCAAAGAGCAACCCTTCGATAAAAGCGGCGCCCATGTTATGGCCCGTCGCATCATAGGCATATACTGCCCCGCAATGTCCGCAGGCCCCGACGGGAAATTCAGCCAATTTTCTTTCCTGTAATTCCGTGGGTTGTTCAATTGTGTAGTAACAGAAAGGGCAGCGGGGTTCTTCGGGTGAAGCCGGCATTTTTTCTCCTCAATACGTTTTTTCTATTATAGCGTTACGGGACCTTTTAGAGGAATAATTATTTGATGCAGTCGCATAAACCATTCTTGACTTTTTCCCGACGGCGTATTTAATGTAAAATATAGTATATTTATCCATCTGATGTGCTGTCTCGATTGATCTCTAGCAAAGTTCTTTGTTCGAAAGAATTGCAGGAAAGGAGTTTTTATGCCGATCTATGAATTCCGCTGTCTCGGTTGCGGACATGTTTTCGAGCTCTTGAAACTGAAAAAAGAGAGCGAGGGATTGGAGATGAAATGTCCGAAATGCGGCTCGCCGGAGGCTGAAAAAGTTTTGAGCACAATAAACGTTGCAAAGGGGGCCGGCGGGCAAGCCAGGAGTACCGCCAAGAGTTGTGGAAGCGGTTCCTGTACTTCATTTGAGATTCCAGGTCCCAAAAGATGATTCGTTGCCCGAGGCTTACGATTGCGGGTCTCGGCGGCGATACGGGAAAAACGGCGATTAGTGTTGGACTGTGCCGGGCCTGGCAGAAACAGGGACATAACGTCGTACCCTTTAAAAAAGGGCCGGATTACATTGATATGGGATGGCTGAGCCGGGGGGCAGGGCATCCCTGCTATAACGTTGACCTTTTTTTAATGAATGAGGAGCAGATTCTCTCTTCCTTTAGTATTAATACGAAAGAAGCCGATATGGTCGTCATTGAGGGAAATCGCGGAATTTATGACGGGATGGATTTAGAAGGAAGCGTAAGCACGGCCGAGATCGCGAAACTTCTTCAATCCCCGGTCATACTCGTTGTCGACTGCACAAAGGTTACGCGAACCGTAGCTGCCCTGGTACTCGGATGTCAGATGTTCGACAAGAAGGTGCCGATCAAAGGTGTGGTCCTCAATAAACTGGCTACCGCGCGGCATGAATCCGTTATCCGCCAAAGTGTAGAAAGGCATTGCCACCTTCCGGTAGTCGGAGCAATCCCGAGATTGAGAGATGTGACCTTTCCCGGGAGACATCTCGGTCTGGTACCGCCCGAGGAGCATCCTGCTGCTGCTGGGGCGATAGCTGCTGCTGCCGAGGTGGTTGCAAAGTATTTGGATTTAGAACTAATGTGGCAGATCGCACGCACCGCTCCGCCATTGGATTTTGATTATGAAACATATCCTGAAATTACAGAAAAAAAAATAAATATCGGTGTCATTCGGGATTCGGCTTTCCAATTCTATTATCCCGAAAACGCAGACGCATTAAAAAAGGCAGGAGCTCGCTTGATCGAATTCAGTGCCCTGACTGACGATCTGCCGCCCTCGCTCGATGCCCTTTACATTGGGGGCGGCTTTCCTGAAACGCATGCTTCCGTTCTATCAGCTAATGCAGCATTGAGAAAGGCTATCGGAAAGGCTGCTGAAGAAGGTCTGCCGATTTATGCCGAATGCGGCGGGTTGATGTACCTCTCAGAGGAGTTGATCTGGGAGGGGAAAAAATATCCCATGGTCGGGATCTTCCCCGTCGTCGTGGCGGTGAGCAAAAAGCCGCAGGGTCACGGATATACTGTTTTGGAGGTGGAGAAAGCTAACCCCTTTTTTGCAACAGGGCAGGTTCTGCGCGGTCATGAATTCCATTATTCCTATGTGTCGAATATGACTGAAAGGGACGATGTCTTTTGCGCTTTCAAGATGACCAGGGGCGAGGGGATAGTGCATGGGAAAGACGGGCTCTGTTATAAGAATGTCCTTGCCACCTATACGCATCTTCATGCTCTCGGCACAAAGGAATGGGTAAATGGCCTGATGAAGGCCGCGAAAGCTCATAAAGAGAATAGCTTATCTTTCGATTAATTTTTTTTATTTGACATAGTTATGTCTTTATATTAGGGTTTATAACCCACAAAAAATCTCTTATTTGTTGATTGAAAGATAAAGTATTTGTGTGGTACTATACAACGGCTCAAATTGATGGGAGAGGTCTTCTATCAAAAAATAAATTCAAACAGAAAAAGGAGGAAGGAAAATGCCGTTTTTAGAGGTTGCAGGGCAACAGTATGAGGTTGACGAGGATGGTTTTCTTGTGGACTGGCAGGTATGGAAGGAAGATGTAGCTCAACAAATGGCCAATGATGATGGCCTTACGCTGACATCCGAACACTGGGAGATAATAAAGTTCCTTAGGGAATACTTCATGAAATTCCAAATCGCCCCGATGATAAAGATCCTTGTGAAAGAGCTCGGCAAGGCCATGGGGCCGGAGAAAGGGAATACCAAATATCTTTATGAGCTTTTCCCGGCGGGTCCTGCAAAGCAGGCGTGCAGATTTGCCGGACTTCCAAAGCCGACAGGCTGCGTATAAAAAATATATAGATCAGAGAAGAGCAAGAAGTGAGAAGTTTTTCAACATCTTTCTTCTTGCTCTTTATCTTGCGATTTCAGTGCGTCTGAAAGATAAAACACCCGTTGACTAAACGGAATCTTATAGTATAAGATTTGATACTTTGAGGGAAACCCATACATAGACCGGATATGAAACTTAAGGACCTCCTGTTACATAGAAAATCTTACATCCTGACCAAATGGTTCGACAAAATAATCGAGGGTTATCCGGCTGACAGTTCGGACTTTTTAAAAAAACAAAAAAACAGATTTGCCAATCCGGTGGGCAATACGATCTCGG
>Ga0326726_10005117_pt1 | contig 11913 bp, 1 predicted proteins | sample MHFenrmetagenome_2_FD_207603 | JGI IMG/M metagenome (GOLD analysis project Ga0326726, IMG submission 207603) | Lab enriched peat soil microbial communities from Michigan Hollow, Ithaca, NY, United States - MHF15MN | ecosystem: Environmental > Terrestrial > Soil > Wetlands > Peat | place: USA...
TACTCTGACCCTCATCCGCTGTAACCGTGATCGGTTTGGCGGTGATCGAGAAGGTCGCAGGGCTGGACGCCAATACCAATGTGTAATTCGCACCTGCATCCAATGAGCCAAGCGTGTACGCATAAGTGTTTACGTCCTCGCCATTCTCACGACCAAGCATGCCGCTGATGGAATCGGTGCCTGCCAGCGCGGTATGGGTATACGTGAATGGCAAGGGCTCCGCTGTGCCAAACACCTTGGTCTGACCTGCATCCGGTGTGATTGTGATCGGTTTGACAGTGACTGTGACGGTTTGAGCGCCGTAGCTGGTGAAGTAGTCGGGATCCCCGGCGTAAGTGGCCGTGATCAAATGCGAACCGCTGCCCACAGAGCTGGGTGTATAAGACACAGAACAGGTGGCAGTTCCAGCGGAGCCCGAGAGAGCACACGGGCTTGTGACGAAATTGCCGCTGACGTCCGTGGTCCAATCGACGTTCCCGGTGGGGGTTTTGGAACCGGAACCGCGCACGACAGTGGCTACACAGGTGATGCCCGAGCCATAAGTAACGGTTGGAGTACCCGCGCCACAGTCCACGGTCGTGTTGGAGGCGACCATGGTAACCGTATAGGTTACCGAGATCTGTATGTAATCTACATAGGCAATTCTATTGACATCAGTGATTACGCTTAGAGCCACACCGAAATTGCTGGCATTGATGTCTGCAGGTGTCCATGTGGCTCCCCACAGATCGGCGGTTGTGCCATATGAAGCGGCGACTGGAGGACTTAGCGGCCATTCCGTTCCAGAGGCTGCTTTATTGTTCCCGGTAAGAACACCGGCCTTAAGCAGTCTGACAACGCTATCACGTACATCGAAATAGCCAACTCTGGTACCGCTTTCATGGCGTCCGATGGTGACCACAATCCCGGTAATGGTTGCATTTGAAGGAATGGTAAAGCCATAATTGACACCTTCCAGATAACTGGAAGTTAGAATGCTGCCTGAGAGATTGACGCTTGCGTAACTGGTGTCGTCAGCAGTGATGTAGCCGGGGTTGGCCCAGTCGGCTGTACCCGTAACTGGTACATTGGCACCTGTCCCAGCGTTGGTAGCCGGGGTGGTGGTGCCTGTAACCGACGGGAGAGTGGTGAAACTGACATCCAAACCATAGGATGTGCCTGCCGTATTAGTGGCATACGCGCGTACATGATACAGATTGCCTGGCGTAAGGCCGGTGATGCTGCTCGTGAAAGCGCCGGTCATAGTGATGTCACCATCCATGGTCTTGCTATCTGCGGTGGTGGGATCGGCAGATGTGCTCCAGACGACACCATGCTGGGATGGATTGGGCACACCCAGCGCGGTGACATTGCCGTTCCCGATGGCTGTGGTAGTCCCGATGGAGGTGACCGCCTGGGTGGTGACGGTTGGCGCAATGAAAGCAGTGAAAGTGACATCCTCACCGTAGGATGTGCCAGCAGCGCTGGTGGCGTAGGCGCGAACATGATACAGCGTACCCGGTGTCAGTCCGGTCAAAGCGCTGGTAAAGGCACCGATTGCGCTGACCGCGCCATCCGTAGTGTGGTTATCCGCGATGGTCGGGTTGGCCAACGTACTCCAAGCAACACCATGCTCGGTCGGATTGAACGTTCCCAGAACCGTGATATTTCCGTTGCCCGTGGCGGTGGTGGTCGTAATGGCAGTGACTGCCTGAGTGGTGACTGTCGGCGCCAGGAGAGTAGTAAATATGAATTCCTCGCCATACACAGTGGCTGCTGCGTTGGCGACATACGCGCGGACATGATATAGAGTCCCCGGTGTCAGGTCGGTCATGGAGGTGGTAAAGGCACCGGTCGAACTGACCTCACCATCCGTGGTTTTGAAATCTGCTGTAGTAGGATTGGCCGTGATCGCCCAGACGACACCATGCTGGGTTGGATTGGGCACACCCAGCGCGGTGACATTGCCATTCCCCGTGGCGGTGGTAGTCGTAATGGCGGTAACCTCTGCGCTGGTAACGGCTGGTACGAGGTAGGCAGTGAAAGCGAGATCATCACCGTAGGAAGTGCCTGCCGCATTGGTCGCATAAGCGCGGACGTGATACAGCGTACCCGGTGTCAGGCCGGTGATGTTGCTTGTGAAAGCTCCGGTTACACCCACCGCACCATCCGTGGTTTTGTTATCCGCGAGGGTAGGATCGGCAGATGTGCTCCAGACGACTCCATGCTGGGTTGGGTTGGGTACGCCCAAGGCGGTGACGTTGCCGTTCCCCGTGGCGGTGGTGGTGGTAATGGCAGTGACCGCCGAGGTGGTGACTGCAGGTACCTGGTGAGCAGTGAAAATGACATCCTCGCCGTACACTGTACCTATTGCATTGGTGACATAAGCGCGGAGGTGATACAAAGTACCGGGTGTCAGGCCGGTTATGCTGCTGGTAAAGGCACCGGTCGCGCTGACCGGACCATCCGTAGTCATGCTATCTAATATGGTGGGATCGGCAGATGTGCTCCAGACGACTCCATGCTGAGTGGGATTGGGCTCGCCTATCGCGGTGATATTACCGTTCCCCGTGGCCGTGGTAGTCGTAATGGCAGTTACTGCCTGGGTAGTGACAGTTGGCAGTGACGCCCCCAACGGTAGAAACTCATAAGCGCCGCGATCATCAAAAGTCCGCACGCCAGTGCCGGTGTCGGGGGTGCCCGGATCGTCCACCCGGGAGTTGCCATCGATGTCGATGAGTGGTTCGCTGGGAGCATCCGAATTGGCGCTGTCGATCGATGGCGATCCGGATTTCGGGTAGTAATTGCCGAAAATTCCAGCGCCTATGTAGGGCACCCCAGTGCTCCGCAGGGCGGACGGGACTGGTGCCACAAAGAGAGGATTCCCTTCCAACCCATGCAGCTCTTGAGCAGGCACAGCGGCACGAAACGCCGCCAGGGAGACATAGTAGATGTTATTCCAGATGATCTGATTCGCGGCACTCTCACGGTTGAAGAGTGTGTAATCGGAGGTCGTTCCGGCGATGGAATTCGAGTCAACGCGCAGATTGCCCTCAAAAGAACCTGACGGGGGCGTAAACCCGTTTCCAGCACTGATATTATTAACTAACGTTGTGTCGTGTGAACCTGTAAGAGCTTCGCCTTCAACGTTAATCCCAACCGTACCATTACCATGAACCGTATTGCCCACAATGGTGTTGTAGGGTGAATTGTTGATGTCAATGCCATGGTCGCCGTTTTCGTAGCTGAGATTGCCAATGACCAGGTTGTAGGTGGACTGCACACCAGTGGAGGAGTTCACATAGATGTTGATCCCGCTGTCCTCGTTGCTATAGGTGACGTTGTTGATAATGGTGTTATGGCTGCTGCCGGTCGTCTCGATCCCAGCCGCATCGGTCTCGACCACCGAGTAATTGGAAAATGAGAGGTTGTTACTGACCAGGTTGTAATCGCTGTTATTGAGCAGGCGAATGCCAATACACGTGTTGTGATCCGTGGTATTGCCGGTGACCGTGGAGTAGGTGGTGTCTTTTAAATAAATGCCCTGCTCATATGGGTGGAATTGTGAAGTATCACCAGCGTAGGTGACGTGGTTATTCGAAATGGTGATGTGGTCCGATTGATCCACATAGATGCCCTTACTGCTGGTATGAGTGATATTGAAGCCGTCGATGACGATGTAGCTCTTTAATGACAACGCGAAAGCCGAGTAAGCAACGCTGGGGGTACCAGGTTGTCCGGTCACTGTAACGCCAGGATCTGCCTGGAAGGTGATCGGGTTACCGGGTGTGCCGCTATTCGGATATACCGTCTCTGCATATGTGCCGTGCAAGACATGCACTATCTGGCCTGCAGTTGCCAGGTACGCCCCCCTTCCGATCGTGCAAAATGGAACTGCGAACGAACCAACGGTACCGCTATCCGTGCAAGCCGCATTTGTCTTGTCAACATAGTAGGTTCGGCTGGTTGTCGTGATGTAATTTTGGGCAAACTGGTTTGATATAACATTGGTATACGTCCTGGTGCCGGGAATGAACCCATATCCTAATAAAGAAGGCGTGACCATGCCAGACCAGTTATAGGGTATCTCAAAAGAATACAGGCCGGTGCCATCCGCAGTGGCCGTCTTGGGTGTGCCATCCGTGTAACTGAGAGTGGCGCCTGCAATACCGGCGTTACCGGAGATGGTAAAGATGACGCCTGTGGTGGTGTAGTCTTGTGCAGTTTGATCTGCAAGCACATTGGCATAGGTCATGCTGGCGGGCGAGAAGGTAAAGCCGGCCTTGGAAGGCGTGACCGTACCAGACCAGTCGGTGGGAACCTGGAAGGTATACAGACCGGAGCCATCCGCGTTAATAGTCTTGGGCGTGCCATCTGTGTAACTGAGAGTGGCACCGGCAACCCCCGCGTTACCGGAAATAGTATAGGCGGTCACATTGATACTCACGGTGGCAGGCACACTGCTGTCCACTGTTCCGTCGTTGACCTTGAAGGTGAAGCTGTCAGGCCCCGAGTAGTTCGTGGTGGGCGTGTAGACCTGATTCGCGTCGCTGCCACTCAGGCCGCCATGCGCTGGATTATCCACAACGATGTATGTTAATGGACTGCCCTCCACATCCGTGCCGGTCAGGGTGATGTCTATTGACGTGTTCCAGGACATGCTGACGGATTGGGCATCGGCAACCGGTGCATCATTGACTGGATTGACAGTCAGCAGGAAGGTGTCGCTGCTGATGGCTGCTGAACCATCATTCACAGAGACCGTGATGGTGGTCGTGCCGCTCTGGTTGGAGGCGGGCGTGATGTTAATCGTGCGGGCTGTGCCGCTGCCACCCAGGGAAATGATTCCATCCGGTACAAGGGTTGTATTCGAAGAGCTGGCTGTGACGGTCAGGAAAGCCGCCGGGGTTTCCACATCCCCGACAGTGAAGGGGATAGCCCCAGTGGCTGTGTCTTCATCTGTGGTCAGGTCAGTAATGTCGGTGATGGTCGGAGTTGTATTTAATTTGGAAAAAGTATGTGACCAGACCGGCTGGGTCGTACCTACTTTGTAGATCCTATACGTGAACGAAAGACCATCTACGCTGATGGTGGCAAATCCCTGGGACGACTCCATATCCGGATATACATAATCCAATCTATCCGGGTAAACATACTCGTTGTACGTCCCACCGCCGGCGGGGGAGGTTATGAATTGCTCGTAACTTCGGGTTAATCCAGCAACCCTGGTGCTATCCATGTGAGTCCACCCTAAAACATGATCGTGGCCATGAAAGGTCGCAGAGACAATGGGATGATTGTTGATGATGGTCATCAAGTCCGGAGGGGTGCAATTTGCATCCGCCCTGGTTGAGCATATAGAATGGACGCTTGTAACAGGATATTCAGGCCCGTGGAAGAAAATAAACGCGTGCGTTAATCCCTGCCCTTCAGCATACGTCAAGCGGGCATCGAGGAAGTTCCTTTCGTCTTGGGTCATGTTGTCAATATCGCCCGGAACATCCAACCCAATAAAAATGGAGTTTCCATATTCGAAACTGTAGTTCAAAAAGTCCGAATCAGAATTGAGTGATGCATGATTGGTCACATACGCCGGCCGCACTTGTATGTTCGGGGCTGTTTCAAAATAATTTTCCCAAAGGGGTGCGCTTCCATCCACAAAGTTATCGGCATTGCCTCTGACCAAAAAAGTATTATTAAATAGATTTGCGGTTTTCAGTGCGCCGATCATGGGGGTCATTTGGCTTAACTCGAACCCTGTTTCTTCCAGATCACCGTTGTAAATTACAAGCGCTGGATTTAGGGTTGAAATTTGATTGACGGTGGCAGAAAAGTAGGCTGCCTCCGCCTGTCCATCCCCCATGGATGCAAAACTAAATGCGGTCGGTACTGCGGTGTAGTTCTGCTCAGTCTGATTTGCAACTACATTGGTGTAAGTCCTGTTGACTGGCGTGAAGCTAAAGCCGGTCTTGGAGGGTGTGACCGTTCCAGACCAGTTATTGGAAACCTGGAAAGTATACACACCAGCACCATTCGCAGTGGCAGTCTTGGGCGTTCCATCTGTGTAGTTTAGTTTCGCGCTGCCAATACCCGCATTACCCGAGATGGTGTACGTGATCGCCCCGGCTGTGTAATTCTGGTTGGTCTGGTTGGACGAGACATTGGTATAAGATCTACTGGCAGGTGTAAAGGAATAGCCAGCCTTGGTGGGAGTGACCGTGCCAGACCAGCCGCCCGAGACGGTGAATGAATAATTCCCCGTGGTGCCGTTCGCAGTTGTCGAGCCGCCAGTATAGGTGATGGTTGCACCTGCCCCGGCCGTCCCGGTGCTGCCGCTGATGGTGTACGTGACCGGCGTGGCGGTGTAATTCTGATTGGTTTGATTGGAATTGAGTAATATGTAACTTCTGCTGGAAGGCGAGAAGGTATAGCCAGCCTTGGAGGGCGTCACTGTGCCAATCCACCACTGATTTCTCGTAATCGAGTAATTCCCCGCTCCATCTGCGGTTGTCGAACCACCGGAGTAGGAGAGGGTCGCAGCTGCCACCCCGGCGTTACCGGAGATCGTGTAGGTAGACGCCGCACTGACCGGCTTTATCCCAACGCTAGCCAGGAGGATGGACAGGATCATAAGGATCGAACACATCCGTCCAAATTGTGCATATATAGTTTTGAAATATTTTGTGTGCATATCCTTCTCCTCCGAAAGATAATTTCTTAATTGATAAATAAATCTTATTTCTGTGAGCATTTTCTTATCTGCAAAATAAAAAAAGATTACAGCTGACGATTATCTCGCCAGTCATCTCCGTTCGAATACGGGTTGAGTCATCCTGAAGTTGACTGCCCGACCATCTTTTTGATTCAATTATTAAATCAGGCCAAACGACACATTTTGATTCGTGCAGATAAATTGCATGGAAATTCCAGTGGGACCGGCTTTTGTAATGAAGAGTCCCGGCAGCAATTGCAGAGGTTTATTATGAATCCAGAGGTTTTTAACCAGGATGGTTTCGTTTTCAAAGATTCCCTGCTGCTTCAATATGCACAAATATTTCATTTTCCTTCAGAATATGATGTACTGAATTAAACTGCCATTCTTTCTGAGTTCCTGCACTTGTCACTACTTGAAGGAACACGTAAAACTTAATTCAGGAGAAAAATGAGTACGTTGCTTCTGGCTATCTAAATTCTAAATATGCTTCAAAATGGATTTATAAATCCATTTTGAAAAATAAGAAAAAAAAATAATGGCTTTCAAAAGACCTGATACTCATCCAAATCCCTCTCCGATATTCTAAGAACCCTTATATTAGCGCAGGAAAATTGTGTCTGCGGAGATAAATTATCCCCGCCAAAGCCTTACAAAATTGTTAAGCTATTTCTCATATTAGCACTTTTAGAAACCAATGTCAATATGATGTTGGTCATTGTTATTTAAATTTGAAAACTGGACACTTTAAAGCTGAAAAGTGAACACCAAACAGGAGGGCTAAAATAAGGGATTTAAGTTGAAAACTGGACAGTTGTGATGGAGTGTCAGCCAAAAGGCGATACCAACAAGGGACAAATTCACCGGCGGTTGAAAGATGAATAAATTCGATTGATGTTTTTTGATGATTTAAAAAATATATTTGTAATCAGATGAAGGGGGCTATGAGGCCATGAATCGACAAACCCAACCACTTAAGTTGGAAATGTTGACAATTTATACCTAATAAATTCTCTTCATAATGAATAAAAATATTAGAAAATAACAATTTTGTAATGTGACGAAAATCACTAACTATTTTGAGAGCATGCCTAACAAATCTGATTATGAAAACAAAACCAATATCGTGTATAAACAAATCAGCCATGCTTTGTTTGCGCTAAATTATTATTCATTTCCAGTGCCATTAAATCATCCTTATTCAAAAAGGAGTATCGAATGCGTAATATATTTACAGCTGCTCTGGCACTATGTATGAGCGTACAAGCCTGGTCGTCCAATTTGCCCTTCTCACCAGTTGTATCTTCCTCGGAAAAACCTGCTAACCTCCTGGTGTCGGGATCAAACACTCTGTTAAAGGAAGTCTCCAATTCTTCCGGTTTTCCAACAACAGGAGTTATTGACAACTTCAATCGGACCAACGGTACTATCGGGAGCAACTGGTCAATCGATAAGGATCATTTCAGGATCACTGACAACCAGATGGTCGTCAAATCTGATGGCATGATTTTTTGGAACCACACTGCTTTTGGGCCAGACCAGGAAGTATATGTAACGTTTGTTAATGTTGACACGTCAGCTACCAACATGGATTTGTTGCTCAAATCTCAAGATTCAGAAAGAAAGATAAATTTATTGGAAGCATCGTACAACCCAGCCAAAAAAATAATCACTATCGATTCCTACACTTCCGGAAAAGGATATACCGGATACTGCGAAAAAATTCCAGCTACATTTGCTAATGGGGATCAATTTGGCGCAAGGGCTACAGCGGATGGGAAGATTTACGTTTATAAAAACGGGACTACACTGGCAGTCTGTGATGTAACATCCTGGCCGAATGCCTCCCAGGGAGGATATGTGGGTCTTATAGCGTGGAATGCACCCAATGCCATCTTTGATGACTTCGGGGGCGGAACGACCGCCGGCACTGGACCTCAGGTCCCTGCCGCCACACTCAAACCCATTCCGACTCGGACTCGTGCGAACACGCGCACTGCTACAGTAACCAGAACACCCAGAGCAAGATCCACGGCAGTTACCCAATCTGCACCGACCGCGACCAAGATGCCCACCATATTGGCAACGAATACCATGATTCCAACCACGGTAATTCAGAATATACCTATAGCTACCGGGACACAAACCCCCGTACCAAGCTCAACCGTTATTAAATACAATACTCCAACCTTGACCATGATACCCACCTTAGTTACAACGAACAGCTTGACACCCACCGTAGCGAAGACGAATGCACCTATAGTTACTGTACCCCCAACGTCCGTACCAACCTGGACGGCAACCATCACTTCCATCCCAACTTCAAGTACATTTCCACCGACCATAACAAATACACCCATCGCTACCGCAACTAATATACCGGCAGCAACAGCGACCGTAATGCCAACTGTCAATCCAGCGCCGTTCAGTTTTGTTTCAATGGGAGATGCACAGGCAGAATCTGCAAACTTCACTCTTACCGTGAATCAGATTAAGACACTAAACCCCAATTTCGTTATATTCAATGGAGACCTGGAGAACGATGGGGTATGGTCATCTGAAATGAATCCTATGGTAAATGACTTGAAAAATGCTGGATTATATAATCAATCTTTCCTAGTCCGAGGCAATCATGATGACCACATAAGTGGAAGCTCAGCACTTTGGGAAAGCTATTTTGAAACAGCCCCCAATATTAGGGTTCTACCGACGGGCGTGACCAATTATGTCTCCCTTAACTCCAGTTCAGATAATCTGAATTACAGTTTCGTTTATGGAAATGCCATGTTCATCGGTTTGGATGTTCCTGGCGATGTAGACCTTTTGACTTCTGCACAGATAACCTTCCTGGATGCTCGTTTGACATATGCAGAAAGCAGAGGATTGGTCCATGCCTTTATTTACTTTCACGGCCCTCTCTACTGCGTAGAAAGCACGCATTGTAGTTGCACTACAAAAACAGATGCCAGTTGTACACCCTCTACTCTCGTGTCCGTTCTCAACAAGCACCCAATCGTATCCGCGACCTTTCATGGCCACGAGCATATTTTAGGTTGGACACATATGGATAATACCAGAGTAGCAGGATTGACAGGAAGTTTTGAAGAGTTCCTTACTTCTCCGTCTGGCGGCTGGACATATAATAGTTATTTGTATCCTGCCCGCATGGATTATACATATATGGATATGGGAAGTTCGCAAGCGTTTGCATCCATCTCTGTCAATGGAAGTTCCTTTACGATCAATTTTTATAAAGTTGGAACAACAGCTCCTGTCTGGAAAATGACCTTTACAAAAGGTGCTCCTGTTGCGACCATTACACCCGCTCCTACTCTAGGTCCCAGTCTGACACAGTCCCCTTCTTTAACACGAACTCCGACTTCTACACGAACTCCTACGCCAGTGATAACTGGAACATCGGTTTCAACACCGACAACTACAGTTATACCTAGCATTACCAATACCCCTGTTGCGACCATTACACCCGCCTTGACACAAACTCCAAGTCGGTCACAAACACCAACTCTTACTCCGATTAATATCAATGGGTCTATACCGGCTTTTTATGGGGCAGAGGGTTTCGGTGCGGGTTCATTAGGAGGCAGGGGCGGAAAGGTTTACGAAATTACCAATACCAACGATTCTGGATCGGGGAGTTTGCGGAGTTGTGTTGAGGCATCAGGCCCAAGAATCTGCGTCTTTAAAACAGGCGGGCTCATTAGTCTCAATTCTCCATTATCGATCAAGAATCCTTATATAACAATTGCCGGTCAAACTGCTCCCGGCGGTGGAATTACCATAAAATTGGGTTCATCTACTGAAGTATTTTTAATAAAAACCCACGATGTGATTATGCGTTACATTACGGTAAGACCCGGCCCCGGTGGTGAAAATCACGGAAACCAAATAGCCGCAAACGGAGTCGAGGTATATAACATCATGATCGACCACAATACCTACAGTTGGGGAGTGGATTCTGATATAGAGACATGGTATCGCGTCGTTAACACTTCCATTCAGTGGTCGATTATTTCTGAGCCTTTAGATTGCAGTACGCATTCCAAAGGGTGTCACAGCAAAGGGTTAATGATCGGAGGCTATGCAGGAGGTGAAGGTAGTAATACCAAAGGTTCGGAAAATATATCCATTCTCCATAATTTAATCGCCCACTACGGCGAGCGCGGCCCACTGATACAAGCCTGTGGTATCGTCCAAATCGTAAATAATATTTCATACGATCCCCTATGGACGTTTGCTCATCAACAACTAAACTGCCCTAATTACACAAGTTATGTCAATTGGATTGGTAACTACCATAAACTTGGCCCGGACAGTACATCTACCACTGACCTTAAGGTTATTCCTGCTGATAATGGTACGATGTATGCAGGTAAAGTATATGTCCAAGGAAACATAGGGCCAAGCAGGAAAACTTCATCCCAACCTGATAGCGATTGGGTTAATTCGGGCAGTCGTAGTTTTATTGTCACACTTCCCGCTATCGCTCCAATAGTTACAACCACAGATGCTTTAACGGCTTATAACAGCGTCCTGGCGAATGCAGGCAATAATGCGGGCTTGAATTGTAATGGTACTTGGTTTGCCAGACGCGATGCCATTGACACCCGAATTGTCAATGATGTCATCAACGGTACAGGACACATTATTGATAACCCTTCTGAGGTCGGTGGTTGGATTACTCCTGCCTCGGGAACACCCTGCCTGGATAGCGATCATGACGGAATGCCGGATGTTTGGGAATTGGCTCATGGGTTAAATCCAAATAACATCGCGGATGGAAATCAAATTTTCTCTAGCGGTTATACCAATTTGGAGGAGTTCTTAAACGGGTCAAAATAGATGTAATATAGAGCGGACCCCATTGTCAATACAGTAAACGACTTATCTTTAGGTTAAATTTTCCTCCTTTAAGATGAAATCGGCAAGTATTAGGTTTCGCCTACCACCCGTATACCCAGCCAGATGCAGCACTAACAGAGTTAGAACCATATGCCTCAAAAGATTATTCCAGCATTGTGAAGGCTTACTCACTCCTGTTCGTTGGTTCGAATCCCATTACTTATACGACGTTTTTCACTTCTGTTAATTCTGCGTAGCCCATAACAGAATTCAAATCTTACTATACTGAAGATGCACAAAGCCATTTTCAAATTTTCGCAAATCCACCAGCTTAAGCTTGCCTTTAACGTCTTTCGGTAACC
>Ga0326726_10005118_pt1 | contig 11913 bp, 15 predicted proteins | sample MHFenrmetagenome_2_FD_207603 | JGI IMG/M metagenome (GOLD analysis project Ga0326726, IMG submission 207603) | Lab enriched peat soil microbial communities from Michigan Hollow, Ithaca, NY, United States - MHF15MN | ecosystem: Environmental > Terrestrial > Soil > Wetlands > Peat | place: USA...
ATGACCACAAGGCTTGTACTGCTGCACAGGTTTTTCCGGGGAATAACCTAAGGAAAAAGAAGAAAAAATTTCTACAGCGCATTGACCAGCGATTGGCGCGTGATGATACCGGAGAGTTTGCCTTTATCCATGACTGGGACTGAACTGATGTTCTTTTTCAGCATCAGATCGATCGCCGCTGAAAGATCATCTGTCCGATCGACGGAAATAAGCGGCGAACTCATGATATCCTTGACCAGCAGGTTTCGTATCCGGTGATCCTGGTGGTTATCGTCGACCGATTTACGGAATTGCCGCAGCGCGATGGCGACATTCGTTTCTGTCACGATCCCCGTATATTTATTATGGTCCGATACAACGAACCGTGTGATATTGTCATCAAGCATGCGGCGCCTCAGGTGAACGACGCGTTCATCGGCTTCAATCGTTATCACCTTCTCCATGACCTGCTCGATCCCGATATCCGGGCGGTACTTTTTAAGGAGATCTCCGGCACTTACCTGGCCTATCAGTTTATGATCGCTGTCATACACGACAACCAGCTTATAGCGCTGGAGCAACGGGATGAGCACGTTGATATTCTCATCCGGATAAACGCTCGTGAAATCTTCCTCGACTACGCTCGCCACATGGATTGCAGTAGGTGCGAGATCCGAGTTCTGTTTGCTGCCCAGCTTCTCTGCTATTGCGTGACGGGAAACCGTTCCGACCACAGAATTATTGTTGACGGCAATCAGCGGATCAATACCTTCATCCAGCATTTTATCAAGTGCTTCCGTGATCTTTGCAGATTTGGCAATGGTGGTTGGTTTTACCATTACCTCTTTGATAAAAAATTCTTTTGTCATTTCGCCACTTCCTTTATGATATCATCCCGTTTTATAATTCCTACGATCGAACCATTCTCAACAACCACCAGGCTGTTGATCCGCTGTATCTCCATCTCAGCCACGGCGTCAGCAAGCGGAAGATCGGGTCTTGTCGTGATGACCGGTGAGGACATCACGTCTTCGGCAATGGTGGATACCTTCTCCACGTACCGGTATAACTTTAATCCGGCAGCTTCTTCCTTGCGCAAAAATTTCAGATCTTTCTGTTCGGTGCCGTTTTTTCCGGCACCTGGTTTAAGGAACGCCAGGTTGGTTTCCGTTATGATTCCCGCAAGGGTTCCGTCATTGTTTGCTACAACGAGTTTATCGTTTCGCTCATTCATCAGATCAATCACGTGGTTGAGAGAGTGGTAACGATTGACGATGAGGACGTCTTCCATAACGTTCCTGACCATCCCCTGCATGTGGTTGAGCAGCTTCGATGTCATCAGGTCAGACTTTGTTACAATACCGACAACGGTCCCCTCGCTGACAACAGGTACTGAACTGATATCTTTTTCTACAAAAATTTTTGCTATAACCTGTGTTCCGGTATCGGGGGCTACGACGATGGGATTTTTCGTAGCGAATACACCTGCCGGAATCTGGTCGATAGGACGCCTTCGCCACGCAGGTTCTCCATAGCCCATGTGGTATCCGATATCCTTTTTGGTAAGAATTCCCAGCAGTCTGCCTCCCTCCATGACAAGAACACGCGAGATCTTGTGTTTTATCATCAGGTGCCTTGTATGGGCAATTGTTTCATCGGGTGAGACGGTGAAGACCGGTGCTGTCATAACATCCTGTGCAATCATCGCAGCTCACCCCTTCGCAAATGCCCGGACAAGATCGAACTCAGTGACCAGCCCGATGAGCCGGGAGCCCTCGATCACGGGTAATGCACCCACATTTCTGGTCAGCATCTCACGTGCTGCCAGGTTTATCGTCTGCATCGGGGATATGGTGAAGAGTTCCCCGGAGATCAGCGTCCTCACCGGCAATCCCATGACCTCTGCGATATCCCCGGTCGTCAGCCGGGAGAAGACCTCCCTGCTCCCAAGATATTTCATGATATCCGTAGCGGTTATGATGCCATACAACACGTCATCGCTCACTACAGGTAAACGCCGGAAGCGGTATTGGGTCATATCGTGGGCAACGGTCGAGATCGGATAGTCCGGGGCGGTCACACGAAGGGAAGAACTCATGACATCCTCGACGTTCAGCGTACTCCGTTCCGATCCCAGCACCCGCAGCACATCCCTCTCCGTGACGATCCCGTTCAGTACTCCATCATGGTCGACAATAGGAAGACCGCCAATCTTCTTGTCCACGATCGTATTCACGGCGTCACTGATGTGACAATCGTGGGTAAGCGTAGTGATCTGCTGGGTCATGATCGTACGAACACTCTCGTTGACCGCGGCGAGCAGGTTGCCACCATGCCGGACCTGGACGAGTTTATACTTGTCTCCTCCTCCCATGAAATTGATCACGTCGCCTGACGTGATGATTCCGCGAAGCTTCTTGGTGCCTGCATCGGTAACCGGCAACCGGCGGAACCCGCATTTTGTCATAATCTCTACTGCCCCGATGATGCTCTGCGTAGGGGGGACAGATATGACATCACGGGTTGCAATCGCCATGATCTCTCCTTCCTGTTGCGCAATATGAGATTTGAACTCGATCGGACCCCGGTCGAGTTTCCCCTGCATCTTTAAGAGCCTGTCGCCTTGCTTGACGCCACGATCATTCTGGTGCATAATCGCCTCCGAATGGTTCGATGACCTTTATGGTTGATAGTTCTGGTATAAATCTCTTCACGGATCAGGAAGTTCTTACCTTCGATCACCGGTAACCGGTTTATGCGAGCCCGGTAAGGATATCATGCCGGTCAACAATTCCTATAATACGGTCCCCGTCAATGACCGGGAGCCGGCTCACATCGTGCTTCACCAGCAGTTCCGCGGCAGAACTGACCGTTTCATCGGGACCAATTGTAACGACATCCTTGGACATCACTTCCCCGATGGTCGTGTGAGCGTGGTTGGCAATAACCGACTGCATCCGTCGTGTCCGGATCAGATCGCGTCGCGAAATCAATCCGACAATCCGTTTTTTCTTCACCACGGGAAATGCTGAAAACCCGCTCTCCATGATCATGGTATAAATTTTCTGAACCGTATCCGTCGGACTTGCCACCATGACATCCCGGGTCATGTAGTCAGAAACCGCGCCACGAAGTTCGTTGCGGGAGATGATCACCGGAAATATATCGGAGAGGAGTACTCCTCCGATAATATGCGGCCGGGGATCAACGATCGCAACACTGTCGGTCTTGTATTCCCGCATTGCCTTTGCTACCTGCTCGATCGGATCTGCCGGATTTGCCATGGGTGCATCCTTAATATACCCCTCAACGGTCACGTTCGATTTTGTCGCTGTCACCCGCAGCCCGTCCGTCAGGTCAATATAGCCGAGAAGGTTTTTTTTTGCATCCACCACATACACTTCCCGGAACCGGTTATCTCTCAGGATCTGGCGTGCTTTTGTTATCTGATCGTTAAATTTCAGCACCGGAACCCCGATCATGAAATCCTGAGCCGTTTTCATGTGATAGTATCCTCCTCACGGCAGCCCGAACAGAGCATGAGATTATCAACCCGTTTAAGATCATCAGACATCTGGCTGCAGCGACTGCACATTCCCTGCTCGACAATCTCTTCGCGGTTGATCTCTATGAGATCTGCGAGAAGCTCGTTGAGTTCATTGGAGACCGTAAGAAGGTCACGCACGGTTACAATCCCGATAACGTTATTTGTTGCATCGACAACCGGCAGCCTCCTAACTTTATGCTTTACCATCATATGCGCAGCATCGCCTACAGTCTTGTCCGCACTCACCGTAATGAGTGGCGTACTCATGATTTCGTTCACACGCACAGTACTTGGTTTGATATCCTTCGATACCACCTTGCAGGTTATGTCTTCCTCGGTAACTATACCGATAGGCAAGTTACCTTCGAGGATGATCACGCTGCCGACTTCGTCACGGCACATGGTCTTTGCTGCCTTCGCGACATTAGCTTCGATCCCGAGCATCGTCGGATTGGTTTTCATGACTTCCCGCAAGGGGATCTGGGTCTCAAACCGGATCGCATTGGATGTCTTTTTCATGAGTCACCTCCTTGAAGTGCTTTCCTGATGATTACAATTAGCATACTCCCCTCCTCTTGTATAAATACAATTTGGCAGGGACATCATGACACTTCAGATCGTCCTGGCTATGCTGGCCATACTTTCCGACACCGGCGAATCCGGAAAGACAGAATATAAGAAACATAATAAAGAGCGATTTCTATACACTACTAAAGAATTATGGTGGATTCTTTGTACCTTTGTACGATGCGTAGCCATGGAGGTTTTCAGTGAAGATATTTTATCAGACCTATGGTACGGCAAAAAAGAAATTTTCCAACTTCCTTAACCGGTTTTTTAAGAAGAAGCGAACCCGTATTGGCATATACGGTCCGCCCAACGCCGGTAAGACAACTCTTGCAAACCGCATTGCCCGTGACTGGACCGGCGATGCAGTCGGGCCGGTCAGCGAGATCCCGCACGAGACCCGGCGGGCACGGAAGAAAGAGGACATCGTCATCTCCGGAGCAAACGGGAGTACTATAACGATGGATATTGTCGATACTCCGGGCGTCACCACCAAGATTGACTACCACGAATTCCTTGAATTCGGCATGGAGAAGGATGAAGCGATCATACGTGCCCGGGAAGCAACCGAAGGTGTTGCTGAGGCGATGCACTGGCTGCGCGAGGATATTGATGGGGTCATTTATATGCTGGATTCGAGCCTGGATCCGTTCATGCAGGTTAATATCATGATGATCGGTATCATCGAGAGCCGCAAACTCCCGGTCATTATCGTCGCAAACAAGATCGATCTTCCTGATGCAATCCCCGCACGTATCCGCAGCGCATTCCCCCAGCACCCGGTGGTTGCTATCTCGGGGCTGGATGGGCGGAATGTTGAGAGCCTGTATGAGACCATGCTTGAATACTTCGGGTGAATAAAAATGCCGCACAAATGTACGAAATGCGGACGGGAATACAAGGACGGCTCAACGGAGATCCTGAAGGGATGCGCAAGTTGCGGGGGAAAAAAGTTCCTCTATGTCAAGGAGACGGATCTCAACAAGGACGTCCTCGAAGAGAAGTCCATCGATGAAATTGCGAAAGAATCCCGTGAGGAAATTCTCGAAATATCGGCGCCGAAATCCAAAGAAGAGGTGCAGATGTATGACCGGGTGGAGACGATCCGGATTGTTGCACCCGGCACCTATGAATTGAATATCGAGAAGATGGCGCAGAGTGATGAGCGAATCGTTAGCGTGGGAAAAGAGGGAAGTTATATCGTCGATCTCATGTCCATGGCAAAGGACGAGCCCAAAAAGAAGAAGAGAAAGCGCCGGTAGTTCTTTTTTTTATTTGGTTAGCAGTTCATTTTTTATCCCGTCGTACGGGGCGGGAAGATCAAGGGTGTTAAAAAACGCATCGGTAAATTCAAGACAGCTTACCACCGCCCATTCTGCACACCCGTGTCCCAGGCATTTGTCGGGGAAGTACTGCTGGTTTTTCTCCGCCAGGGGATTTTCCCGGAATTTGTTTTTTAACAGTTTCTCAAATTTTTCTGCTTGAGTCTCTTCACTTTCTCCTGCCCCTACACCATGCAGCACGACAACCCATTCACGTTTATAATGCATCAGGTAATTCCGTATGTCAATCAGGGTGCGAATGTCAGATAACACAGGATTATGATCATCAAACGGGGATTTGCCGCCAATTGCGAGTATCCTCTGGAATTTGGTTATCACCGGGGCCCGATCAAAATTTTTTCCATTTCTCCATTTTTCCCTGATATCCCGGAGAAGATTTTCGTCCTTCTCATCGGCAAAGAAATATGCATTGTCGGTTGCATCTGAATAGAACTCGTTTATGACAGATTCCAGAAATGCCACTGATGACAGGATTGAGTTGAGGATAAACGCCTCATGCCTGAGGAGGAGATCCGGAGATATTTTACCACTCTCTTCGTAATTTCTTTCAATCCTGAATCCCAACCTGCACAGGAGTGCCGCGGACTGGATATACCGCACAGAGAAACAGTCCCGGAACCTTATGACCGATTCCCCATCAATCGTTTCCAGGGGTATCTTGTTCATCAGACTATTCCTTTTTCCCTGATAGCAAAAAACCCTGCGACAGAAAAGCCTGTGCCCCAGAAAAAAAGGTACCGGAAAAAATAATAACCTTGTTTTTATCGCGGTTTTTGCCTACTTTATCGGGATCGTACTCGGATTTGGCGAGCATGGCATCTGGTGGGGGATCGTTGCCGGGGATATACTCGGCGGTATAGTTGCGTTCGTGTGGGCCCGGGTATATATTTCACGCCTACTGGCAAACCCGTAAAAAGACACATATTTTCAATGTTTGCCGGAATACTACCTCTACAACCGCGTCAAAGACTCGAAGGAACCCGGTCTGGCTTTCCGCTGCTCCGAAAAAGGGGGTTCATGGCTGACTTGCTTCCTGAACCCATAAAGGACAGTTCAACGGCTTTGTTCCTTTCTCACGCTATCGATCAGGGCGTTAACCTTCGAACCTTCCCCGATCTCTCTTTTGGTCAGGACGAACTGCCCGACAACGGTCATCCCTTTTGCCTCGAGAGATTTTTTGAGGATCGGGAGGGTTTCTTTTGCCGAGCTTCCGCAGGTTGCAAAGATCACCCCTTTTTTCCCGTCACATCCTTTGAGCGCCGCAACCGCTGCGTTGATTGCCGGTGTGGCTTTGAAGGCCCAGACCGGTGTGCCGATGACGACCAGATCGGATTCGGAGACATCGATGGCCGCCGGTTCTATCGGGTCGCACTCTTCCTTCATCGCACGGTAACATCCGATCGTGTACGCGGTGAGTGCGGAGTAATCCTGTTTTAACCTCACTTCAACGAGATCTCCTCCGCAGGCCTTCTGGATCTTCTCAGCAACCATACGGGTTATCCCGGAATACGAATGATAAATAATATTCGTTTTCATAGGGTTATCCTCGTGACATTTTCTTGTATGTTTTGTATATTATCTGGTTGTTAATTTACATATCTGCCGGGATGAAGAAAAGGCCAAGATATCGGCCGGCTCTTTGCCAGAATTCACTGTAAATGACCCGTCACGGTGAATCGACGGTGATATGTCGAAGCTAAACGGAGCCTTATACGGGCCCGGATTGTCTCTGAATGATGAATCAGTCATCGTGAGGTTGGCAGAAATGGTGAGCTATAGCTCATGGTTCTGGAAAAACACGCAAATTACGGTTTTTTGACAAAAATACGCCGGGATATCGCTTTGAAAAATGTCTTAACAGACCCTTTTGGTTGGCGAATCTCAGTTTGGATCGACCATTCCTACTAACAAGGGAACAGGACACCTGTTTTCGGGGTAGAGAGGAATATCGGCCGACCTTTTAAAAACAACGGATGAATGTTTCATACCACACTACCAATTCCGAGAGGGCAAATCCGAACTGAACCCTTTACATGCCCGGGTCGATAAAACAGGCAATCCCGGATCCCACCTGATTTGAATTTAGTGCAAAAAAACCGTGAATTTTAAGGGGGGATTTTCTCAAATCCTGGTTATTACGGATTTAAAGGCAAAATAGCGGGTTTGAGAGGTTTAAATTGATCCCTGATATTACGCTGTTGAAAGGCGGATCGCCGATCAGATCAACTGTATCTCTGATAAAAAAGGATTTACTCTTTTGAGGGTCAGGATGGATAAACAGGAGATTGAAAAAAATCTGAATTATGATATCCAAAAAAAATATCGGATCGGGGTATCATTCTGCAATCAGAGGCTTAATTTCCATTTAAAAATCATTTTAATCGATTAAAATAGATAAATAAAAAAGAAAATTTTAATATAATAGATAATACCTATTCAACTAAATATGCCCCGAGATACATCCCTCTATAGGATTGGGAGATACCTGGATGATCAAAAGTACCTGCAAGCGCTGAATAATCGTTCGAAATTACAAAAAGCGAAGTTCTGGTTCTGGCCAATTGTTACCGGGGTTACTATTTTTTTTGGGCTAATTAATGGAATTAAGGGGGCAGTTGTTGGTTTTATGTACGGGGTAGTTGCCGGCCTGTTCCTTATTCAGGAAAGTCTGCAGGTGGATAAAAAAAGATAAGGACTAAAATTTTCTGCAAACATTTCGATAGAAAATGCATTCATGATAAAAAGCAAGTCATGAATAGTTAATTACCTGTTCTGGATATTCCGGTTATACTCCTTTTCCCGAAGTAACCAGGGCAAACAGGTAGTTTCCATACCAGATAATCCCCATGGCGATGGCAATACTCATAGTCATATGGAAATACTTTCTCTGTTCAATTCTGATATCATGCACCAGAAATACGATTAGACCGGTGATAAACCCTCCAAAATGCACGATACCATTATTCGTTGAATCGCCCATGCTCACGAACAGCCCCAGAGTCAGACCCTCGACCACTATAAATGCCAATATAAGGGTGAGCAATCCGCACATCAGGTAAAACATAATTCCGGATCGGGAATATTCAGGGTGGTCAAAATCTCCAAGCACGTCACCCGGGATCCGGACTATTATGCTGATAAACATATAGGCAAGGAAGGCAGCAACAATCGCAGAGAATCCCCGTGACCGTACCTGAAGTCCGAGGAGATAGAATAACCCGATCGTGAAAAAAGAAGAGATTATCGGGACGAGAAGGAACGAGCTCCCTGCCATGACCCGGAACCTGTGCTCATTGTTCTCGAACGAAAAAACGGCGAGGAGAGCAAAGAAGTATATTACTACATTACTTAACAGATGGAGATAGAGCTCCGAATGGGTATAACTATTCAAAAACTAGGTCTGCAGTCTCCAGATCTCTCCCGTGTTTAAGATAAAATACGAATCCCTGATACCTTGGGGAAGCAGGTAGACCGCAACGAGAAGTCCCGGGATAATGACAAAAAAGAAAATCCATTCAAGAACATTCCAGGATCCCAGGCTGGTTTTCAACTGATCCAGTTTTATTCTGAAATCGCTGGAAATCTCCGTATCTCCCACAGATCTCTATCGGTAGAATGCAGAATAAAGGTAGTTGTTCGGGATATGGTGATAAGAGTACGGAAAGGACCCATACCCCCCGGGCACTGACAATAACCTGATCGGCCATCTTTTTTCCCTGGAAATTATCTGAAGAAATACCTGACAAAACAAAACCGTTGGAGAAGATCCCGGAGGAAACACGGGATAGATCTGCATAACGAAACGGGGCACAATGATTATCGATTTTTTATTCCGGACAGGCTTTCTTTCAGGGCATCCCTGATCTCTTTACGTTCAGTGATATCCCTGATCGATTCGATTGCACCAACTACTGCCCCCCGCTCGTCATAGAGCGGTGATGCCTTAGCCCACAGAATGGATCTTTTTCCTTTCAGCTGAGGAACGGTTGTTTTCGCAATAAGGACATCCCGTTTTTTGCGGATAATTCCCGAATAGTTTTTGGCTATCTCTTCATCCGATTTAAAAATCAAGTCTATTAAAATCGGCCTTCTCGTATGATAAAAAGGTATAGCGTACTCATAATTACCTTTTCCTATCATATCTTCGGCTTTGACCCCGGTCAAATCTTCAATTGCCTTATTCCACGCAATGACAGTACCCTCTGGATCAATTACCAGGGTAGCGTCCGGAAGATTGTTGATGATATCGGAAAACCTGTTTTCCGATTGTTTCAGAGTTTTTTCCATGTTCTTGCGGTCAGTGATGTCAATTGTCTGTACAACGAACTGAATCATGTTACCCTGACTATCCTTTATCGGCTCCCATGACTGCGACCCATACCAGACGCTGCCATCTTTTTTTATTCCTTTGAACTCGACATTGTGACCGCTCATCTTATTTTCCAGCGTGCCCTTCAAAAGAGCTTTCATTCTTGGGGTATCATCCTCATGCACCCACCAGACAAGGTTGCCTATGAGCTCTTTTTGGGTATAACCGGTAATATTCCTGCAATTCGCACTGACAAACTGGTTTCTGCCCACGGAATCACAGATTATCAGCATCCCCGGGGCAGTTTCCACAATTGTGCGGTACAGCCGTTCGCTTTTCCGGAGTGCCTCCTCAGCACTCTTTCGATCAGAAATATCCGTGACCATAGCAAATGACCCTACAAATTCGTCATTATTGAAGACTGGGGTCGCCGAGACCAGTGTCCAGAGCCATGTCCCGTCCTTTCGGAGATAACGCCGCTCATACCGGTCCCGTATCCCCTTGCGACGCTCTGAAGCATGGTACTCATGATCCGGGAAATCATCCGAATGAATAAACTCCGTGACTAACCGCCCCCGAATCTCCTGAGGCTGGTAACCCAGCATCTCTGCCATCCGGTCATTTACCTGCACTACCCGGAACTGACCGTCAAGTACCCAGATACCCTCATAGGCAGTTTCCACGATGCGGCGGTAATTTTCTTCACTTTCCCTGAGAGTCTGTTCTTTTTTGTTCAGCTCATTGTAATTTTGTCGCAACTCCTCTTCGGTTGCAGCAACCTGTGAATACGCCGCCTGGAGTTCCTCATTTATCGTGCGCAATTTTTCTTCAGAGCGCTTGGCTTTGGAAATATCGCGACCCACGGACTGATATTCGACAAGTGCTCCTGCATGGTTAAAAATTGCCCGATCCGTCCAGCTCTGCCAGCGGATATCACCATCCGGCATAATGATACGATGGTCAATGGAGGCAATCGGGTTTTCCTTCGTCAGGCATAAAAAATGGTCTCTGACGAGATTCTTATCCTCCCGGGGAATATCCGGTTTAAATTTTTTTCCGATGATCTCGTCACGGGATTTTTTAAAATACCGGCAATACGCCTCGTTCACAAATACGTGGGTACCATTGGGAAGAAACCGTGAGATAAATTCAGTCTGGTCTTCCACAACATTCCGGTACCGGGTCTCACTTTCCAGGAACGCTTTCTCGGCCCGCCTGCGCCGGACTGCAGCGATGATCTTGTGTCCAAGCTCTAAAAACTGTGGTGTCGGGGTTCCACCTTTCTGGAGGTAAAAATCGGCTCCGTTATCAAATGCTTCAATCACTATCTCTTCCCTTCCTTTACCGGTGAATATAATGAAAGGGAGATCAGGAAATTCGGTACGGATCGCTTTGAGAAGGGCAATACCATCCATTTCCGGCATCTGGTAATCAGAGACAATCGCGTCGTACGACATTGATTTTAATTTTTGCAACGCTTCCCGGGCCGAGGTCACCGTGTCAACACGGAACTGACCCGATTTTTCTAAAAAGAGTCTGCCGATTTCAAGGAGGACTGGTTCGTCGTCTACATACAGTACCGAGATCATGGTGAAATATCCTGTTCTGCTGTTTCGTGGCAGTTATATAGAAAGATTAATATTCATTTACAACTATTCTTCCTGAACGGGTCTGGCTCATATCTGCTTTTCTGAGCTTCATATCCGGAATGAAGGTTGTTGAGCCCGTCATTTATTTATCACGGGTATTCAGATTAGCTGTAGCGATTAACATTCACCGGCAAAATGAATGTTTCTCTTGTCCCTGAATTTATCCCATGGATTCTTTCAGCAGCATTGGGTACAACAACCATCGTGATGGGATATCAGACATCCAGTATTCTCTTTTTTCGAGGATTCGTGATTTCGCAGAATTACTGCTCTATAGTTCGCTTTTTCTTGGGCTGGCCGCAATGGGCATGGTATTTACTTCCTGTTTTATCCAGGGTATATCCTTCACCAGCTCTATCGGCGCGGTCATGTTCCTGATCGTATTCTCCGTGTATAATTTAAACCGGAAAACGGATGAAGCGGAAGATGCACTCAACCATGAATGTCGTTTCCGGATCACGAAAAAATATGAGCATCACCTTTTTGTCGCGGCAATCGGGGCTTACCTTATCGCACTCG
>Ga0326726_10005119_pt1 | contig 11912 bp, 11 predicted proteins | sample MHFenrmetagenome_2_FD_207603 | JGI IMG/M metagenome (GOLD analysis project Ga0326726, IMG submission 207603) | Lab enriched peat soil microbial communities from Michigan Hollow, Ithaca, NY, United States - MHF15MN | ecosystem: Environmental > Terrestrial > Soil > Wetlands > Peat | place: USA...
CTTATTGCCCCGCATTTCAATATAGTTTGTCTGATAGTATGCCCCGGCGCGGTATTTAATCATCCGCAAATAATTACGGGTCAGTTTCTCTGCAGGAGTAAATTCCAAACCAAAATTATAATGGTAACTATCCGCAAGCCTTGCTCTTCTAAAAGAGTTCTCAACATCCGACCATTTTTCGAACCCATAGTCAAATGCTACTTCAAAAATGGAATTTATGTTAAAGGCTAATCCTGCTCCAATTGAAAGGGGCATTTTAAAGTTATCCCTGTTCTCCGGTTCAGTTGTTATAGTATCTACACTGGGAATAAGTATTTCAACATCATGCCTGATTTTCAATTTCTGGGCAGGATTAAAGGTAATCCCTGCTGATAACCTGTCTTTTCCAATATTCTGACTAAACTGTAGTCCAAATATGTAATAGAAATTCCTGAAATACCTTGTGTCCGTTTTAGTCACATCGGGATAATCAAACTCACTGAGTTTATCCAATTCAGTATGTGTGATTGTCCCCATAAGATAAGATAAGTTAACCCCGACAGATAGTTGTTTAATTGGATGAAAGGTATTGAGAAGATAAAATTGTGTTACACCACCTGACCCTGTAAATTTTGATTTAAAATAGTTAGTGGTTCCTTCAATCGGAAGCAACATGGTAACGTTATACCCTACACTGCTCAATGGAGATGCTCCTGCTGCAGCTCCCCACCATTTGGTGACTGGAAATCCTAATGCAAGGTGGTTAAAATTAAAATCAGTTGCAGTCGTCTTAACTTGCCTGGATTGGAAAGAAGACAGATAACCCCCAATACCTGCAGTAAATATAAAGGATGTGCTGTCAAATCTGGTCAATGATGCAGGATTCAGGTTATTAATATAATTCTCAGAGGCAAATGCAAATGACGCACCCCCCATTGCTTCGTTTCTGATTGGTGTAGCAGCTTTAATATCTCCAATTCCGAAAAAGGAATAAGTTGAATTCGCAGAGTACTGGGCATACGATGTAAACGGGAAAATAATTATTGCAAAAAATATAATTCCCCTGCAATACAAATTAAAGTGAATCTTCAACTTATTAATTAAGATCATAAAAAAGGAATAATAATTCTAGCCTTGGTTCAATCATCTTATTTGCCGTACCGCCCACCAGTAACTGATCAACTGAGTTTGCTAAAAATGATGAGGAAAAATTTACTGAAAGGGCCTTCCCGGGATCTATATATCCATCTGAAAACTCAGCAATCATGTTATCGGTGATGTCAAAGGAATACCATGTTTCCTCATTATATAATTCATCTGTATTGAGATCTGGCTGTACGGTTGTTCCATCAGATTTAATCAATAGAACATCCAATCCGTTATTTTTTCCTGTCTGATAAATGACAAAATTCTGATCATCTGGTAATTTAACATTTGTCCCCAGAGCTGGCTTTATATATAATACCGCCCTGACAAGTGCACAGTTTTCAAACTCTATCAGAGATGACATCTTGGGGAATGATAGTTTGGTGAACATTCCGAGGCCAGCATTAATAAAAGACATATTGCCTGTTTCTGATGCCGGTATTTCATTTTTCTGCCTGTGATTAATAAAAGCAGGATTATTGCTCCAATCGCAACTGATCTGGTTGAACTGTAGATTTTTATTTTTTATGGGGAGGTTTATTTCATTTGTATTCAGCTCATCATCTATAGTATGGGAATAAATCCTGACAAGCAGACTTGTATCGCTTACCATATAACCTATAATTGAATTCCCGGTCATTTCATCCGGTACCAACACCAGTCCCTTAAAAAAGTTATTAAACTCATCGTCCCTGAATTCATCATCCTGCGACTGATTAAGATAGTCGAAAATCTCCTGACCAAAATCTTTGCTCAGCCCGATGGTAATTTTTTCCTTTGAACTTGGTCTCGGATAAAAAACCATTTCTCCCAGTGACGTCTGTTCATAATCAAGATGCGAAGTATTATAAAAGGCGGTCTGTTCTTTAAGCTGTAATTTTTCCGTTAGTCTTTTGATCGTGAGTTTCTCTAACTGAGCTGTGTCTCCACGACTGTATCCGCTATATGTTATGATGAGCGAGATAGAATCAAAAATTTCATCCTCCTGTGGTGTGGATCTTGGAAAAGCTACCTGGAAATAACTCTTTGATATAATCTTGCCCAGACTGGGATCAGTGTACGTACCAGCAAGTAACACATCCTTTCCCGAGGTCGTTATTGAATCAATCACTACCGTAGAAACATTAATGCTCAGGGTATCAACAAGCACCAGTCTTGAAGAAGGTTCTATTATTTCTTTATTCAAAGGCAGTATTTCCTGATCACTGTGACATGATACTGCCAGGATTAATATAAATAAGGAACAAATTATCAGCCTGAAATTCATTTTTTCATGGATATGCGATCTCCAGGCTATCAAGGTCCCGCCTTGTAATAGCGGGGATTTTGCCTGTTGATAATTTATATAAAGCTAATTTCCCAGTTTTTCTTGCATCACTGCGTGACAGGAAAGGACTGTTTCCCTCTATTACCGGTATAATCTCCTGATGAATAATGATCCTGTCCTTGCAGAACAATTCATAACCCCAGCCATTTTCCACCCGTATCACCCGGTAATCAATTTTATTATTGACCTCGCACTGTGTCAGGATAAAAAAAAGAATATTGATAAAAACAAACCAGCGAATTATCTCAATCGTCCTCATTTAATTCATCATCCGGATAGAAACACCAAATGTCATCATAATAATAGCTACTGCTTCTGCCTGTCATAACATAGCCTTTATTTGTCAGGGTAAAAGCAACCGCTTCCATACGTGTTGAACCTTCGAGTGAGGATTTTTCTTCCCACAAATCTGTTCCAGGATCATATGCCCAGGCATCACTTGAAACCGTTCCTTTTCCTCCTGAAACAACAAAACCCATACCTCCTGCAGAGAATGCTACCGCACTGGTCCTGACTATATTATAATCATCATCATAATTATCATCTGATACATTGGCAATATCTCGTTTGCGGGTCCAGAGATCAGTGCCAGGATCATATTCCCAGAAATCAGTTTCATATGCGCCATTATTTATACCGGTACAAACATACCCCTTTCCGTTAATAGCAAATCCAACAGCATCTCTGCGTTTTGATCCGCCAACGCTGACTTTTTGAGTCCACTCATTTGTACCGGGATCATACATCCAGAAATCCTTAAGATAATTACCATCATAACCTGTACCAACAAAGCCCTTGTTATCAATAGAAAATGCGATAGCTCCATATCTTGCACTACCTGCAAAATCAGCCACCTGGGTCCAGGCATTGGCTTGCGGGTCATATTCCCAGAAATCTTTTAATTTATCAAAACCATCATATCCTGTCCCAACATATCCTTTTGTTGAAGTACCAAATCCCACTGCTCCATTCCGTGCATTTCCGGGAAAGTCTGCTTTCTGTATCCAGTAATCTCTTACAGGATCATATTCCCATAAATCTTTCAAACGATCATCCCCGTCATACCCCAATGCCACATAACCTTTATCATTTACTGAAAAAGCAACTGCATCAGAACGCGCTACTCCTTCGAAATCAGACAATTCGACCCAATTACCCACAAGATTCTTCGTATTGTCATTATTATCACACCATGAAAAGACGAATATCCCCGGAACCATTATAAGGATAATAATGAACTTGGAAAATAAGGCTTTAAGTTTCATATCAAGATTAATTAAGTAATTGATTTCAAAATGTAAATATTACACGAAGTTTATTAACCTGCAAAAACCGGTTATTCAATATATTAACATTTAACGGTGTTCAATGATATTTATTTCTTCACGCCGCGCAAATATAACAAAATCCCCTTCAATTTTATTAATAATCAATTGTTGTTAGGTCAGGTATGATAAAAAATATATTTTTGCACAAAAATCATAAAATAATTTTAAAAGAAAAGTATGGCAACAAAGAAAACTACGAAAGGGACTGTCGGCCGGCCAAAGAAATCCACTGCTGAAGGGAGCCTAGCCAGGACAAGGAAAACTAATACTCCTAAACCAGCTCCGACTGAGGATGAGATCCGCAAGAAAGCTGAAGAAATATATCATGAGAGGATGGCAAGGGGAGAATATGGTACAGCTGAAGATGACTGGCATAAAGCTGAAAAAATTCTGAAAGGTTTATAAAAAAGTGCTGGATAAATTTAAGTAGTTCTCATCATCAAGCATTTTCAATTTTGCTGACTAGAAGGAACTTTCTTTTAAGCGAATTTTGCTTTGGAATATCATAAAGCATGCTCATACCCATGCAATATTTGCTGAATCCAGTCTTACGAACCTTAAACTCCTTGACTAACCTTGTAAAGAGGGATTGTTTGTTGAGCCGTTCCCCCTTTAACTCAGCTATTGTAATCATCGGCAAATCGACAACTTTACCGGAGTTATTTTCAAAAGCAAGATTATAATCAATAGTGATCCTCTCTGCTGTTTCCAAACCAACCAGGGTTATGCGCACAAACCTGGATATCAATACCGGCCTGAGAACCGAAGTATCAACCGGAATAAATCTCCTGATAAAGTCTTCACCCAGAGCATCCAGCGATTCCCCGGCGGGACTGTAGCTTATCCTTTCCTTTATAGTATTATTCTTGCTGGTTTTAGTCTTAATTTCCAGGAATACCTGTCCGCTGTTTTCATAAGTCCTGTACCTTATTTTGGACCGTGGTAATTTCCCATTTATATGCTGATTGAAGAATACTAAATCAGGAGAATCCAGGTATGTAGTGCTATAAGGGAATTCACGCTGATGATCCAGCTGGAGTATATGGTAATGCTTTTTGGCAACCTCAAGCAATTCGTCAAGTTTATTAAGAGAAAAAACATACTTAGAATCAAAGCGATTCATAAGCTTAACACTGTTCATCTCCTCTAATCCTATCGGATTGAATTCATTGAGTAATTTTGTGTGATCTACCCTGTCCATATACCAGATGTTAGTCTTCCAGGTTAATTCAATCATTCTTATAACCAAACGTTGCAGTCTGCCACACAAAATCCCCGGTACCGTTTGGGACCCTGGCATATGCCAGTTCACTTGTTTGTACATCATACTCAACTTTATCCAGGATCTCAACCTCCGGTGATAATAAAATTACCCGTTCACCAAGAGAAGATAGTTTATAATTGGTATGAAGGCCCTGCTGCATTGTATCCGTATCTGCCCAGACTATCAGATAGCCCTCTGCAGTAATAGTTGTTCCTGAAGGGAATTTCCATTTGGTAAGGTTCTTCTTGCTGTCAGTCAGATAATAGCCAGTCAGATCTATTTCTTCATTGGTCAGGTTATACAGTTCAATCCAGTCATCATATTCTCCATCCTGGTCTGCCGCAGTAATAGAGTTAACTGCCATAAATTCGTTTATGACTACGGTTTTATCAGGATTGTTACCATCATCCCTGTCGCATGAATTCTGTATAAAAAGAATCAGCAATCCAATAAATAAATACTTGAACCTTGACATATAATCTGATTATGTTGAATAACAAAAATGCAAAATAATATTTAAAAATCCGGTTTCTGTCGGTAAAATGTGGCAGAATGTCTATAAGATTTCAGGGAATCAGTCTTCAATTCTAATTTCGCAGGAAATAATAACTTATTATGGAAACGAGATTCATTGTTACTTTATTTCTTCTGATCATACCATTTGTTGTTTTACCACAGGGAAACGACACTGACAGCATCTGGACATTTGATGAATGTATTCAGTATGCACTGAAACAAAATATCCAGATCAGGAAAAGTGATCTTGTTAACCAGTCAAACAAGATAAATATCGATTATAGCAAATCTCAGAGAGCACCATCTTTGCGTGCTTCTATCGGACAGAACTTCGACTGGGATAACCCGAATTATTTTACCAGCAAAGAAACTGGTATGCAGGCAAGCAACAGCACCAATTATTCTTTAAGTTCTTCAGTAACTATTTTTAATGGATTTGCTGTCAGCAACCGTATCAAACAGGCCCTGGTTGATTTTGAGAGCGGTATGTATAATTCAGAGACCATAAAAGAATCAGTCAGCCTTAGTATACTTAACGCTTTCCTGCAGGTCCTGTTTACCGAAGAGCAGGTTAAGAACAGTGAGAAACAGCTGGAGTCTACCATGGAACAGTTAAGACTTGCCGAAGAACGTCTGAACCTGCAGATAATATCTCAGTCAGACTATCTGCAGGTAAAATCCGAGCTCGCCAGTGAAAAACTTGCTCTTGCAAACGCTCAAAGCCACTTTGCCATCGCAAAAGTAACCCTGATGCAGCTCATGGAATTACCTGTAAATGATCGTTTCAATTTTGCTCATCCAAACCTGGACGATTTTGTTAATCAGGTCCGTATCCCTGACGCAAGATCAGTTTATAATACAGCATTGCAGATCAAGCCACAGATCAAAAATGCTGCCCTTAACATACAAAGTGCAGTAATTAATGAAAAAATTGCAAGGGCAGGTCTGTTCCCATCACTATCGATGAATGTTGGAATAGGATCTAATTATTCAAGCATGATGGCTGATCCTGGATATTTCGGCCAAATCTATGACCACACAAGTCGCTATGTTGGATTCAGCCTCTCAATGCCTATTTCACAGATAAATGAAGTAATAACATCGGTATCCAATGCGCGAATCGGCACTCATAATGCTGAATTAAGCGAACTCGAGGTTAAAAACCAGTTGAGAAAGGAAATAGAGCAGGCATGCGTTGATGTTGAATCTGCCCAGATCGAATATGAAGCAAGCCTGGAACAGTATAATTCAAATGTGGAATCTTATGCGCTCGCTACTGAGAAATTTGAACAGGGTCTTATTAATTCTGTAGATTATCTTTTTGAAAAGACAAACCTTATCGTTGCAGAAAGCCAATTACTGCAATCAAAATATAATCTGATCTTCAGCTATAAGATACTGGATTTTTATACTGGTGTTCCACTGACATTATAAGACAGTTTAAAACTTTTATGACCACACTTAAATAAAATTAATAAGCGCTTTTAAAAATAAAAATATGAAAAAAAGAACCTTGATTATTATCTCAGCTGTAGTCTTAGTAGCTGCAGTGGCTGTTATATTTATCGTAAAACCGTTTGGAAAGAAAAATGATACATATACTTTTGAAACAGCCACAGCCGGGAAAGCCACAATTGCAAATACAGTTGATGCGACCGGGACTCTTGAGACTATTACAACTATTGAAGTGGGTACCCAGGTCTCAGGAGTAATTAAGAAGATATACGTCGATTTTAATTCGAATGTTAAACAGGGACAGCTATTAGCCGAGCTCGACAGAACACCTCTTCTTGCCCAGCTTGAACAGAGCAAAGCCACAGTTGATGAGGCTGAAGCTGAACTTGAATTTCAGACTTCGAATTATAACAGGCTGAAAGCCCTTTTTGAAAAGAAACTAATCGCCCAGACTGACTTTGATCAGGCTACGTATAATTATAACAGGGCAAAAGCAGCTTTGAGTAATGCAAAATCAGTTTATAACCGTAATAAAATTAACCTGGACTATGCAACCATTCTTTCTCCTATTAATGGTGTTGTACTTAACAGGGCAGTTGAAGAAGGGCAGACAGTTGCAGCAAGTTTCAATACGCCTACCCTGTTCACCATTGCCCAGGACCTTACCCAGATGGAGGTTGAATCGAATGTTGCCGAGGCTGATATTGGAATGGTAAAAACCGGTCAGCGCGTAGAATTTTCAGTCGATGCTTATCCAGACGATAAGTTTGCCGGGACTGTTTCTGAGGTAAGGCTTCAGCCGGTTGTCACAAATAATGTTGTTACATACACTGTGATAATCAATGCTCCAAATCCTGAAAAGAAACTTATGCCTGGAATGACAGCCAATACAACAATTTTTGTCCAGGAAAAATCTGATGCACTGGTAATACCCGGTAAAGCCTTACGTTTCACACCGGATGAGAAAATAATGGCAGAATTCATGAAAAACGTGCCTGGTATTCCTTCGGGTGCAATAGCACAGGGAACTAATAGCCAGATTCCTGCAGGACAGGGAGCGTCCGGACAAGGTTCTGGTCAGGGAACTGCTGGAAATTTCACGGCTGGTATGACTCCTCCTGCTGGTATGGGTAATTTCTCTGCACTTACCAGGGTATGGATTAAAGAGGAGGGAAATATTCAGCCACAGCCTGTTGAAACGGGCATTAATAATGGCTCAGAGGTAGAAATAATCTCTGGATTAAAGGAAGGGGATATTGTTGTTTTATCCATGAAACTCGCCGAATCAGGTGAAGCGGGGGAAAAGGCTGAATTCAGAAGCCCATTCATGCCTACACCGCCGGGAAGAGGAAGAAGATAACCGTTTGCCTTAAGACTTAATTTAACAGGGGACTTTAAAAAAAAGTATTTTGATGGAAAAGACAATTTTAGAAGTGAATCATCTGAAAAAGGACTACTATGTTGGTGAGGTTACAGTCCATGCCCTGAAGGGTATCAACTTAAAAATTCTGCATGGGGAATTTGTGGCAATATTGGGTGCCAGCGGTTCAGGGAAATCCACGATGCTCAATATACTCGGATGTCTTGATAAGCCGACTGACGGAGAATATAAACTGGACGACGTAATTGTAAACGGCATGAAAAAAAATGAGCTGGCCGGACTGCGGAACAGCAAGCTGGGATTTGTTTTCCAGGCTTACAACCTTCTGCCAAGGACAACTGCTCTGGAGAATGTCGAACTTCCTCTATATTATAACAATAAGGTGAGATCAAAGGAGCGAAGGGAAAGAGCCATTAAAGCACTTGAAGCTGTAGGACTGGGTGACCGCATCCACCATATGCCAAATCAGTTGTCAGGAGGACAGCAGCAGAGGGTAGCTATTGCACGTTCGCTGGTCAATGATCCTGTTGTGATACTTGCAGATGAACCCACCGGGAACCTTGATACTCGCACCTCTTATGAAATCCTTGAATTGTTCCAGGAACTGAATGATAAAGGAAAGACAATCGTAATGGTCACTCATGAACCTGACATTGCCCGTTTAACCAAACGTAATGTGGTATTTCGTGATGGACATATCCAGAAGGAATTCACAGTCGAGAATCGTCTAATCGCGTCTGATATCTTAAAGACTCTGCCTGTTGAAAATGAAACGAAATAAAGTCGAACACTGTTATAAATCATCACTCATAAATCATAAATCAAATTAAGATGAATTACTCAAATTTAATAAAGATAGCTGGTCAGGCCCTCCTTCAAAATAAATTCAGGGCATTCCTTACAATGCTTGGAATTATCATTGGTGTAGGGTCAGTCATTGCAATGCTTGGCATTGGCCAGGGATCGAAAAAAAGTATCCAGGATCAAATGTCAAAAATGGGAACAAACCTGGTATTCATAGTTCCGGCTTCACAGCAGAGAGGAGGAATTATGTTCGGCAATACAAATGCACGGTCACTTAAGCTTACTGATGTTGAAGCTCTGCGCAGAGAATGCCAGGATATCAGTGCAGTATCTCCTGAGGTACGTTCTTCAGGACAGGCAGTATATGGAAACCAGAACTGGCCAACAACTATTTACGGTGGAAATGATGAATATTTCGGGATCAGAAAAATTGACATTGTGAGCGGCCGGAACTTCACAGACAGGGAGATAAGAAGCATGGCCAAAGTGTGCCTTGTTGGCCAGACAGTCATTGAGAATCTCTGGGGAGAGGGTTCTGATCCGGTCGGATTGACAATCAGGTTTAAAAATATACCATTCAAAATCATCGGGGTTCTTGGTGAAAAAGGTGATCAGTCATTTGGGCAGGATCAGGATGACGTTATTATTGCTCCTTATACTACTGTTCAGAAGCGAATTCTTGCGATTGACTATATCCAGAGTATTTATACCTCAGCCGTAAGCGAAGACCGGACTGCTGAGGCCATAAAAGAAATAGAAGAGACCCTTCGCCGGGAACATAAAATTAAAGAATCGGAAGAAAATGATTTCCGGATTATGTCACAGTCAGAACTTGTCACCACATTTACATCTGTCAGCGACATCCTTACTACTTTGCTGGGTGCAATAGCAGGAATCTCACTGCTGGTTGGCGGTATTGGAATTATGAATATAATGCTGGTTTCAGTCACTGAAAGAACAAGAGAAATAGGCTTGCGGATGTCAGTCGGAGGCCGTGGTATGGATATTATGATGCAGTTCCTTGTTGAATCAATGCTGTTGAGCATCTTCGGTGGAGCGATAGGAATCCTTCTTGGTATCCTGGCAACTAAAATAATCGGTTCAGTTATGAGCTGGCCAGTGGTTGTGATGTCACAGGCAGTAATTCTTGCATTTGTCGTTTGTACTGCCATTGGAATCTTTTTTGGATGGTACCCGGCCCGTAAGGCAGCCAACCTGAATCCAATTGATGCAATTCGATACGAATAATCACAGGGTAATTATTTTACTAACTTTGAAAACAACCAATAAGCTACTGATGCCTGCCAGAATCCTTTCCCGGAAGTGGATACAGGTTGTCATTCATGTATTGATATGGGCAATACTCATAATCATCCCAATTTACCTGTCCGGAAGATATGGTGATAACCGCAGATTTTTCAGGTTATTCTTTATCAAGGATATAATTACTTATGGAATACTGTTTTATATTAACTACCTGATCCTGGTCCCATTGCTTTTCTTTAAGGGAAAAAGGCTTAAATACTTCATAGCAGTGGTAGTAATGATTGTTGGATTTTACCTGGCATCTGACCTGACTAATGCATATGTGGTAAAAAGGTCCGACAGAGCAATGAACTCCGAGCCCCGTATGGAAAGACCAGGGGAATCAAAGGCTGTTTTCAGAATAAGTCATGCTTATAATTATACCCTCGCCTCCCTTGTGGTAATTTTCCTGTCACTGGGACTTGGGTCACTGAAACGTCAGACAGAGATAGAGCGCAAGCAGCAACAACTGGAAAAGGAAAAGCTTAATTCAGAACTGGCTTTCTTAAAGAACCAGATCAGTCCCCATTTTTTCTTTAATACACTTAATAATATTTACTCCCTGATTGAGATAAATAAAGAAGACGCCAAAGATTCGGTCATTAAGCTCTCCAGGCTAATGAGATATCTCCTGTATGAGTCTGATCATGGGGAAACGCAGTTAAGCAAGGAAATTGAATTCATGAATAATTATATAGATCTGATGAAGCTGCGGCTGACAGATAAGGTAGAACTTGAAGTTTCATTTCCTTCATCTGATGAAAAGCTGGCTGTACCTCCATTGCTTTTTATACCGTTTATTGAAAACGCGTTCAAGCATGGTACAAGCAGTCGTGACAAATCACATATTCATATATCGATGGAGATTCTTAAAGGATCCTTAACATTTCATTGTACAAACACAATTACAGGGCAGAATAACGGATCGGAAAACCTTTCTGAATCCGGTATTGGTCTTGAAAACGCAGTAAAAAGACTGAACCTTCTGTTTCCGGACACACATGATTTAAAGATCTCCAGGGAAGGAAATATATTTGATGTATTCCTTAAGATCAGTTTTCAAAAGACTTCCTGATGATCAGAGCAATTGCTATCGATGATGAACCTCTTGCCCTGCAGCTGATTACAGGGTATATTTCCAGGACACCGTTCCTGGAACTGGCCGGGAGTTTTAACAATCCGCTTGATGCGATAGAATACCTTTCAGAAGAAACAGTCGACCTCATCTTCCTTGATATCCAGATGCCTGACCTCACCGGTCTGGATTTTATCAGGACATTACACCAAAAACCCAAGATTATATTCACAACAGCATTCGCAAAATATGCCCTGGAAGGCTTTAAGCTGGAAGTTACGGATTACCTTCTTAAACCTTTTAATTATGAAGAATTCCTTGTTTCTGTAGGG
>Ga0326726_10005120_pt1 | contig 11911 bp, 8 predicted proteins | sample MHFenrmetagenome_2_FD_207603 | JGI IMG/M metagenome (GOLD analysis project Ga0326726, IMG submission 207603) | Lab enriched peat soil microbial communities from Michigan Hollow, Ithaca, NY, United States - MHF15MN | ecosystem: Environmental > Terrestrial > Soil > Wetlands > Peat | place: USA...
ACGTAACAAAAGTCAGCAGTCCACAGTCGGCAGTCCACAATCGGCTGTCGGCAGTCAGCAGTCGACAGTCAGCAATTTGTAGACTGGAGACTGAGGACTGGAGACTGAGGACTGGAGACTGAGGACTATTTCAAATTACGATACATACAAAAGTGAATGAAAAAGATCCTGATAATAGAAGATAATCCCGGAATTCAAATGAGCCTTATGGATGAATTTGAAACCGAAGGGCATAAGGTTTATGTTACAGGAAATGGAATCGATGGACTGAAACAGGTCAAAGATCATAATCCCGATCTCATCATCCTCGATATTATGCTGCCAGGGTTGGATGGGTTAGAGGTGTGCAAAAAACTAAGGATGGAGGGGAATACTACTCCTATTATTATGCTGACTGTCAAAGATAAAGAAATCGATAAAGTACTGGGATTGGAACTCGGAGCTGATGATTACATGACAAAACCTTTCAGTGTCCGTGAGTTATCAGCCAGGGCAAAAACAATCTTTCGCAGGATGAGTGAGTATTCCGGTGAATCAAGCTCATGTAATATCGGCGAAACATCCCTGGATTTCAGAAAATATGAAGCAACAAGAAGAGGAATCAAAATAGATTTTACTCCCCTGGAATTTCAATTGCTGCATTTTCTTATCAGAAACAGGGGAAGGGTGATTTCAAGAACTGAATTACTGGAGCATGTCTGGGGGGAACAAAATGCAATAGTTTCATTACGCACAATCGACACCCATATTGCCAGTATAAGGAAAAAATTGGAAGATGATGGTTCGAAACCGGATTTTATTATCAATATCCGGGGTGTGGGATATAAACTTAGTGTTTAATGACGGTCATCCAATGTAATGGATTTATCGGGATGATACAGAAATTCCACACTATCTCAACACTTCCAAAACACTTTAAAGGACACCCCAGGGTAACTTTGCATTAAAACATCCATTAGCTCCTGCAGTTTAATGGGAAAAAGAGAGGTCATTATGAAAAATATAGAAAAAATCTCATCCATCCTGCTTTTATCTGCAACAGTTTTAATGTTGACTGCAGGAATTACATCTGCTCAACAGACTTCAGACCAGTTGTTTGAAAAAGCATTATATGCTGAAGAAATGAAAGGAGATCTGGGAGAAGCTGTAAAAATTTACCGGCAGGTACTGAAAGAAAATCCCGGTAACCGGCAGGTATCTGCCAGAGCCTTGTTGCACATTGGTATGTGTTATGAAAAGCTGGGATCGGAATTAGCCAGTCAGGCTTACCAGGATGTAATAGGTAAATATTCGGACCAGGAAAAGGAAGTTTCGATGGCAAAAGAGCGGATCACACGCTTTGAAGCTTTGACTGCTGAACTTAACAGGGAAGCTGAAAAACATGTGAAAAACGGGAACGATTTGTTTAAAAGGTGGGAATATGAATCAGCTATTAAGGAATATGAAAATGCCATAAAACTCAGACCGAACACACTACTGGCGCTGAATGCACAATATTGCATTGGTCAATCATGGTTCAGGGCAGGGAAATACAATACCGCCCTGGCAACATTTACAAAATTGATCGAGGAAAATCCTAAAAGCAATATAGCTCCGGTTGCCGAACTTATGGTATCTCAGGTTCAAAATGCTATGGAGAATGATAAAAGCCTTTTAAAAACAGATAATCCTCCTGATGAAAACATCATTATTGATCCGGAAACAGGGATTAAGTACACTAAAATCAAATCATTTGTCGGGAAAACTGACTTGATAAGTTACACTTCAGGAGGTTTTAACTTTTCACCAGATGGCCGGTTCATGGTACTTGAGAACAAAGTCTTCCCGGTTGATGGCGGCGATGCTTTTAATCTTGTTGAAATGGAAGCCTTAAGAGCTGTATACGCCCCGGGTATGAAAAAAGCTGCGTTTTATGCCGATAGTGCCATCTGGACTGTACCTGTTTCTCCTGAAACCGGCCGGTCAAAAGGACAACCTCAAAAAATACTTGCAGGACGTTACAGATTTCAAGTTCCGGTAAGTTGGTCTCCTGATGGGGATAAACTTGTATTCGAAAGAGTTGATAAAAAAATTGCAGGAGACATCTGGACAATCAATGTTTCCGATGGCAAATTAATAGCTGTTACAAATTCCCTGGAATATGAAGGTGCACCCGCTTGGTCGCCCGATGGCAAAACAATTGCCTATAAAAAAAGTAATGAACTCTGGTTGGCCTCATCAGATGGGGATGACGCAAAAATGATTCTTAAAAATGGCGGAAATCCATGTTGGTCGCCCGATAGCAAATGGCTGTTCCATTCGAACTGGGAAAATAGCCATCTTTATTCACTTAACCAGCAAAAAAACCTAAAACTTACTATTCCAAAGCAAGTCGGCAATTTTGTTTCGTTTTCTTCTGACGGCGGGGAAATGCTTTTTTATCGTTCTTCCTATGAGGGCAAATGGGGAATAAAGGTAGTTTCTACCACTGGAGGACCTTCTTTTACACCCGAATCAATTGATGCAGCTTATGGTTCCCAGTGGTCGACCGACAGCAAACAGATACTAGTCCAGAGTGATGATGAACAGGGACACGTTAGTTTTAAAATACTTCCTCTATCAGGAGAAAATCCGGTGGCAGTAAATATTGATGTTCAGGTAAATGGTAAACCATTCCCGTTTGCTGCTTCACCAGATTTAACTATGCTTGCTTTTTCAGTTACAAGAGAAGATCGCAAAAAGGATTTATATATTGTCCCGTTCTCAATGACTGAAGCCAATAATACCGGGCCAGCACGTTTGGTTTTTGAAGGATGGTCAGGAGGTGCTTATAATGTTTTAATCTCATGGTCGCCTGATGGAAAAAAGCTGGCTGTTGTTCATGAAGGAGACATCTGGGTTTATACGCTGGAAGACGGCAAACTAACAAAGATTACAGACACCCCTGAGAAAGAAGTGTGGATTAATTTTTCACCTGACGGAAATATGATTTCATATTATTTCCCATCAGCTCAGGCAGGTATTCTTCATATCATCCCATCATCCGGTGGAAATTCTAAAGTACTGAATAATGCCTGTATGGCGTCTAACTGGTTACCAGACAGTAAAAGTATAGCACTCTTATCAAACAATGAGCTTCAGGTTGTTTCACTGGAAGGAAAAAAAATGAAACACATCGTCAATATAAAAGATCTGGGATTAGATAATATTGATAGACCCCAGTTTAGCAAGGATGGTAAACAGTTAGCCTTTATTGGTTATTTTGGTAACAATGACAAATCCGTTATTATTAAGTATTCTATGGAAACTGCAAAAATCACCCGGCTAGGTCAGGAAAATCTGGATGATTTAAAATATTTATTAGATTGTTCTCCCGATGGAGAATGGCTTTCCTACCTCACCGAAGAAGATTCAAAAGTACGCCCGGAGAGTTCTTTATGGGAAGCTGATTTTGATGAAATAAAGGAAAAACTTGCAAAGGAATAATACAATCAATAAGATCTAGAAGTTTTAAGGAAGAATTATCTTTCCCAAATTGCTGTTTCTGGCATTTAACTCCGGATATTTTTTAAACCCACCCCCGACCCTCCACCACAAATCTCCCCTGCAGTCTGGCTCCTCCCTAAAATTAGCCGCTGGCTAATTTCTTAACGGTCGGCCCCCCAGGAGGGGATCCTTTTACGTAGTGCCGTTAAACCTTTACGCCGTTAATTACTTCTTTCCCGAATGCCATACATTCCGGCCGTTTCAGGTTGTCATATTCCGGCATTTTATATCCCTGCATCTGCTTGCGGACATCAGGTTCCATAAGGCCGTAGGTGATTCTGCCCAGGAATACCTTTGACGGGACATTTGCCACTCCGCAGATAGCTGCCAGATGATCATCAATAAGCGTTTTTGTCTGCTCAGGTCCTGCAGGTTTCATCATATTGCCGCAAACAGCAAAATAACCTCTGATCCTGCTTTTGAGGATCTCCTTGTTCTTCGCCAGGAACTCCTGAAGCTCCGGTGATGTTTTTCCTCCGCGGATAGCTCCGCCGACGATTATATGATCATATTTTGAAAGGTCCGGATTCTCACGGACATCAAACACATTGGCAATGCCATCCATCCCTTCGGAGATCCATAGTGCAGCATCCCGGGCTGAGCCGCACCAGGTGCCATATAGCACAGCCCACTTCTTATCAGAAGGCATAGGATAGTACTCAAGCGGAAAGCTCTTTTTTGGAATCAATAATGCACTCACAGCTAATAATCCTGATTTAATGAAAGTTCGTTTTTTCATGTTGATAAAATATTATTTAACCCACCCCCCACCCCTCCAAGGAGGGGAGCTTGGTTCTCAATGCGTTAAAAGCCCCTCTCCCCCCGGGAGAGGGGTTTGGGGTGAGGTGCTACAGGCAGCCCGCACCCTTACTGTCCCACACAATACAGCTTCTTATCTCCCTTGAAGATGTACTTATTTCCTACGATTGCAACGGAGGACCAGAACTTGCCTGTCAGTTTGTTTTCGGCAACCTGTTCAAATACATCTCCGGCTTTGAATACCCGGGTTGTACCTTTTTCATCAAGAAAATATATTCTGTCATTATTGACCCATGGTGAGGCCCAGACTGCTCCAATGCCATTTATCCTTTTCTGATATTTCAGAGCTCCCGTTGCGGCATCCAGTACTGCTATTTCCCCCTTGCCACCTATGACATAAAGACGACCTTTGTACAGTAACGGAGATGGATTTCCCAGCCCGGATTCTTCAGATTCCCATGCAACACCTGAGTTTGTTATGTCACCTTCAAGCCCGGCTTTTACTGCAAATAACTTCGCTTTAGTTTCCCTGCCGGCCGCATTACCAATAAAAAGAAGTTCTTCATTTCCTACCGGGGATGGTATCACCTGCTCTCCTTCCGCTTTCAGTTCCCACAGGAGCTTTCCAGTTTCAGGATCATATGAACGCGCAGTTTTTCCGCATGTCACGAGTTCTGTTCGTATTTTATTCTTCCAGATATAGGGAGTACTGTATGTAGTCTTTTCATCACGCTTTACCCTCCATTTCTCATTACCGGAAACCGCATCAAGAGCAATAATTGATGAGTTCTCTTCATTGTCAAATTGTATATGAAGAACATTGTTGTATAAGATCGGGGAAGAACCGGTTCCCCATCCTCTCTGGGTATAGTTGACTCCAAGTTCTTTCTGCCATAGCAGCTTGCCTTCCATATCATAACAATAAAGACCATGCATACCGAAATATGCAAAGACTCTTTTTCCGTCGGTAACCGGAGTTTCGCATGCATAAGTGCTGCCAGGATTCTTGCCTGTTTTTGGAGCGCCGTTGTATGCAACCTGCTTCCATTGTTCTTTCCCTGTTTTCAGATCAAAACATTTGATCTCCCACCGGTATATTTCTTTTTTAAAGCTGGTATCAGGAATCTCCGGCTGAGGTGGTTGTGCTGGCTGCGGGACTACCTGGCCTTGCCCCGGTTGTTGTCCTGGTTGAGGTCCCTGCCCTCCCTGCTGTGGAGGAGCAGGCGGCATTGGTGGTCTTTCAGGGGCAGGATTTACTTTCTCGGGGAATGCTGACGTAATAATCACTTTATTTCCCCACACAATCGGAGACGAGTAGCCTGCTCCTTCAAGAACTGCGGTCCAAATAACATTTGTGTCATTGCTCCATTTTTCAGGAAGGCTTGCGGACGCAACTGCCATATTCCCATCGGGTCCTCTGAACTGGGGCCAGTTGCCTTGTTTTGAACATGATGTCACAAATAGAATAATTGCTATTGCCGGAACAGCCAGTGATCTGAATTTTGATTTAAATATCATATCAATTGGTTTTAAGTATATTAATTTTGAAATAAGTGTGGTGAATGTATTATTTTTTTTCGATTTTTATACATCACTTGCAAACAATGGCTATTTTCAACCTGTCATTTAATTATGTTTGCGCTACCTGAAATAATATCATTATGACTGAATCAAAAACAGTCCCGGTGAATGCTGATAAGAAAAAGGAAATCAAGGGCAAGGTTCCGCGGGCTTATATGATTTTTCTACTGGTTTCACTGTTTATAGTTTCACTGCTGACAATTCTGAACCATTATGACTTAGTCAGTTTAAACAAGAATATTCTGTTGGTTTTCAGGTGGATCGCTATTGGGGCAATTGTTGGATATGCCGTTTATAAGAAATCGCTTACAACGTGGATTCTTATCAGCATGATACTGGGTGCCGAATTCGGTTATGATTTTCCGCAAGTGGCTATTAAATTACAACTTGTCAGCAAGATATTTCTGCGGATGATAAAAACGATCATTGCGCCATTGCTCTTTGCCACACTTGTTGTCGGGATCGCCGGTCATTCAAACCTGAAACAGGTAGGGCGGATGGGGTGGAAATCGCTTTTATATTTCGAGATTGTGTCTACCCTTGCACTATTCATCGGATTATTTGCAATCAATATCAGCAAGGCTGGAGTCGGAGTAAATGTACCGGCTGCAGTTAATCAGTCGGAAATTCCTGAAGTGGTTCATCAATCAGGAAGTGATATAATACTACATATTTTCCCCGAGAATATAGCAAAGTCAATTTATGAGGGTCAGGTCCTTCAGATAGTTATTTTCAGTATTATCTTCGGTATTGCTGTCGCCATGATCAAGGATAAATATAAAAACCCCATGTTGAGGTTCACTGAATCGCTGGCAGAGGCAATGTTCAAGTTCACGCAGATCGTTATGTATTTTGCTCCTTTTGCAGTATTTGCAGCTATTGCGTACAGTATCGGACACATGGGTCTTGACATCCTTGTAAATCTGTTCAAGCTTCTGGCAACGCTTTATGTCTCGCTGATTATACTTTTGCTGGTTGTTTTTCTGCCGGTTGCTCTCCTGTTCAGGATCCCTGTGAAAAAATTTCTCAGCAAGGTGGCTGAGCCCGTCACGATCGCCTTTGCCACAACAAGCTCCGAATCGGCACTTCCGATAGCCATGGAGCGTATGGAGGAGTTTGGCGTTCCACGTAAAATAGTCGCTTTTGTAATGCCTACAGGTTACAGCTTCAACCTCGACGGAACAACATTGTACCTTTCGCTTGCCACCATATTTGTCGCGCAGATAAGCGGTATTCATCTGCCATTTGAAAAACAGCTTCTGATCGTATTCACACTTATGCTGACCAGCAAGGGAGTTGCAGGAGTCCCAAGGGCTTCGATGGTCATTCTTCTCGGAACAGCGGCCAGTTTTGGCCTTCCCACATGGCCCATTTATATAATTCTTGGAATCGATGAGCTGATGGATATGGCACGAACCTCTGTGAATGTTCTGGGTAACTGTCTTGCCACTGCTGTTGTAGCACGCTGGGAAGGAGAATTTAATCCTGAACCGGAAAAAATTCCCGCCGGATAACTTTATAAGGCTTATAAGAGCAATTTAAACTTAATGAGCTAAAGAATATTATGGACAAGGAAAAAGCTGTTATCGGTTTTATTGGGTCCGGAGGCATAGCCCGCTCACATGCCTTTTCGCTTAATTCTTTAAAATATTATTATAACGATGCTCCTGAAATCGAACTGGCTGCTGTCTGTTCGGCAACCGGTGAGAGCCGAGAGTCTTTTGCTTCAAGATTCGGGTTTGCAAAGCCATGTGACCTTAAGGAGTTTTTAAGCAATAAAAGAATTGACACTGTTTTTATCCTGGGACCTAATAAGGTTCATTATGAACATTTCAAGGCTGTGATGGGAATGAAGGCAATAAAGCGGATCTATCTTGAAAAACCTGTTTGTTCCGATCCTGAGGAAGAGAAAGGCTTGCTTCAGATAAGCGCCCGTTACCCCGGGGTAAAGACGCAGGTGGGGTTTCAGTACCTTTATGCTGCCGCCGTAAGAGAGGCTCTTATATTGTGGAAATCCGGAGTACTTGGAAAACCAATTCATTTTGACCTGAAATATTTTCACAGCGATTATCTGAAAAAAGCATACAGGGATAAACGGATATCACGGCTCACTCCGGCACCTGACGGAGGCGCAATGGCCGATCTTGGATCCCATATTATAAGTATCCTGATAGCGTTCATTGGAGATAAGATCCGCATTACAGGAGCTTTACAGGCAGGGGAATTTGAAGATGTGCCCGTCGGATCGGATCTTTTCAGCCAGATCTCGCTTTATGATGAGGAGAGCCATGCTGCCGGAACCCTGTCGTCAAGCCGGGTAAGTTCGGGAACAGGAGATGATCTTTCGTTTGAGTTCTTTGCAACAGGCGGAGCACTGAGGTATTCATCAGCAACTCCCGACTTTTTTGAGTACTATTCCGATAAGTCAGGTTGCTGGTTGAAGCAGGTGACAGGAAGTAATTACAAACCCGTCACAGCATTCCCGTCGGGACATGTTCCCGGAGGCTGGCACCGGTCGATGATACATGCTCATTATGTTTTTCTTACAAACGGTTCTTCCGAAATAATTGTACCGGATATCAGACACGGGCTGACTGTTCAGCGTCTGCTGTCAGAAACTGCAGAACATCTGGCAAAGTTCCGAAAGCTGAAATATAAATGACCCTTAAATTTATACAAAATACAGTCTATGAATGCAACTTCACAATCACCAACCCCTCCTGCCACTGGCAGGGTGACATCAGTAGATTTCTTTCGCGGATTCACAATGTTCCTGCTTGCAGGAGAAGCAACGGAACTCTATTCGCATCTGATACATTCTAATAGCGGCTTTGTGCATTTTATCGGTACACAGTTCCATCACCATGAATGGCATGGACTCCATTTCTGGGACCTCATCCAGCCCTTCTTCATGTTCATAGTGGGCGTTGCGATCCCTTTTGCTGTGGCCAATAGGTTAAAAAAGGGAGAAAGTACCAGGACTATCACTCTTCATGCTTTCAGGCGTGCGGCTTTATTGTTGTTCTTTGGTTGGGCCCTTTATTTTGTTGATGCCGGGCATCTTGTTTTCAGATTCCAGAACGTCCTCGCACAATTGTCAGTAACCTACATTGTAGCTTTCCTGATAAGGAATAAGAGTTTCAGGTTCCAACTGATCTTTACTCTGGTCATCCTGCTTTTAATCGATCTTGCATACCGTTTTTTTCCGGTGGAAGGATTTAATCACCCATGGGTGAACTTCGAAAACCTGGGTGCCTGGTTCAACAACAAGATCGAGGGTGTTAAAAAGGCAAGCGAATGGGCAACCCTAAATTTTGTATCCACAACGGCTCATACGGTCTGGGGGGTGCTTTGCGGGAAGCTTCTTATGAGTGAAAAAACTTCAGGACAAAAGATCCGGGCATTGGTCATAGCCGGCATTTCGGGACTTGTGATTGGCTATTCTCTTGACCTGCTGAACATAACTCCTATTATCAAAAAGATCGCAACATCATCATTCGTATTTGCAAGCGGAGGCTGGGCAATTCTTGTCCTTGCCTTCTGCTACTGGCTCATTGATATTAAAAAACTGTTCCAAAAAGGATCATGGTTCTTTATTGTAGTAGGGATGAACAGCATTTTCATCTACTTATTCTTTTCAGTACGAGGTGCTGACCTGATAGCCAGGATCGTTTCTTCGTTCAGCAAATTGCTTTTCTCATGGGCAGGAGAAATGACAACTGAAATTATCACAAGCCTTGGGGTCTGGGCGGCATTGTGGTACCTTTGCTACTGGCTTTATAAGAACAGACTTTTCATTAAAATCTAAAAAAAAGGATATGAAGATCAAGTTCATTTTACCGGTTCTGATATTGATATTGTTCCCCGGTATGAATGCCTGTTTTTCGCAGGTTTCGGTTAATTCTGGCAAAGCCATGCCTGAGAACTTTAAAAAATTCAATTTGCCTTTGCTTGGTGAAAATATATTTGTCTTTGACCCTTTGATGGATATGAAGGAGATCCAGGAAGTAATTGATACAGTTTTCGCCAGGCAGTCGGCCCGCAGGAGCGAATTCAGCAAAAACCGTTATGCGCTTTTGTTCAAGCCCGGAAGATATGATCTTGATATTAAAGTCGATTACTACATGCAGGTTCTTGGACTGGGAGAATCTCCGGAAAATGTTGTAATTAACGGAGCTGTAAGGTCGAACACAACCCATGGTAACAGCGTTCTCACAAATTTCTGGAGGTCAGTGGAAAACCTGACTGTTATCCCTGCCGACAATTCCACCATGGTCTGGGGTGTTTCGCAGGCGGCTCCTTTAAGAAGAGTTCACATAAAAGGCAACCTGCAGCTTTTCGACAAAGGATATGCAAGCGGTGGTTTTCTTGCCGACTCAAAAGTTGATGGCAATATCACATCCGGACCCCAGCAGCAATGGTTTACACGTAACTCCGACATCGGGAACTGGATAGGTGGAAACTGGAATATGATGTTTGTCGGAGTGAACGGAGCGCCTGCTGAAAAGTGGCCGGAATTGCCTTACACAACAATAAATGAGACTCCGTTTGTCCGCGAAAAACCATTCCTGACATTTAACGGCAAAGGATTCAATGTCATGGTACCTCAGCTTAAGCAGAACAGCAAAGGACCTGACTGGGTCAATGGGGTCAAATCAGAAAATACACTAAGCATAGATAAATTCTATATTGCAAAACCTGGTTTTGATAATGCGAGATCGATGAATTCTGCATTGAAAAAAGGAAAACACCTGCTGATAACACCGGGAAAATATTCTCTGAACGAAAGTCTCAAAGTGATCAAACCTGGTACAGTTATCATGGGAGTAGGCCTTGCAACACTTATCCCTGAGAATGGCAATGCGGCATTGGAGATATCAGATGTCGACGGAGTGACAATTTGCGGTCTTACAATAGATGCCGGAAATGTTTTCTCAAAAGAACTTTTCGTTGCCGGACAGCCGGGTTCCCGCAAACCGCATGCCGCAAACCCCTCTTTTTTTTATGATATATTTTTCAGGGTCGGCGGCCCGGCAGAAGGTTCAGCAGGTGCCTGTATGGTTATAAACAGCAGGGATGTTGTTGTTGATCATATCTGGCTGTGGCGGGCTGACCATGGTAATGGAGTCGGCTGGGACAAGAACAGGGCTGCTAACGGCATAATTGTAAACGGAGACAATGTGACAATTTATGGATTGTTCAACGAGCATTTTCAGGAATACCAGACTTTATGGAACGGGAATAACGGCAGGGTCTATTTTTATCAGAGTGAGATGCCATACGATCCTCCAACAGTGGATTCCTGGAAGCATGGCAACACTTACGGCTATGCGTCCTATAAGGTTTCTGATAATGTAAAGAACCATGAAGCATGGGGTTTAGGGATCTATAATGTCTTTTATGATGCTCCGGTAATAGTCGACAATGCAATTGAAACTCCTGTAAATCTCGAGGATAAGATCCATAATAAGATTATCTTCTGGCTGAACGGAAATAAGGAAAGCATTGTGAAAAGCATTATCAACGGCAAGGGCGGCCCGGTAAACGCATCGACAAGGAAGGCCACTATGAAATAGCGTCTTGCAGGTCTTTCAGGTCCTTTTTTGGGAAAACCTGCTTTTGACTTGCACGACTTGCACGACTTGCATGACTTTTTATTGAAATACCTTCTGACCTCCGACTATTGGTATTGTAATTGATGTCCCGTTAAGATCGACGGTGAGTCTTGTTCCCGGATCGGGCCGGAGGGTGAATTCCCTGTCACTTGAGAAAATCATCAACCCTATTTGTTTTCCGGCAGGTATTATCTGGTCGTCGGGTTCCAGGTCGAATGTAATTTCATAAAACCTTCCCGGAACAAGTGGATTACTTTCTGTGAGAGACTTGCTATTCTGAAGATCGGCCCATTCACGGGTTATTAGGTTATCCGTAATCCTTGCATTGGGAGAATCTGACCAAGGCAGTATCACCAGCCACACCGATAGATTGACAGCCGGCTTGTTGCTCGATGCCTTTATGGTTATTGAAGGGGCTCCCGATATATGAA
>Ga0326726_10005121_pt1 | contig 11911 bp, 8 predicted proteins | sample MHFenrmetagenome_2_FD_207603 | JGI IMG/M metagenome (GOLD analysis project Ga0326726, IMG submission 207603) | Lab enriched peat soil microbial communities from Michigan Hollow, Ithaca, NY, United States - MHF15MN | ecosystem: Environmental > Terrestrial > Soil > Wetlands > Peat | place: USA...
GGCTGAGGGCACTCTCTACAACAAGTCCCAGATCGTGGCCTCGGTGGCCGACAAGTCCTACCGCCCTGAAGCTCTACAATCCTCCAACATGGTGGTTCATTCCTATGGAAATACGGCCGTGGTAACCGGCACTTACTACGAAAAGGGAGTGGACAAGGGCAAGCCGTGGGAACGCCGCGGCCGCTTCACCGATACCTGGATGAACCTGGACGGGCGCTGGCAATGCATAGCCAGCCACTTCAGCATCAAGCCGAAGTGAGCTGATGGGGTCGCGGGCGACTCGCCCGCGAAGGTTTTGCACCGTCTCTTGAATTGAACTCTCCATGTCCAAAACCGCCCAATACTGGATCGACACGCTGAAGCTTATCCCTCATCCCGAGGGCGGATACTATCGCGAAACTTACCGGTCGGAGCTTTCGATTGCCCGGGAAGCATTACCGCCGCAGTTCACCGGGGCACGGCTGGTTTCGACGGCGATCTATTTCCTGCTGGAGGGCGAGAACTTTTCCGCTTTCCACCGTCTGCGGTCGGACGAACTGTGGCACTTCTATTCCGGCAGCCCAACAACTGTGCATGTGATCGAGCCCGACGGCGGGTATTCCGAGATTCAATTGGGCGGAGATCCCGATGCGGGCGAGGTGTTCCAGGCAGTCGTCAAGGCGGGCCGCTGGTTCGCATCCCAGGTTCGAGATGCCAAGGCGTTCGCGCTGGCGGGTTGCACGGTGGCGCCGGGTTTCGATTTCGCCGACTTCGAACTGGGCAAGCGATCGGATCTGGTCAAACTCTATCCGCAGCATCGCAACCTGATTGAACGATTGACCCGAGACTGATCTCTATTCGGGCCAAATCCCCGCGGCAGTGCCTGAAAGAATCTGCTGCCGTGTTTCTGGGCTGAGGGACAGCGCCATAAAGTCATCCAGGTTCTTCTTGATGTCGGGCACGCCCGGGCCGGGCCAGTCGGTGCCAAAGAGGGTCTTGGCAGCGATTGCGTCCAGCCGCGGAAAGTATTTGAGCAAGGTCTTGGGCGGGATGCCGCTGATGTCCAGATAAACGTTGGGATGCCGGCGCAACAGAAAGAATGCAGTGTCCATCCAGAGAGGCCGTCCGCCGTGCGCCAGCAGTATTTTCAGCTTGGGAAAATCGACCGCGACATCATCGATGTAAATGGGGTCTCCATACTTGTTGCGGGCGCCGTGAAAGATTGACGTTCCGGTATGGAACATTACCGGAACTCCGTTAGCCTCCGCCGCCCGATAAATGATTTCCAGTTCCTTCACGCCATGAAGATAGTCGTTGGGAAATAGCAACTGGTGCGGAGGATGGATCTTGATCATGCGGATCTTCAGCCGCAGAATCTGCTCGACGTCCGCCATGATGTTTGGGGAATGCCGGGGATGAAGTCCGCCACATGAGATGAGGCGCCCAGGCTCAGTCTTAGTGTAGTTTGCTACCCATTGGTTGACCTCAGGACTAAAACCAATCACCTCCGGTGCAACGTAATTGATCAGCACCGCGCGTCCGATGCCGGCTGCATCCAGATACTTCAGGAAAGCCCTGGGCGAGTGACAGAATTCGGCGATCTGATCGAAATTCGGCCGCCTATGTTTCAGGAGCGCCAGCGCCTCCGCCTTGAACATTTCGAGCGGCTGGATGTGAACGTGGCAGTCGGTGACCATGTGATGAGCCATCGCAACAGGCTGAAGGGCGAGGTAAAACCTTATCCAACACAGGTTATTGTTGGCAACTCAAAAGTTCAGCTGTCGCCAGCACAGCTTGCACAAGTGGCTCAGTCGGTTGGGTTCCGCGGGAACTTCTGGTAAGGCAGTCGCACTCCGTTCACTTCAACCTGGTCGGCCCGCATCGCGATGGGCGCCTCGAAGCCTTTGGCGCCGGCGTTGGTTACGAAGTCGTCCTGGTCGACCCCGTCGCCGCTCACGCCCAGTCCTCCCACCAGCACACCATTCTTATATAGCGGCAAACTGCCGGGAAAAAATACGACTCCGTTCTGATTGGCATTGGCTGTTTGCGAACCCTGGGTACAGGGATGCGCCAGATCGAACAGGAACAGGTTGAAGAAAGGACCAGGGCCGGATCCATCAATGCCGGGCGTGAAGAGGGGCTGGGCCCCGAATCCGATGGTCCGGTTCGTAACCGCCGTGCCCGGCGGAACTCCGGGCAAATCCGTAGTGCCAGCCGGATTGCTGAAGTAAATCACGTTGCGGGCCTTTGCCACCGCCACGTCGATGCTAAACACGGTTCCGTCGGGCATGCGGTGCAGAGCCAGTACCGTACCGTCGAGGTCGGCCACGGCGATCGTCATCCGCGACCGCGAACCGGCGGGAAGACGGATGACAGCGCGCGTCATCTCCGCTGTGGCTACCGCGTGATTAATGATGGTCGCTACATCGCTTTGGGTCAATCCCGACGCTCCGCCCGCTGGTCCCACCAGATCGCCTTCTGGTGGCAGGCCTCCAGTTAACGGTCCCACCACGAATGTCCCCGCTGCAGATCCCGGCCCAACCCCGCTGGGTGCAGTTGTCTGATTCACGAAGGGCAAAGCAATGCCGCCGATGATGACCACGCCGGGCGGAGGAAGTTGCGCCACCGTGGGCAGGAAGCCCGCTTGCGAGGCGCCGGAGAAGGCAGCAAACTCGGCGACATCCGTCGACGTACTTACCACTCCCACTCCTCCCACGGCGGCCCCGTTCTTGAACAGGGGAACTCCTCCGGGATTTACTGCAGCAGGATCGCTGTCATTGGCGTCAACTTTGCCGGTGATCACTCCTAAACCCGAGCTCAGCCCATCGATCGAACGCGCCGGGTCCACACTCTGTCCCGTCAAGAAGCTCGCATTGAGGGGGCAACCCCGATTGGTGTTCTCGATCCCATACAGGTCCGCGTTGGGAGCATCCGAAACTCCCGGCGGAAAGTGAATGCCGCTGATAAAGCGAACGGTTCGGCTGGAAAGTGGCGCTTGATTATTGCTGAAGAGTGCGGCGGTACGAGCCAGAGCTACGGCAAGCTCATTACTGTCGACTGTGGTTCCGAAATTGCCGGTTGATGTCACAGGCGCGCTGGCATTGCGGAACACCGCCAGGACTTTTCCCGCCCGATCAGCCACGGCAATTACCAGCGGAGCGTTCACCGATTGTGCCGCCTCTTGAACAACCTGCTGGACCTCTGCCGAGCTGAGCGGGGTAGGGGTTACGGATGGAGAAGAAGCAGGCGTCGTACCTCCTCCACCGCATGAGACCAGCAGACTGCCGGCCAACATTAGAAGAAATACACAAACCATCCGCCACACAAATCGTTGTGGCCTGGGCTGGGGCTTCATTCGGGTTCGGAAGGCCAGGAGAGTCTCTTTCTCGATCATTACATTCTGCCGCTGGAAGGAATTTAATACGCCGCGGGCCCACGAACGACAGGGCCGACACCTTCGTGTAACCACAGTGGTCACTCCCAAGGCTCCGTAACGTTGACTTTTCATAGGGCTCTGGCACAATTCGCCTAAGCCCAAAAAATAGGTTGTTGCTTGGGGAAAGGGAATTATTGTGGACACTTTCAGACGCCTTGTCGCCGGAGTTCTCTGCCTATTGCTGTCTTCACTGCCCGCCGTGGGCGCGCCGCCCGTGGGAGGACGCGCGGGCGAGATCAAAGCTTTGATTCCTGCCGCCACGAAAAACGAACAAGCTACCAAGGCCAAAGACGAACTTGACTGGAATGACCTGCTCAAGACGGCCGCGAGCGGACGGGTACGGGCTGGCCTGGATGATGGTTCCATCCTCAGCGTGGGCTCTAACAGTGAATTGCGTGTGCTCCAGCATGATGCCGCGTCCCAGCAGACCTCGCTGGAAATGAACGCTGGCCGGTTGCGCAGTAAAGTCGTGAAAATCACGCAGCCCAATGGCAAATTCGAAGTGCACACGCCCAACGCTGTAATCGGCGTGATCGGCACGGATTTCTATGTTGAGTATGGCAGCAACAAGACCACGGTAATCTGCTACACCGGAGTTGTGACGGTCACGCCTCTGAGTGGCGTCCACGCCGAGAACAATTCTTCGAACGCCGCGAATGCCGGCAATGCCGTGACTCTGACGGCTGGTCAGATGGTTGAAATTACCACCGAGGTGCCACCGGCAGGCTACCAGCCGCAGCCAACGCCAGGTGATGTGCAGAGCGCGAGCATGGTTTCAACCGATGTTCCGGACGTGCCCTTGCCGGCGACGGCCGGATTGAGCAGTCCCTGGCATTGGGCATTGCTGATGGGTGCATTCGCCGGGGCAGCCGTCGGTCTGACCTTCGCCGTGGATCGTGGAACGACTACCGCTCCGGTGCGACCGCCGGGCTGTCCTGTGGGCGTGCCACCGTCGCAATGCAACAAGTGAGCTGGGTGGAAAGAATGTTGAAGATGGCGAATTTCCACCCGACCAGGCCGGGATGACACCGCAAGCCAATCGGGAATGGTCGTCGCGGCTGGGCCGAGTCTCGGCCCGCCAGGTGGATCTTGCGCTGGCCGTGCTGGTGACTTTTTCCGGCCTGCTCCTGTTTGCCTATTCCGGCATCGGCGGCAACCGTCGTGCCGGCTTCCTGTTTCTTCAGAACATCGAGCTTCGCACTCTGGATCTGCGTTTTGCCCTGCGCGGCACGCGCCCGCACGATGAGCGCGTCGTGATCGTCGGCATTGATGAGAAAACTCTTCAGGAGCTGGGATCGTTTCCTCTGCCTCGACAATCGTATGCTCGGCTGGTGCAAAGCCTGTCGGGTGCGGGCGCGCGCGTAATCGCCTTCGACGCTACCTTTCCGACTCCAGAGAGCAACTCGGCAGTGGCAGCACTGCAAAAGCTCGAGGCAGAAATCGCGCCCGGCGCTTCGCCGTCCTTTCTCAGGAAAATTCGTGATCTTGAGGCCGCCAGCGATCAGGATGCCATCTTCGCCGCAGCCCTCAAGCAATCCGGTAACGTGGTCCTGGGACACTTGTTTCTGGACGAGCAACGGGCGCGGTTATCCGATCCCAAGAAGGCGGAAGAGTATTTCAATGTCGCCTGGGCCAAGGCATTTCCGCAGGTGCTCAAAGTCAAATCCAAAGACGGCCGCGACTTCGACATGGGCAAGTCATGGATCGAGAACGGGGGCACGGTCGCCGCCGGGGCCGAAGCCAACATCGCAAAGCTGGCAGAAGCCGCCTCGTCTTACGGATTCATTGACATCAATCCTGACCCCGACGGCACGCTCCGCCATGCGCTCCTCATCATGCGTTACCAGGACCAGGATTTCTTTCCCTCGCTCGCCCTGCAATCAGTGCGGGAGTACGAAAAGATTCCCGACCAGGAGATCGCCGCCTACATTGCTGAGACCGGCCTGGAACGCATCCAGTTCGGCAAGCACCTGCTGCTGCCGTCGCGCGACGGCACCGCTCTCATCAATTACACCGGCCCCTACAGGACCTACCAGCAATACTCCATGGCGGATGTAATTGACGGTACCATTCCGCCAGGTGCGCTCAAAGACAAGATTGTGCTGGTCGGCGCCACCGCCATGGCCATCGGCGACCTGCGCAATACGCCCTTCCAGAGCGGAACCGCCAGCTACATGGGAGTTGAGGTCCACGCCAATATCATTGACAACCTGCTGCACAGCGCCGAGCCAGGGCGCACGTTCCTCACCCGTGGCATTCGGGAGGACCTGATTGACGCAGGCTTTGTCGTCCTGTTTGGCCTCGCCTTCGGCGCCTGGTTCGCCCGCATCAAGCCGCTCTATTCCACGCTCTCGTTGGTGTGCGCTCTCGCCGTATTCGGATGGTTCGTTTATTTCAGCTTCGCCTCTATGGGAAGGTGGCTCAGTTTTGTAATCCCCGCCGGCACGCTGGTGGCGAACTACGCCGTGATCACCAGTTTTCGCATGATTTTCGAAGAACGCGAAAAGCGGAAGATCCGCAAAACTTTCTCGCAGTACCTGTCGCCCGGCGTCATTGCACTGATCGAAAGAGATCCGCAGAAATACATTCGCCCCGGCGGCGAGACCAAGGAACTGACCGTGATGTTCAGCGACATTCGCGGCTTCACCAGCCTCTCCGAGGGCATGACCGCCGACGAACTGGTGCGCCTGCTGAACGAATACCTGGGAGAAATGACCGAGGTCATCTTCAAAAACCTGGGCACGCTCGATAAATACATCGGCGACGCGATCATGGCATTCTGGGGATCGCCATACCCCCAGAGCGATCACGCGCTACGCGCCTGCCACTGTGCCCTCGAGATGATTCATGGCCTGAAGCGGCTCAACTCAAAGTGGGTAGCGGAAGGGCGGAAGGAAATCGCCATCGGAATCGGTCTCAACACCGGCCCGGTGAACGTCGGAAACATGGGATCGTCCAAACGGCTGGCCTGGACCGTGATGGGAGACAATGTCAACCTGGCATCGCGCCTGGAAGGTATGACCAAACAATATCGTTCCCACATCGTCATCAGCGAGGCGACCTACAGGCAGGTTGTGGATCATTTTGTCTGCCGCGAACTGGACCGAATCCGGGTGAAAGGTAAACATCAGCCGGTCGTAGTTTACGAATTAATGGACATAGAGGCGGCCAGACCGAAATACGAGACGCTGATCACCCGTTTCGAGAGCGCCATGCAGGCATACCACGCGCAGAACTGGCGCGACGCTGCGGGCAGGTTTGGCGAGCTTCTCGGGTCCTTCCCAGAAGACGGCCCTACCCAAATCTTCCTGCAGCGCGCCCTGGAGTTCATGGAGAATGCCCCGGAAGCAGATTGGGATGGCGTGTACGAGATGAAAAGCAAATAGCGGAGATCAGGGTGGAGCCGGCCTTCAGGCCTGCATTTCGGGCCGGATCGCACAAGACTCGGGCTCCGCGGGGCACTCTGAGTTTTCTCCTCTAAGATAAAAACTCCACCCGCTCAAAGGTCCTGTGGAGAACATCATGAAAGTCCTCGTCATTGGCAGGGGTGTAGTGGGAACAATTTACGGCTGGGCCTTGTCCAAGGCGGGCATTGATGTCACCCCATGTCGTGCGCAAGGAGGGGCTTCCTGACACCGATACCTTGGACTTGCTGGACTTGCGGCCCGAGTGCTCGAAAAGCAAGCGGGTAAGCTACGCCCCTAAAGCAGTTGCGCAGATCAACCCTTCAGACGGCTTTGAACTGGTGATCGTCGCCACCAAGCACTACCAAGCGGCTCAGGCCATCCGCCAATACCTGCCCGGTGCATCGGGCGCCATGTTTCTCTTGTTCACGGCTAATTGGGATGGACCTGGCGAGATTGATCGTCTTCTGCCGCGGTCCTCCATGCTTTGGGGTTATGCCGGTGCCAGCGGCGGCCTCGATGATCAGGGCATCCTTATCGCGACCGTGAACCCTACGGTGCGCTTCGGAATGTTAGAAGGCTCCGATCCGGAGAAATTCAAGGCCGTGACGGAATTGTTCCAACGGGCTGGCTTCAATCTAGACATTAAATGCAACATCATCGAGTGGCTCTGGGTACACCATGCTATCAATGCCGGCGGCATAGGAGTCTGCCTTTGGGCTGGAGGGATCGCGGAAGCGACCCGAAGTTTCAGGACATTGAGACTGGGGACATTGGCCACTCGGGAGGCGTTGGATGTCGCGGCGGCCCGTGGTGTTGACCTAGAGCGTTATCCGGACGCGAGAAGTATTTTGAATACGCCTGTTTGGCTCGCGGGCCTTGCCGTTAGGTATGCCATTCGGTTCACGGAAAAAGGTCGACGCCTTCTCAGGGCGAGCCACTTTGCCCACAGCCCGGAGGAAATGAAGCGCTATTACTTCGATGTGCTCAACACGGGAGTGAGCCTGGGTGTGGCCATGCCGCACTTGTCTTCGCTTCGCGAAAAAATCGAACGTTATCCGGCACAGAAGTGTACGAAGACCGCCGGCACCGCGCGCCAATCTTGAATTGATCGTTGTTCAATGCAGAGCTGAAGTGCTGCTCCACCCGAAGGAAACTCCGCCTGCTGGCCTACTGCTCGAAGTTCCGCCAATGGCGCCCGTCGCGCTCAAGCAGGTCGTCGGCTTCCTTCGGTCCCCACGTGCCGGATGCGTAGTTGGGGAAATTTCGCGGCGGCAGAGCTTTCCAAAGATCCAGCATCGGACTGACCACGCTCCACCCCGCCTCGACCATGTCGGCACGTTGAAAGAGAGTTGCGTCACCCACCATGCAATCATGCAGCAAACGCTCGTAACCCGTGCTGGGCTGCTTGCCGAAGTAGTCGGAGTATTGAAAATCCATGTCCACTGTTCCCAGCCGCATGATCGGCCCCGGAGTCTTGGCCGCGAAGCGTAACGCAATTCCTTCCTCCGGTTGAATATGCAAGACCAACTGGTTGGGCATGAGCTTTTCCACTTCGGTATCGCGGAAGAGCACGAAGGGAGCACGCCGGAACTGGATGACGATGTAAGTGCTGCGCGAAGCCATGCGTTTCCCGGTGCGCAGGTAAAAGGGCACGCCCGCCCAGCGCCAATTGTCCACCTGCAGTTTCACTGCGACAAAAGTTTCGGTGCGTGAATCGGGCGGCACACCAGGTTCGGAACGATAAGCGGGAACATGCTGGCCCGCGATCTCGCCTTCGCCATATTGTCCGCGCACCGTCCGCGTCAGCACGTCTTCAGAACTCAAAGGCTGCACCGCGTGCAGGATCTTGGCCTGCTCGTCGCGCACCGCATCCGCCTGGAAGGAAATGGGGGGCTCCATGGCAGTAAGACTGATGAGCTGCATGATGTGGTTGGGCACCATATCGCGCAGGGCCCCGGCAGTATCGTAATAGCCGCCGCGCTGTTCAACGCCCACGGTTTCACCCACTGAAATCTGCACGTGATCGATGTAGCGCCGGTTCCAGATCGGTTCGAAAATCCCGTTGGCAAAGCGAAAGGCCAGAATGTTCTGTACTGTTTCCTTGCCCAGGTAGTGGTCGATACGGTAAATCTGCTTTTCGTCCACTTCCTTGAGCAGTTGCTGGTTCAGCAATCGCGCCGAATCCAGGTCGCGGCCAAACGGCTTTTCGACAATCACTCTGCGCCACTGATGATTTTCCTCGCTCATCAGGCCCGCAGCGGACAGTCGCTGCACGATGGGTCCGAAGAAATCAGGAGCCGTGGCGAGATAGTAGAAATAATTCCCGTGGGTGGCATGATCTTTGTCGACTTTCTGAAGCACTTCCTTGAGTTGCTGATATGTGCTCTGGTCGGCAAACTCACCGGCAATATAGAACACTTGGCGCTCGAACCACTCCTGCAGATCGGGATCAACCGGACCGTCCACGAACTCCTTCAGGTCCGCCACCAGCTTGGCGCGAAATTCGTCGGTGGTCATCGGGTTCCGCGCAATGCCGATCATTGCGAATTCGCGCGACAGCAGTTTGTATTTTGCCAGGTTATAAAGCGATGGGATCAACTTGCGGCGGGTAAGATCGCCGGCTGCGCCAAAAATGACCATCACGCAAGGATCGCCACAGCGCCCGACCCGCTCGCCTTCGACAGCGGTTGCCGCCTGCGACATGTTCACACTCCCTCGTCGGGCGAGTTTAACAATTCTGCCGGGGGTTTTGGTTTCCTGTGTCGGTACCAGTGACAAACCAAAGTCACCGGCCGCAGTTCTGTTGCATGCGAGGAATCGCTATGGTACGAAAAGACATAACTCTCCTTGGGACGGTGGCGACGGGTGCTGACAGGCCGATGCTGGCACGGGTTCCTGTGGTCCAGTTCGCCGCACGCTTCATGGACGGTGCGACTGTTCATCTCTCTCGGCCTGCTTTCATTGTTATCTTTGGTGTCCGCGCAGGCGCAAAAAGCCGACGCGCAAGTCCAACCCGATCGTCAGATTCCGGAACATCGACCCGCAACTAGCATGTCCCTGCAAGGAATCGTGCGGGACCAGCAAGGAAGGGCGGTTCCGGGTGTGCAGCTCGACCTGCGCAGCGCCTCCGGCGCCCATTACACAACCCTCACGGGCGCAGAAGGGATCTTCCGGCTGCGCGATGTACAGCTCGGGATTTATGAAGTCACCCTGACCAAACCGGGTTTCAAAGCCTTGGGGATTCCTCGACTGGAGCTGACGAAGCCGGAGCTTTCAACTCTTGAGCTTCAGATGCAGGAGCTGACCGCGCTTGCTCCCGAAAACAAGGGGCCATCCGGTTTGCCGGGGACGCCCAGCACCCCCGCCGCGGCCGCTCCAACTGCGCCTTTTCCGGGCATGAATCGTCCGGCTCCGGAAGTGGCCCCGGTGGAATCGGGGGCCGAACCAATCCCGCCAGCCTCTGCCAACTTCTCTCCCGAGCCGGACCGCTGGGACACGGCCATGCCGGAATGGCGCCGCTACGAGCAGCAGCGCGACGCGCCGTATGTGAAGGGCCGCTGGTACGATCCGTTCAATCGCAATCGCCTCAAAGGCGACTATCCCATCTTCGGACAGCGCTGGTTTTTCAACTTTACTGGCACCAGCGAAACCGTCGTGGATGGCCGCCGCCTGCCCCTGCCCAGCGGTGTGGACACCGAGCGTCCGGACAGCGGCGACTTTTTCGGGCGTGGCGAGCAGGCCCTGCTCACGCAGAATCTGCGTTTCTCTTTTGACCTGTTCCGCGGCGATACTTCATTCCGCCCGGTTGATTTTCGAGTGCGCGTCACACCCGAGATCAATCTCAACTTCCTGCAGACCCGCGAGCGCGGCATCGTGAACGTGGACCCGCGAGAGGGAATCAATCGTTTCGACACCCACGTTGGCCTGCAGGAAGCTTTCGTCGAAGCCAAGATCCGTGATTTGAGTCCGAACTACGATTTCGTTTCTGTTCGTGCCGGCATCCAGCAGTTCACCAGCGACTTTCGCGGCTTCCTGTTCTCCGAAGAACAGCCCGGAGTACGGCTTTTCGGCAATTTGCGCTCCAACCGGGTGGCCTACAATCTCGCCTGGTTTAACTTCCTCGAGAAGAATACGAACAGCGGCCTGAACACGTTTCACAATCGGGGACAACAGGTCTACGTTGCCAACATCTACATACAGGACTTCCTGGCCAAGGGCTACACCACCGAATTCAGCTTTCACTACAACCGCGACGACGCCAGCATTCACTACGATGACAACGGATTTCTCGTCCGTCCGGCGCCCGCCGGCGCGGTAGTGAACGGAAACGTGAACGCGCACGCCATCCGCGCCTACTACCTGGGTTGGGCCAGTAACGGGCACATTGGCCGCATCAATCTCAGCCACGCTTTCTATCAGGCTTTGGGACACGATGACTTCAGTTCCATCGCCGGACGGCGGGTCGACATAGACGCCAGAATGGCCGCTCTCGAAGTCTCGGTCGATAAAGACTGGGTGCGCTACCGCGCCTCTTTCTTCTACGCCTCTGGCGATTCCAGCAACCGCTCTGGAGCTTCCCGCACCGACGGCACCGCCCACGGCTTCGACACCATTGTGGACGACACTCATTTTGCCGGTAGCGCCTTCAGCTTCTGGGACAACGAAGGTCTGCGGCTCACCGGGACTGGAATCGCACTGATGAATCCCTCGAGCCTCCTGCCCAGCCTGCGTTCGAACAAAGAGGAAGGCCAGGCCAACTTCGTGAATCCCGGACTTTATTTGTTCAATCTGGGCGCCGATTTCAACGTTACGCCCAAGCTGCGCGCATTCGTAAACGGCAACTATCTACGTTTCGACCGTACTGAGCCGCTGGAGCTCTTGTTGTTCCAGCGTCCGATTCGTCACAGCATCGGCACCGACCTGGGGATGGGCGTGGAATATCGTCCGCCACTCAGCGAGAACGTCGCCATCAGTGGCGGCGTATCGTCGTTGGTTCCAGGCCGTGGTTTCGAGGAAATTTACAACGGCAAGACTCTATTCTCAGTCTTCGCCAGGATAAAGTTTCAGTTCTAAAGAACAATCACGTGGC
>Ga0326726_10005122_pt1 | contig 11910 bp, 15 predicted proteins | sample MHFenrmetagenome_2_FD_207603 | JGI IMG/M metagenome (GOLD analysis project Ga0326726, IMG submission 207603) | Lab enriched peat soil microbial communities from Michigan Hollow, Ithaca, NY, United States - MHF15MN | ecosystem: Environmental > Terrestrial > Soil > Wetlands > Peat | place: USA...
CATTTTCCGCAACGACTTCCGTCGATCCATCTGGGAAGCCCGCTGCACTACTGGATTCCATGACCCGTACAAACGCTCATGGAATACCGGCTGATCCACCTCATAAAAAACACCGATGGGCAGATATTCTGCTACCTTGGCAAGCCGGATTGCTTCCTCCACGGAAGCCGCCGGCGAGGGCAGCTCACGGACAAGCGCGTTATACTCCTTAAAACTGTTGTTGAAGACCACGCTTGGCTGCAAGACGTCGATGACCGAGAACCCTTTATGCTGCACCGCACGGACAAGCAGCGACGCGAGATGGTCGATGTGCCCCGCATAACCACGGGCGACGAAACTCGCACCGACCTCAAGAAGCAACACCAGAGGGTTCAATGGAGGCTCGACGCTGCCTTTCGGCAAGGACGGACCCTTGAAGCCTACAGCGCTCGTCGGAGAGAACTGCCCGGTCGTCAGCGCATAGGTCCCATTGTCATGCACCACCAGGGTGAAATCCGAGTTCCTTTTCGCTGCGAACAACGTATGTTCCAAGCCCTCGCCATACGCATCGCCATCGCCGCCGAAGGCGATGACGGACAGCTCGGGGTTCGCCAGCTTCATCCCTTGCGCTACTGCGGAGCCACGGCCATGAATGGCGTACAAGCTTGTCAGATTCAGATAATCCATGATCTTCCCGTGACAGCCGATACCGCCGACGATGACTAGACGTTCCTGGGATATCCCTTGCTTCTCCAGGATTAGAACTGCTTTTTTCATCGCGTTTAATATCCCAAAATTCCCGCAGCCGGGGCACCAGGTGTTTTCAGCGCCAGTCCCGAGGTCATCCATCAACGGAGCGCCTCCTGGATCTGGTGGGCTAGCTCCGTCGGCTCAAAGGGTCGTCCATCGTACTTCAGGATGGACCCTGTTATCTGCATCCCGACCTTATCATGCAGCAGCATCGCCAGCTGACCAGTACTGTTCTGCTCAATAGTAAACGCGTGACGCCCGCGATACTGCTCCAACTCCCAGACGGGCAATGGCTCAAGAAAGATCGGCTGCACCAGCCGCACTTTAAGATCACTGTATTCAATCGCCTCACGGACGCTTAAGGTCGTCGACCCAAACGTAAATAGAACGGCCTCACCGTCGCCGTAAGTGTTCACGGTCTTCTGCGCACGAAGGAACGACACCAGCGATGCCTGCTTCCGCCTCCGTTTCTCATGCATCGACGTAAACTCGGCTGGATCTTCCGTCGTCCAGCCATTCGGCTTGTGCTCATAGCTGTTCCATTTGATGACCTGTGACGAGGGAGGAAACGCGAGCGGTGAGATGCCGTCAGGAGTCTGACGATATCGTTCATACGGCTCACTGCCCGCATCAAGAACAGGGTTGACCCAGGGGACTTGATCAGGGTCTAAGTCGACACTCATGCTGCTCTCAGCGAGATGTTTCTCCGTCAATAGAATCCCCGGGGTCTGGAACCGCCACACCAAATCAAGCATCGCACCAGCCAGAGAGAACGCCTCTTCGATACTTCCAGGTGATGCAACCAAGCGAGGAAACTCCCCTTGACCGGGCGTCAATGCAAAGAATAGATCCGCCTGCTCCGTGTACGTCGGTCCCCCCGTACTTGGTCCACGACGCTGACCAAGCACAAAGAGCACAGTCGCTTCACTCATCCCCGCTAACGAGAACGCCTCCTCCATCAGGCAGAAGCCGCCGCCACTGGTACCCACCATGCTGCGCGCACCGGTGAAGGCCGCGCCAATCGCCATATTGGCGACCGCAAGCTCATTCTCCGGCTGCATCACCGCAAGTCGGAGCACATCGGCATTTGACGCAAAGAAGTGCAAGATGCCGGTCGTCGGCGTCATCGGATACGAGAAATAGCAATCCAGGCCTGCCGCCGCAGCACCCATGGCTATCGCGTCATTGCCCACGATGTTCCTCATAGACTTGGTTCCTTGCGCCACCACACGTGGGGAGGTTTTCGCCTTCGTCAATCCATACATCGTCTGAGCATAGGCCTGGTTCTCCTCGGCACCCTTCGGATAAGCTTCCTTCAGGAATTCCTGGAACCGCTGCTCAGGAACGCCAAGAAAGGCAGCGAGCACCGCGACACCAGCCACGCCTTGAATCAGATCGGGACGTTGAAATTTCCTCGACTCTGCGACGATCGGAAGACCCAGACCCTCGCCATCGCCTTCGTTCACAACCATCAAACCCATGGGTTTGAGATGCGACTTATGGATCTCATAACTGCGGCGGTCCAACGCTACAATCACATCGGCATCCCGATAAAAACTATACACCGGTTTCACAGAGCTACTGACAATCGCGAAATTGTGGCCACCACGAATCAGACTCGGATACTCGTTCACCTGGAAACTATACCGCTTCAACATCGAAAAAAGATTCCCGGCGACTTCGCCGGCTTTCATGATACCCTGTCCAGCTTTCCCCCCGATAATATAGGTGAACACGTCTTTCATAGGTGTCCTACAGACCGGCGGTCCAACCACCATCCACAACAACGGCAGCGACGGTTATATATCCTGCGGCTCGAGCCAGTCCTGGAGCGATCGCCTGGCCAAGGCTTTGGCTTGATCCCGTCACCACTGCGTTTCTTCCTTTTAAGGAGAAAAGATCATTCATGGAAGAGAACTCCTTACTCCGATGCAACTAGCACATGCTTTGAGCTCTGCCAGAGCCCATGAATATTGCACGACGACGTTGCAAGAATCGTCCCCGGTTTACTGGTTTTAAACATCGTTCGAATGGCATGATGCGTGTATATAGTGCTTGAATTGGGTCCATTGACGGATGCACCATGGGCGAGGAACGCATAATGACCGAGATGATAAGGGAATTTTTCCCCTTCAGGATGAAAGAAGATGTCAACCCATTGGATATGATGCTCCGTGGTATTAGGATGAGCGATTTCTTTCCCGATAGTGACACTGATTTCAAACATCTGGTCTTTGATGACGCTGTCCGGAGCTTCAATCACCGGTACATGTTTTTCCTTGGTCCAATCCGCTTCTTGCAGCATGGTGCTTAACTTTTCCTCGGCTTTCATCATTTTCTCACCTTTTATTTGGGACGTCTTTGGTAGTCGAAGCGAGCAGTATTCTTGCATCGAGCCGCTAGCCTCGCATCAAGGTGACTTAGACCAAACCGTGGACGATGTCCGCGCATTGGGTGCAGATCCGTTTCGTGTGCCCTTTGACTTTGAACTCATGGAGATTTTCTACACCGTACTGTTCGCCACAGCACAGGCAGGAATAACAAGGGTTACTAGGTTTCTTAGCGATGTTTATCCTCCTCCTTAATGGATGACCATCACGGGTCCTTTGGAGTGGTGTATAACATTTTCACAAACACTTCCCAGTAGGATACGATCCAAGGCGGTTTTCCCTTTGCAGCCCATGACAATGAGATCGTCTTTTTTCGCAGCTTTAAGGATTTCTTCCTCAGGGAAACCAACGACAAGATGCGTTTCGACTTTGACACCTTTTTTCTGGCCCAATTTCTTGATATCGGTGAGGACTTGTTTGCCTTGCTGGTTCAGGCCTTCAGTCCATAACGTGGAGATTTCATCAGGAGGAATGACATTTGTGAGCCGGGGGGTATCGATTACGTACAATGCGTACACAGACCGGTTGGTTTGTTTCGCGAGGCGTATAGCCTCCTCGGCGGCTCGATTGGCGTTCTTTGATCCGTCGACAGGGGCGATAATCCGGCCTCCGGATGATTTCTTTGAGATGTTGACTGTTTTCATAATGGTCCCTTTGTCTCGTCTACCCAAGTAGCAGACTCAGCTCTGCGATGTGCTCTTCTTCATCGATGATAATGTGCCTCATCATGTGGTCCAGCTGGAAGTAGACGTACTTGAGCTGCGGTTTCAGGTCGTGGATTTTTTGAAGAATCGTCTCATAAAATTCCACGGCTGTTCGTTCATTATCAAGGTTCGTCTGGAGAATTTCATCAATGGTTCCTGGGCAGCGTGTCTCGGCGATGCACATAGTAGGAATTCCGCCAAGGTACGTCCCGATCATCTCTCGGAATTTCTCTGCATGCTCCGCCTCGTCGTTAGCGATTTCCTTAATCCTTCTGACCACAGGCTCCGCCGCAATCCCATAAATGACCTGGGCGTGGGCAAGATACTGGATTTGAGCAGCATGCTCCAAGGCCAACGCATCATTCAACATCTTGATAAGATCTATTCGAACATCTCCTTTCTTAGGAGTCTGCTTCTTAAGGTCACCTTTCGAAGTTGTTTTCGCCATATCCTATTCTCCAAATCATCCATCCAATCATATATTGCTATAAAACCATGACTTAAAAACAATTCAAAATTACCTTAAAAAAAGGTATCATTCATAACATCATATGAAAAACCAGCCGAGATGTTCCTCTGAAAAAAAATTCATAAAAAGAAAGTAAGGTGTAGAGCTTTGGGGGTTAGACTTTTGAGGAGGGGACGGGATGCATGAGAAAAAAAAGGTTCCCTAAAGTGTCTACAACCTATGGTCACGGTCGTACCAATTTCAATAGGATATTAAATGATTACTTGAAAACACCTAGAAAATGATTCAAAATCAAGTTGAATGAAACACACTGTCGGCATTCCGAGCATGGCAATCTATTTAGACGTGCGGTGCTCTCCACGTCGCTGTCATGACATTGACGCCCCAGGCAGAACGCATTGCCTTTCACATCCTCGCCAAGTACTGCCGGAAAGGAAACATGGCCCGCTGTCTTAGAGACATTCTACCCACCTCACGACTCTCCCGTGACGAACGAAGCCAGATCGCTGACCTCATGCACGACATTGTCCGATGGAAAAAACAGTACGATTTTCTCCTGGAACAGCAACACCATACACCCACACCTGAAGTGTATCTCTCACTTGCATCATCACCAACCCATGAGTTAGATGCTTCTTTGCCCTTAGAATACCGCTATTCCTGTTCCTCGTATGTCGCGCAGTTATTCGAGAATCATCCGGATTGGGCGATGTACCTCAACACCCCACCGCCAACAACCCTTTGCGTCAATCACAACAAGACCACCATCGATGTTATCATCCAACAGCTTCAACAAGAACAATTCTCTGTTGAACGGGGATGTCTGAACAGTGCTGTTCGCTCAGCATCTTCTGCGTTGAAGAGCGCAGAGGTTATCCGCCAGCATCTCGCTCATGTCCAGGATGAAAGCAGCCAGCTAGCAGCCGCCATCGCAGTCGAACAAGGAGACCGCGTCCTTGATTTCTGCGCAGGCAACGGCGGGAAAACCTTAACCATGGCATCTCTTGGCAAGAACTCCAAAGACCTGGTCGCCTTTGAGACAGACGAACGCCGCCGCGAGACCCTCCAGAGACGATGTCTAGAGTATGATGCCAAAGTCACGGTCAGTCCGCCATCCATGCAGGCATCCTTTGATTTCATCTTAGTGGACGCTCCGTGTACTGGGCTTGGCGCAGCCAGACGTAACCCCGAGGCTAAATACATTGAGGACGCCGATGAGTATCCACAGCTCCAGCTTTCAATCCTGCAACAGGCTTCTGGATATCTTAAAGCCGAGGGATGCTTACTCTATGTGGTCTGCACTATCACCCCTGAGGAAACCTCTGAGGTGATCTCGCGTTTCACCTCGGCGTCTTCTTTTGAGATACTCCCGATATCAGCACCCTATGAATCCTATTTATCAAAGAGCTCAAATGGGTATTTTACAAACATTCCTCAAGGAGACCTATTTTTCCTTTCCTTTCTGAAAAAGACTTCGGTATAATGGGAGGAGGGAAGGGGGGAAAATATGAAGAAGCAAAAGGGGCGGATAGTTCTTCGTTTCCCTTCCTCACCAATGACTTCTTTTCTTTCTAGTGCTATTTAAGGGTTCATTGGTATTTTGCCATTAATGCTCGTTTTCTGGTGTAGGAACGAGAGATGAAAGCGTCCTACATCTTGTACATGACGAGGCCTGAGAGCATCTTAGGGAGGAAATAGGTCGATTTCTGTGGCATGACCTCTTGTGCGTCCGCGATGGCTTTCAGCTCTTCGATTTTGGTGGCGTTGAGGAAGAAGGAGAAGTCGTATTTGCCTTCATCGACGAGCTGTATAGCTTCTCCGTCGACCCTTGTGTATTTCACGTGATCCTCGATGTTTTTTTCGTTTATGCCGAGGAATTCCTCAAGGATGAGTTTATGGAGGATGGAGACGTCCAGGGTCCGCCAGATTTCTGAGTGGTCTGCCGCAATTTTGTTCATAATTGTGTCGTCTTTGAGCGTCAGCACCCAGTAGTTGTTTTTGGTGTAGAGTCCGAACCGGTGTAGGTTGGAGGTTTGAATCTTGTCCATGGCTTGTTTTCCAAGGGTCGTGTAGTCTTTTTTAGAGGCGTTGAGTGGTTTTTGTTCGACGAAAAAGTAGCGTTCGAGGCGTTTGGCAAGGTCGTTGAAGTCGACGCTGGGCATGGTGATGAGTCGATGTGTCGGTAAGATGGAGAGGCCGGGGTCGAACATGTTGCAGAGGACGACCATGATGTAGTTGAAGGGTGCGTTCGGGGTCGTGTTCTTGGTTTGTTCTCTTCGTTCGGCTGCGAAATTGATGGAAGTCTGGTAGCGGTGGTGTCCGTCTGCGATGAAGAGGATTTTCTCTTTAAGGGTGGTGACGACGGCGTTGACGGTGGTGGGATCGTCGAGTTTCCAGAGGCTGTGGGTGAAACCGTCGTAGCCTTTGACGCGGATCTGGGGCTTGCCGAGGCCGTGTTCTATGGTTTTGCGGATGGTGTCGTCTTGGTCCATGTACATGAGTTGGATGGGTTCGAGGTTGGCGTAGGTGGCGCGTAGGAGGTTGAGGCGGTCGGCTTTGGGTTTGGCGAGGGTCTTTTCATGGGCTTTGACGGTCTGGTACTCTGGGTCGATTTTAAGGAGGACGAAGAAGCCGTGCATCTGTTTTTTTTCGCCTTTGACGGTGTAGTCGACTTGGTAGGGGTAGAGGGCGGGTGTGGTTGAGGGGGTGAGTATTTTTTCTTCTTGCCAGAGGTTGAACATGTGTTTGGCGCGGGTGTAGCGGTTGACGGCGTCGGTGTCGGTGGGCAGGATTTTGCCGAGGATGAGTCGAACGAAGTTGTAGGGGTCTTTGTCGTAGAGTTCTTGTTGCATTTTTTCTGAGATGATGTCGTAGGGTGGTGACATGACGGTGTCGAGTGTTTTGATTTTGTCTTTGTTGTATTGGATTCCTTTGAATGGTGTGACTTGGACCATAGTGTACCCCTTTTGGGTCTCCGGTAGTCGTTGTCCTCGTTATAAAATTTATGAAAGGTGTTGTTTGAGGGGGGGAGGGAAACATTTTAACAGGATGTCGTATGTTCCTTGCGGACTGCGAATGGATTCGTTCTCGAAGTTGTTGGAACCTTATGCGTTGTGTGCCTCATGCTTGAGGCGGCTGGCGAAGGGTGCGCAGGGTGCGGTTACGTCTCATGAGGCTGTGGTTGCGAAGGATTGCTGGTTGTGTCATGGTCTTCTGGATGAGGTCCCGCGGTTTGCTGCCCTTATTGAAGCCGCGGTTGCTGGATATGAGTTCGGGTCGTTTCTGGTCGGCTGCAAGGTCGACGAGGAGCTTTTGTCTCGTGAGGCGTTCCTGTGGCAGAAGCTTGGTCTTCAGGGTGAGCCGATGAAGATGGAAGTGAATCGGGAGGTGGGCAAGCTGCTGGAGTCGCGTCTGGGGAAACCTGCGGATTTTTCTCATCCTGACATCGTCGCCATGATCGACACCTGTTTTGACGTCGTCTCCCTTCAGATTAGTTCGTTGTATGTCTATGGTCGGTATCGTAAGTATTCTCGGGAGATTCCGCAGACGAAATGGCCGTGTCGAATCTGTCATGGGCTGGGCTGTCGTTCGTGTGGGTTGGTCGGGAAGATGTATGCGACGAGCGTTGAGGAGCTCATCGCGGTCCCGCTGTTGACGATTGCTCAAGGGACCGATCATGCGTTCCATGGGTGCGGCAGGGAGGATATCGATGCGCGGATGTTGGGGACGGGTCGGCCGTTCGTCGTCGAGGTGAAGAACCCGAGGAAACGGGGTGTCGACCTCGATAGATTGAGGCTGGAGATTAATGCCTCGGCGGCTGGTCTGATAGAGGCGATGCAGTTGCGGCCAGGAAGCAAGCAGGATATTGAACGATTGAAACATGCAGAGTATCGGAAAGTTTATCATGTGCTCCTGGAAATGGGTACGCCGATTCCAAAAGAAAGATTTATAAAGACGGTACAGGGATTACGGGGTGCAACCATTCAACAGTTTACACCGACACGAGTCGCCCATCGGCGAGCGCATAAGACTAGAGCACGAACGGTATATCGTTGCGAAGTTGAATCGGTAGCGGATACCAGAGCCCAACTGACGATTGAAACAGAATCTGGCACCTATATCAAGGAGTTCGTCTCTGGCGACGGCGGGAAGACCCAGCCGAACCTCAGTGACATGCTCGGCACGCCGTGCGTGGTCCGAGAACTTGACGTACTAGACGTCAAGGGGGAATAACACAATGGTCATACGATCGAAAGGAACGCGAAGTAAAAGTCGGTACATCATGCGCAAGAAGCCGCGCGCCCACGGTATCTCGTCAATCACCCGCGCGCTGCAGACTTTTCAAATCGGTGACAGCGTCAGCATCACCATTGACTCAGCCGTCCATAAAGGCATGCCTCACCACCGGTTCCAAGGGTTCACCGGAAAAGTAGAAGGGATGCAAGGCAACGCCTACCTCGTCGGCGTTGTTGTCGGCAACAAGCACAAGATTCTCGTTGTTCGCCCGGAACATCTGGGGAGAGTCGCATAAAATGGCCGAAGAGCGCGTTAAACCCGTGTCGCTTGCCGAAGTCAAGAATATTCTACGGAAAATCAGTAAGGAGCGCCCTGAGCTCATTTATGAGCAGCGTATCGCCTTGGAGCATGCGGAAAAGTTCTCTACCCTGAGTGCGAAACAAACCAAGGATCTCATCGCCGAACTTCTGAAACAGGAACACATCGAGGAGCTTCATGCTTATAAGATCGCAGATATCCTTCCCCGGACGTTGGATGATGTCAAGGCGATCTTTGCCAAAGAACGAGTATCTCCGAATGAGAAGGAGATTAAGACCATCATCGAGTTGGTGAGTAAGTACTCGGTGGAGTAGACAAGAGCTTCGGAAGGTGAGAGAGTGGAGGACTACGTCTATGTGTTGGATTACTTGCCGAAAGGAAGAGGGGACCTTCCGCCGTTCAAGAGGACTCCTGTTGTCTACGGTATTGGTGAGAACCAGTTCACGTTTTTAGAGCTTATCCCGAAGCGCGATGCGACGTTCACGGTGGGTGAGCGTGTCTACGTCGGCAAAGACGGTATGCAACGGGTGAAGATTGAGAAGATCAAGGGCCGTGTCAATTACGAGGACTTGACGTCGACGTCGCATGGCGAGCTGCCGTATGTGATCAACGACATCGTCAAGCATCAGGAGGCGCAGTTCGTGAAGTTCTTTAATGAGGCCTCCGCGATTTCGACGCGGTTCCATGTCCTGGAGTTGCTCCCAGGTCTGGGCAAGAAGATGATGCATCAGATCCTTGATGAGCGCAAGAAACAGCCGTTCACGGGTTTTCAGGAGATGCAGGACCGCATTGACTTCCTCCGTTCACCGGATAAGTTGATCTCGAAGCGTATCGAGCTTGAGCTGACGGACCCGAATCAGAAGTATCGGATTTTCACGCGGCCGCCGATTTCTCGAGAGACCAGTAGCCAGTCGCAGTATTAATGGGCGCTATGAGGCAGCGTCTCGGTCAGCATTTTTTACTGGATAATGCCGTCGCAAGGCGTGAGATTCAATATGCTGGGCTCACACCACAGGATGTCGTCCTTGAAATAGGACCTGGGAAGGGGGCCTTGACCCGACTGCTGGCTGAAACCGCAAGCCACGTGATCGCTATCGAACTTGATGCTGAACTCGCACGGAAGCTCTCCTCTAGTATGCCTCCTAATGTCGAGGTGATTCATGGGGATGCCGTCACTGTTGATTTCCTGAGCTTGCCTCGGTTTACCAAGGTCGTCGCCAACCTGCCCTTTTGGATTTCCTCAGCCATTACCGTCAAGCTCCTTGAGGTTCAGTATCAGAAGGCGGTGCTCATTTATCAATGGGAGTTTGCACAGCGGCTTGTCGCCTCCTGTGGATCCAAGCAGTATTCCCGCTTGTCGGTCCTCGTGGCGTATAAAGCAGCGTGTCGACTCCTTGAACGGGTGCCTCGGAGCAGTTTTAGCCCTGCACCTGAGGTTGATGCTGCCATCGTCGAGCTGAGTCCTCTTAAGAACCCTTTGTTTACTGTCCGCGATGAGACGTTTTTCCTGGAGATGACCCGTCGCCTGTTCACCCACCGTCGCAAGAAGATCAAGACGACGCTACGAAGCCTTTGCCCAGACCTTGAAGGCCTCCCTTTTCTCGATGAACGCGTCGAACATCTCTCACCCGCGCAAATAGGGGCTCTCAGCGACCTCGTCTTGGAAAGAATCTCGTGACGTTTTTTCAGACCAGCAAACGGTCAGAGAACCCATAAATACCGTGATAGAGAAAGTATATCATGAGTCAGGGGTACCATGGATAAAAGAATAATGATTGTCGATGACGACCCGGACCTCCTGGTCCTACTGCGCATCCTCCTGGAACACGAGAAATTCGAGGTGCTCACCGTCGACACCGGACGGGATTGCCTAGAAGAGCTACGACAAGGATTCTCCGGCATCATCCTTATTGACGTCATGATGCCCTTCATGGACGGCTGGAACACCATCCGGGAGATCGTCAAACACGGCTACACCTCTCAGGTGAAGATCGCGGTCATGACCGCCAGCTGGATCACCGGTCAAAACACCGTCCGCGACCTCGACCCTTACATCCACGGATACATCCAAAAACCATTCAACCTCGACCGCCTCGTCAAAATTCTACAGGACCCTGAGTTGACCGCCACACCATAAAAAAACAATCTTCTCCCTTCTCTTTTTTCTATCCTAAACTAGACAACTGAGTCTGCAGCCAAGTAAACACACCCAGGGTATCCAATATCAGTAAAAAAATGAGAACCAGCGCGATATACAAGAAATACCGCACCGCGACCTTGATGATCACCCACACAATCCCTATCGCGACGAGAACCAGGAAGACAAACACCCATAACGGAACCGAATACGAAAAAAGCTCAATCGCCACGACAGCTCACAATCCAGACAAACGATATAAACATTACCAAAAAAACCACAGTACTTTCACCCTGGCCCCAAACCTCTAAAAACACCCGAGCCATCTCTCCCCCTGTGTACCTGACACACGAACAGCTCCGCTCCGACGCCCTCGAAGCACGCGACTACCAAACCCACATCGCCACCTCAGCCGAACACACCAGCACCCTCGTCGTCCTCCCCACCGGCATGGGCAAAACCATCATCGCCCTCCTCCTTATCGCCCACCACCTCAAAGACCCCACCAACAAGATCCTCTTCCTCTCACCCACCAAACCCCTCGTCAGCCAACACACCACCTTCCTCAAAACCTACCTCCTCAACCCCGACACCGTCACCATGTTCACCGGCGAAATCACCCCCGACGAACGCCTCACCCTCTGGCAACACCACCACATCATCGTCTCCACCCCCCAAGTCATCGAAAACGACCTCATCGCCAAACGCCTCGACCTCAAAGACGTCTCCCTCATCATCTACGACGAATCCCACCGCGCCGTCGGCAACTACTCCTACGTCTTCATCGCAGACACCTACCACCGCCAACGCACCCACCGCCTCAGCCTCGGCATGACAGCCAGCCCCGGCAACGACCTCACCAAAATCCTCGAAGTCTGCCACAACCTCGAAATACAAAACATCGAAATACGCACACCCGAAGACCCC
>Ga0326726_10005124_pt1 | contig 11909 bp, 15 predicted proteins | sample MHFenrmetagenome_2_FD_207603 | JGI IMG/M metagenome (GOLD analysis project Ga0326726, IMG submission 207603) | Lab enriched peat soil microbial communities from Michigan Hollow, Ithaca, NY, United States - MHF15MN | ecosystem: Environmental > Terrestrial > Soil > Wetlands > Peat | place: USA...
CGAAGCGCGCGGTCAGCTCGAACTCGTAGGTCTCGCCGGGAGCGCGCGGCAGCTCGGCGCAGGCGGCGGCGAGGGCGAGGAACGCCGCGGCAAGCGCGGCTTTGGCTGCAGCGGCAGCTATTGGTGCAAGGCGGGTCATGCGTGCCGCTCAGCGCCGCAGGCGCTTGACGGTATTTTGCAGCGTTTCGTTGTCGGGATGGTTCTTGAGCGACTCGTCCCAGATGCGCCCGGCCTCCGCGCGCTCGCCCATCATCCACAGCACTTCGCCCAGGTGCGCCCCGATCTCGCCATCGGGCCTGCCGACGTAGGCGCGTCGCAACTGCGTCGCGGCGCCCTTGAGGTCGCCCTGACGGTACAGCACCCAGCCCAGGCTATCGATGATGTAGTAGTCCTCCGGAGAGAGCTCCAGCGCGCGCTCGATGAGCTTGCGCGCTTCGGGCAGGCGCATGTTGCGGTCGGCGAACGAGTAGCCGAGCGCGTTGTGCGCGTGCGCGTGGTCCGGCTTCATCTGGATGAGCTTGCGCAGATTGCCTTCCAGCACATCGAAGCGCTCGAGCTTCTCGGCAGTGAGCGCATGATCGTAAAGCAGCTCGGGCTGATCGGGCTGCGCCTCGAGCGCCTTGCCGAGCAGATCGAAGGCCTCGCGGTTCTGGTTCGCTTCGCGCAGCAGTTGTGCCTCCGCGATCAGCAGCTGCACGCGCTCCTCGCCGTCGACGTTCACGTTGCGCAAGTAGGCGCGCGCCTCCTCGAGCTTGCCTTGCTTCGCCATGACGCTGGCCACGCGCATGCGCGCGGCGAGGTACTGGCCGCCGCTCGGGATGGCCTGGTACCAGTCGATCGCCGCCTGCCACTGCTTTTGCTCCTCGGCGATCTGGCCCAGCGTGAAGCGCACGCCGTTCGGGTCGCGGAATCCCATATCGAGCAGCCGCCTGAGATTCTTCTCCGCGGTCGGGTAGTCCTTGAGCTGCGCCGCCAGCAGCGCCACCGCGTAGACGACGTCGGCGTTGTTCGGGTAGGCGGCGAGCAGCGTCTCGAACTCGGCGCGCGCCTCGACGAACTTGCGCTCGCCGACCAGCGCGCGCGCGTGCGCCAGACGCGCCTCGCGCGCGTCCGGGTATTTGGCGAGGAACGCGCCAAGCGCGGCGCTGGCCTCCTGCGGCGAGCGCCGCTGCAGGATCTGCGCCTCGAAGATGGCCGCCGCCTCCCAGCCCGGCTGCAGCTGCGCGGCGCGGCGCGTTTCCGCGAGCGCCGCCTTCTCGTCGTCGGCCGCGAGCGCGGCCTGCGCCACGGCGAGATGCGCCTGCGGCAGGTCCGGGTACTTCGCGGCGAGCTTGCGCACCACGCGCAGGTTGGCGGCCTTGTCCGGATTGCCGGAGAACAGGCGCCCGAGCTGCAGGAACCCGTTTGCCGCGGCCCCGCTGTCGCTGGCCAGCAGCTTCGACAGATACGGCTCGGCATCGTCCACCTGGCGCGCGCCGACCAGCAGGCCCGCCAGCGTCTGCAGCGCCTGCAGCGATTCCGGGTCGGCCTCGTACCAAACGCGCGCGGCCTCCAGCGCGTACTGCGGCGTGCGCGCGAAATTGGCCACCTCCACCGCACGGCGTGCGATTCGTGGATCCTTCGTGCGCTGCGCGAGCTCCGCGTAGGTCTGCGCAGCCAGGCCCGCGCTGCCGCGCTGGAGCGCGATCTCCGCGAACAGCAGTTCGTAGAGGATCGGCTCGGTCAGCTCGATCGCGGGCAGCTTGGCGCGCGGCGCGGGGGGAGCGGGCGCGACCTGCGGCGCCTCCTCCTCGTCGTCGTCGTCGGGATCGTCCGCGGGCTGCGCCTGCGCGAGCACAGCGCTCGCCGCGAATAGCAGGGCGAGCAGGAGGGAAAATAGGCGAATTACCGCGGGCATCGCAGGTCGAGTGTAGGTATATTTGGTGCCCCGCACAAGCAATCGTTCCCTTGCCCGAGCTGCCCGAAGTCGAAGTCACGCGCCGCGGAATCGCGCCGCAAATTGCGGGACGCAGGATTACCGCGGTGAGGGTGCGCGAGCCGCGCATGCGCTGGCGCGTGCCCGCGGTCGTGCGGAGTCTCGCCGGACGCACGGTGCGCGGGGTGGCGCGGCGCGCGAAGTACCTGCTGCTCGACTGCGGCGACGGGTACCTCATCCTGCACTTGGGCATGAGCGGGAGCCTGCGTGTGCTGCCGCCCCAGGTCGCGCCGGAAAAGCACGACCACTTCGACCTGGTGCTCGGCGACCGCATGCTGCGGCTGCGCGACCCGCGGCGCTTCGGCGCGGTGCTGTGGGCAGCGGCGGGCACCGCCATGCACCCTCTGTTGCGCCATCTCGGCGTCGAGCCGTTGTCGCGCGCCTTCGACGGGCGCCGGCTGCATGCCCTCACCCGCGCGCGCCACACGGCGATCAAGCCCTTCCTCATGGACAGCCGCCGCGTTGTCGGCGTCGGCAACATCTACGCGAGCGAGAGTCTGTACCACGCACGCATCGATCCGCGCACGCCGGCGGGCAGGCTGACCCCTGCGCAATGCGCGCGCCTGGCGCGCGCGATCAAGGCGACGCTGCGCGCGGCGATCCGTGCGGGCGGCTCGTCGCTGCGCGACTTCGTCGGCAGCGACGGCGTCTATGGCTGCTTTCAGCAGCGCTACAGAGTCTACGAGCGCGAGGGTGAGCCCTGCCGCGCATGCGGCACGCGGGTGCGGCGTCTGGTGCAGGGACAGCGCTCGACCTACTACTGCCCGTCCTGCCAGCGCTAGGCGAGCGCCGCGTGCGCTGCGCCGAGCCGCGCTATGCCTTGCCGAGCGAGGCCACCTTGGCAGCCAGCTTCGCGCGCACCAGCGGGTGCACGAACTTGGCGACGTCGCCCCCGAGCAGCGCGATCTCGCGCACCAGCGTCGCCGAGATGAACATATGCTGCTCGGATGGCGTGAGGAACATGGTCTCGAAATCCGGGTACAGGCTCCGGTTCATGCCAGCGAGCTGGAACTCGTACTCGAAATCCGACACCGCGCGCAGGCCCCGCAGCACGACGCGCGCGTCGTGCTCGCGCACGAAGTCGATCAAGAGGCCGCTGAAGCCGACCACCTGCACGTTACTCAGCTCGCCGAGCACCTCGCGCGCCATGTCCACGCGCTCGTGCAGCGTGAAGAAGGTGCGCTTCGCCCGGCTGTCAGCGACGCCGAGAATCACCGAGTCGTACAGCTTCGCCGCGCGCCGCACCAGATCCTCGTGCCCGCGCGTGAGCGGATCAAACGTTCCCGGGTATACCGCTCGGATCATGCTCGCTCCATTGCAGTAGTTGGTAGCTAACCTGCCCCGCGCGTGCGCGCTTCAGCTCGCGCCATGGTGCCGCCGCCGGCACCGGCTGCGCCGCCTCGAGATACACGCGCGCCGCGGGGCGCAGCCGCGGCGGCAGCTTCCCAAGCAGCGCCGGCAGGGCATTCTGCCTGAACGGCGGATCGAGGAAAACCACGTCGAAAGCCTCGCTGGCGCGCACGAGGTACTCGAGCGCGTCGCCGGCGACGATCTCGACTTCGGACGCCTCGAGCCTGTCGCGGCTCGCGCGTAGCGCGGCGAGCGCCACCCGGTCGGTTTCCACCATCACGACGCGCGCTGCGCCGCGCGAGGCGGCCTCGAAGCCGAGCGCGCCGCTGCCCGCGAACAAATCGAGGCAAACGCAACCGTCGAGCCTCTGGCCGAGCCAGTTGAACAGGGTCTCGCGCACGCGATCCGGGGTGGGACGCAGCCCGGGGCGCACCGGCACCTCGAGCAGCCGGCTGCGCCAGCGGCCGCCGACGATGCGCACGCGGCCGCGAGGCTGCGCGCGTGCGCGATCGTGCGTCTCTCGCTTGCTAGAATTCATTCGACCATGTTAGCAGCGACCTCTTGGGCATCGCGTCTCAGGAACGGCCTGACGCGCACGCGCGCCGCGCTCGGTGGCGGGCTCTCCGGCCTGTTCGGGCGCGCAACGGTGGACGCGTCCCTGTTCGAGGACCTCGAGGCCGCGCTGCTCACCGCCGACTGCGGCGTCGAGGCCGCCGGCGCGCTGATCGCGCGCCTGCGCGAGCGCGCGCGCGCCGAGCGCATCGTCGAGCCGCAAGCGCTCAAGCGCGCCCTGCAGGAGGAATTGCGGGCACTGCTCGCGCCGCTGGAAAAGCGCCTGCAGCTCGAGCGCGCCAAGCCGCTCGTCATCATGATCGCGGGAGTCAACGGTTCGGGCAAGACCACTTCGATCGGCAAGCTGGCAAAGTGGCTGCAGGGCGAGGGCCGCAGCGTGCTGCTCGCCGCCGGGGACACGTTCCGCGCGGCGGCACGCGAGCAGCTCGTCGCCTGGGGCGAGCGCAACGGCGTCGGCGTCATCGCGCAGCAAGGCGGCGACGCGGCCGCCGTGGTGTTCGACGCCACCGCCGCGGCGCGCGCCCGGGGCATCGATGTGCTGATCGCGGACACGGCCGGGCGGTTGCCGACGCAACTGCACCTGATGGAGGAGATCAAGAAGGTGAAGCGCGTGCTCGGCAAGGCGCTGCCGGGCGCACCACACGAAGTGCTGCTGGTGCTCGACGCGAACACGGGCCAGAACGCGCTTGCGCAGGTGAGGGCATTCGACGAGGCGCTCGGCCTCACGGGCCTGGTGCTCACCAAGCTCGACGGCACCGCCAAGGGCGGCGTGGTGTGCGCGATCGCCAAGCAGCGCCCGGTGCCGCTTTATTTCGTCGGGGTCGGCGAAGGCATCGACGACCTGAGGCCGTTCTCGGCGGCGGAATTCTCCGAGGCGCTGCTTGATTAGCTTTTCCGCCGTCTCCAAGCGCTACCCGGGCGGCGAGGAGGCGCTACGCGACGTCACCTTCGCGCTGCAGGCGGGAGAGTTCGCTTTTGTTACCGGGCATTCGGGCGCGGGCAAGTCCACGCTGCTCAAGCTCATCCCCGCGATCGAGCGCCCGACGTCGGGAAGCGTGATCGTCAATGGCCAGAACGTGGGCGCGCTCAAGCGCTCGGCGCTGCCCTACCTGCGGCGCAACCTGGGCCTGGTGTTTCAGGACCAGAAGCTGCTTTTCGACCGCACGGTGTACGACAACGTCATGCTGCCGCTCGCCTTGAGCGGGCAGCCGCCGCGCGAAGCGGCGAAGCGCGTGCGCGCCGCGCTCGACAAGGTGGGGCTGCTCGCGCGCGAGCGCGCCAACCCGATCCAGCTCTCCGGCGGCGAGCAGCAGCGCCTGGCCATCGCGCGCGCGGTGGTCAACCGGCCCGCCGTGCTCGTCGCCGACGAGCCCACGGCCAACCTAGACGCCGAGTCCGCCGCGCGCATCCTGGACATCTTCGTGTCCTTTCACCAAGTGGGCGTCACGCTGCTCGTTGCGACGCATGATCAGGCCCTAATCCAGCGCTACGGCAAGCGCGTGCTGCGCCTCGCCGCGGGCAGGCTCGCCGCATGATCGCCTGGCTGCGCCAGCACCGCGAGGCCTTTGCGCGCGCACGCGGCAGGCTGCTGCGGCAACGCGGCGCAAGCTTGCTCAATGCGCTGGTCATCGGCGTGGCGCTGTCGCTGCCGGCCGGCGGCTACGCCCTGCTCGCAAGCCTCAAGAGCGTCGCGCAGCGCGTCACGGTCGAGCCGCAGCTCTCGGTCTTTCTGCGGCAGGAAGCGCGGCGCGCCGAACTGGAAGCCCGCATGAAATCCGATGCGCGCATCGCCCAGGCGCGCTTCGTGTCCCGCGACGAAGCCTTGCGCGAGCTGCGCCAGGCCGAAGGCCTTGCCGAAGTGGTGGCGGCGCTCGAGCGCAACCCGCTGCCCGACGCCTTCGTGCTGCGCGCGCGCGACCCCAGCGCTGCGTCGCTGGAGGCGCTCGCGGCGGACCTGCGCGGCCTGCCCGGGGTGGCGCGCGTGCAGGTCGACTCGGCCTGGGCGCACCGCCTGGGCGCTCTGGCGCGCATCGGCCAGCTCGCGCTCGCGTTGCTCGCGGCGCTGCTCGCCACCGGCCTCATCGCCGTGACTTTCAACACCATCCGGCTCCAGATCCTCACGCAGCGCGACGAGATCGAGGTGTCGCAGCTGCTCGGCGCGACCGACGCTTTCGTGCGCCGCCCGTTCCTTTACCTCGGGGCCCTGCAGGGCCTGGCTGGCGGCATTCTCGGGCTTGCCGTGCTCTTGGGCGGGATCGCGAGTCTGAATCGGCCTGTCCGGGAGCTCGCGCAAACCTACGGGTCCGACTTCCAGTTGGCCTTCCTGCCATGGCCGCAAGCAGTAGCACTTCTTGGTATTGCGGCCTTCCTCGGATGGCTGGGCGCGATGCTCTCAGTGAGTAAATACTTACGTTAAATACCCTATTTTATAGGGGGCATTCGCCGCCCTTGGGAACCTGGCGGACCTTTAGCACTCTAAATCGCCGAGTGCTAAAATTTGCGCAAGGAGGCCAAGTGACGCAACCAACAAAAGCTTTGCCGATGCCGATCCCCCTGCCGATGATGACGGGGAGCCTCGAAAGCTACATCCAGAGCGTCAATCGCATTCCCCTGTTGAGCCTTGAGGAAGAGCAGCGCTATGCGCGCCGCTGGCGCGAGGACAACGACGTGGAAGCGGCTCGCCAACTCGTGCTGTCGCACCTGCGCCTTGTCGTCGCGGTGGCGCGCGGCTATCTGGGCTATGGACTGCCGCACGCCGACCTGATCCAGGAAGGCAACGTCGGCCTCATGAAGGCGGTCAAGCGGTTCGATCCCGCGCGCGGGGTGCGCCTCGTTTCCTTCGCCATCCACTGGGTGAAGGCCGAGATCCACGAGTACATCCTGCGCAACTGGCGGCTGGTGAAGGTGGCCACCACCAAGGCGCAGCGCAAGCTCTTCTTCAACTTGCGCTCGATGAAGCAGGGGCTCGCCCCGCTCGGCGCGGCCGAGATCGCGCGCGTCGCCGCCGAGCTCAAGGTCAAGCCCGAGGAAGTGGCGGAGATGGAAATGCGTCTAGCCGGCCGTGAGGTCGCGTTCGAGGCGGACGAAAGCGACGAGGACAGTTACGCGCCGGTGCAGTACCTGGCGGCCAATCCCGAAGACGAGCCCTCGCGCGTCCTCGAGGCGCAGGAACAGGAAAGGGTCAGCAGCGCCGGCCTGAAGGCGGCGCTCGCGGCGCTCGACGCGCGCAGCCGGCGCATCGTGGAAGCGCGCTGGTTGAGGGAAAAGGACGCGGCGACGCTGCACGACCTGGCCGCCGAATTCAAGGTGTCAGCCGAGCGCATCCGCCAGATCGAGTCCAAGGCGCTCGAAAAGATGAAGAAGGCTATGCAGTCCGCGCCGGCCCTCCCGGCGCCCGCCGCCTAGCCGGCGGCTTTCAGCAACGTACGCAGGTCCGGGGCGAGGTCCTCGGCGATGCGGTCGTGCCGCTCGAAGAGGCGCAGCCGCCCGCTCGGGTCGAGGACGTAGGCCTGCGCGCTGTGATCGATGGTGTAGCCCTCCGGCGTCTTGCCGGGCCGCTTCTCGAAGTAGACCTTGAACTCCTTCGCCGCGCGCCGCGTCGCCTCCAGGTCGCCGTACATGCCGAGGAAGCGCGCATCGAACGCCGGCACGTACTTGGCGAGCACGTCCTGCGTATCGCGCTCAGGGTCCACGCTCACCATGAGCACCTGCACCCGGTCCGCGTCGGGCCCCAGCTGCTTCATGGCGAGCGCCGCGTCCGCGAGCGTCGTCGGGCAGACGTCCGGGCAGCGCGTATAGCCGAAGAGCACCACCACCGCCTTGCCGCGGAAATCCTCGAGGCGCCGCGCCTTGCCGTGGTGGTCGGTGAGCTCCAGGCTCCTGCCGTAGTCGACGCCGGTGATGTCCGTGCCGCGAAACTTGGGCTGCGCGCCGTCGCAGGCCGCAAGTGCGGCGAGGCACAGCGCCGCGATGCTAGAGCGGAAGATAGTGGTCAACGAGCAATGCCGCGAACAGCAGGGCGAGATACAGGATCGAGTAGCGGAAGGTGCGCCGCGCCAGGCTGTCGCTGTAAGCGAGGTGCACGCGCACTGCGTAGGCGATGAACACGCCGCCGAGCACGAGCGCCGCCGCGAGGTAGATCCAGCCGCTCATGCGGATGGCGAACGGCAGCAGCGAGACGCCGAACAGGATGAGGGTGTAGAGCAGCACCTGCAGCCGCGTATAGCGCGCGCCATGCGTGACGGGCAGCATGGGCAGGCCGGCACGCGCGTAGTCCTCGGTGCGGTACAGGGCGAGCGCCCAGAAGTGTGGCGGCGTCCAGGCGAAGATGATGAGGAACAGCAGCATCGCCTCCGTCGTCACTTCGCCGGTGACCGCCGCCCAGCCCAGCACCGGCGGCATGGCGCCGGATGCGCCGCCAATGACGATGTTCTGCGGCGTGAGCGGCTTCAGGATCACCGTGTAGACGATGGCGTAGCCGACGAACGTAGCGAGCGTCAGCCACATGGTGAGCATATTTACGTAGTGCGCGAGCAGCCACAGGCCGAGGCCGCCGACCAGGCCCGCGAACATTAGTGTCTGCGGCGTGGTGAGCTCGCCGCTCGGCAAGGGGCGCCAGCGCGTACGCAGCATCAGCGCGTCCACGTTCTGCTCCACGAGGCAGTTGACCGCCGCGGCGGCGCCCGCGACCAACGCGATGCCGAACGTCCCGGCGAGCAGCACGCGCGGCGGCACCATGTCCGGCGTGGCGAGGAACATGCCGATCACCGCCGTGAACACGATCAGCGACACGACGCGCGGCTTGGTGAGCGCGTAGAACGCGCGCAGGCGCTGCTGCAGTCCGTCGGGCAAAGCCTGTGTGTTCACGCGGAAGGACGCTTTGGCTGCAACTCTCTGAAGGAAAAGAAGTTTAGCACGGCGGCAGCGGCGTTTGCGTCTGGTGCGGGCTGCGTTTCTTCATCCGAACTGCGAGACGCGCAGCAGGCGCTGCACGTCCTTCAGAATCCGGGAGGGATCCGGATTCCGCGGAAAGCGCATCATCAGGTTGCCGAGTGGATCGACCAAGTAGATGTGGTCTGTCGTTGTCGCCGGAAACTGCGCGGCGAGCGGCGCGCCATCCGCGACACGCGTGCCCTCGATCGCCGCCAGCAGCTCGGCGCGCGGCTGGCCGGCATCGGTGATCAGCCACAGGCGCTCAATCCGGTCCTCGTCCTTGCCCTGTGCGCGGCGCACCTGGCGCATGAAGTAGAGCTTCCTCTCGCAATACGCATCGCAGGCCGCGGCGTCGAAGCTCACCAGCACCCACTTGCCCCGCAGCGCGTCGAACGGCGCGCCGGCGAGCTTGTGCGGTGGCGAAATCAGCTCGCCGTAGTTTGAGGTGATGCCGGTCGCCCAGCCGAGCCACCAGGCAAGCGTGGCGAGCGCCAGGGGCAACGCGAAGAAAGCGCCGAGCAGGGCAAGCTTGAGGCGCCCGCGCCTGATGGACTCAGGCGGACTTGCGCTCACGGCGAAAGCTCAGGACGATGAACAGCACGACCGAGAGCACGGCGAGCGAATACCACTGCAGCGCGTAGCTCTCGTGCACCTCGATGCCGGCGTCGGGAGTCGGCCAGTTGCGGGCGAGACCGTCGGCAAGCGGCGAATGCTGCTCGAGGACGTACGGTTCGAGCTTGAGGCCTGACCATGCCGCAAAGGTCGTCACCTCGGCGTTCTGCCACACGCGACCTTCGGGCTTTGCGTCAGCGGGCTCGTAGGCGCGCGGGAAATGGTCCAACACGCGCCCCTCGACCACATGCTGGCCCGGCGGCGTGCGCAGTTGCGGCAGGTTCTCGCGGTGCGCCGGCGCCGCCACCCAGCCGCGGTTCACCAGCACGGCGCGGCCGTCCGCTGTCCGCAGCGGCTGCACCACGTGATATCCCGGCCGCCCGCGATTGAGCTTGTTGTCGAGCAGCACCGTGTAGCGCTCGAGAAACTCGCCGCGCAGCTCCAGCCGTCGCTCGTGCGCCGCGGCCGCGCGCTTCTCCTCGGCGCGGCCGGTCTGCCAGTTGCCGAGTAGCACGCCGGCGGCGCAACCCGCTGCGGCGAGCAGCGCTGCCCACCAGCGCGGGCGGAAGGAGTATCCTGATTTCATGCGCTATGTCGTGATCGGCATGCTGCTTCTGATCGTGGCGAGCCTCGGTTCGGCGCTGTTCTTCGTGTTCCATGACCGGAGCGACTCGCGGCGCGCGGTGAAGGCGCTCGCCGTCCGTGTCGGGTTGTCGCTCGGGCTATTCCTGCTTTTGATGGCCGGTTTCTACTTCGGTTTCATCCCGGGCCGGCTATAAACGACGATGCCGCCCGCAGGCGGCATCGCAGATGTCGCCGCGCGGCGACTACAGCCAGTAGACGAAGATGAACAGCCCCAGCCAGACCACGTCCACGAAGTGCCAGTACCAAGCCACGCCTTCGAAGGCGAAGTGGTGGTCCGGCTTGAAATGCCCCTTCAGGCAGCGCGCAAGGATCACCGACAGCATGATCGCGCCCACCGTCACGTGGAAGCCGTGAAAGCCGGTGAGCATGAAGAACGTCGAGCCGTAGGCGCCGGTGGTGAGCTTGAGGTTGAGCTCCGCGTAGGCATGGCTGTACTCGTAGGCCTGCACGCAAAGGAACGTCACACCCAGCGCGACGGTAAGGAACAGGAACAGATTGAGGGCGCCGCGCTTGCCCTCCTTCAGCGCCCAGTGCGCGATGGTCACCGTGACCCCGGAACTGAGCAGCAGCAGCGTGTTGATCGCCGGCAGGCCCCAGGCGCTCATCGGCGAGAACTTCTCCTCGAATCCGGGCCCGGCCGACGGCCAGGCCGCCTTGAAGTCGGGCCACAGCGTTGCATTGTGCTGCAGGCTGCCGAGATCCGGCACCGACAGCACGCGGATGTAGAACAGGGCCCCGAAGAACGCGGCGAAGAACATCACTTCCGAGAAGATGAACCAGCTCATGCCCCAGCGGAAAGACATGTCCTCCCAGCCGTGGTACTTGCCGCCCTCGGACTCGGCGATCACGTCGCCGAACCAGCGGAACATCATGTAGATGAGCAGCATGAAGCCCGCCGCCATCGGCACCCAGCCGGCGGAGGAAGTGTTCATCACCAACACGCCGCCCAGCATCATCAGGAACAGCGACAGGGAACCGAGCACCGGCCAGTACATCGGTTGCGGCACGAAGTAGTGTTGCCGCGGGGTGGTTGTGCCTTGCGCCATTTTTCTCTCTCCCGTTTCCAAACCGTCAGCGGAGCACGATCCGCACGATCGTGAGCAGCGTGAAAATGAACAGCGCCACGAGCACGATCGCGGCGACGATGACCTGCAGCGGGCGGATGTGCACGCTCTCGTGGTCGGACTTGCGGCGGATGCCGAGCAGGCCGTAGAGCACGGTCTTGGCCACGTCGAGCGGCCCTGCGCTGCGCGGCGCGTCGTGGGTGTCGGCCATCATGTGCGGCCCCCCAGACCCGCGACCTCGAAGAAGGTGTAGGACAGCGTGATGGTGCTCACGTCCTTCGGCAGCTTCGTGTCCACCATGAACACCACCGGCATGCGTCGGGTCTCGCCCGGGGCGAGCGTCTGCTGTTTGAAGCAGAAGCACTCGATCTTGCGGAAGTGCTCGCCGGCGCGCGGCGGCCCATAGCTCGGCACCGCCTGCGCAGTCACCGCCTGGCTGCGCACGTTGACGATCTCGTACTCCACGGTGGCGAGCTCGCCCGGATGCACGGTGACGTGGCGCACCAGCGGCCGGAAATTCCACGGCAGGTCGTGGCTGTTCGCGTCCAGCTCGATCGTCACCGTACGCGACATGTCCACCTGCGTGTTGAGCGGCGCGCTGTCCTGCTGCACGAGCGAGTTGACCTCGAGCGCCGAGCAGATGGCATCGTAGAATGGCACCAGCGCGTAGCCGAAGCCGAACATGGCCGCGGCGACCACGCTCAGCCGCAGCAGCATCCTGCGATTGTCGCTCACGCGCGCGGCCCCGGCGCCGCTCA
>Ga0326726_10005125_pt1 | contig 11907 bp, 10 predicted proteins | sample MHFenrmetagenome_2_FD_207603 | JGI IMG/M metagenome (GOLD analysis project Ga0326726, IMG submission 207603) | Lab enriched peat soil microbial communities from Michigan Hollow, Ithaca, NY, United States - MHF15MN | ecosystem: Environmental > Terrestrial > Soil > Wetlands > Peat | place: USA...
TTTTCTGCTGCAAACTGAAAGCTTCCTTTCTGATTCACAGTACCCGCAAAAACCTCCGCACCATTCTCCTTTAAAACCGGGACAGGTTCGCCGGTGATCATGCTTTCATCAACATAACTGCTTCCCAGTGTTACTTTCCCGTCAACCGGAATTTTATCACCAGGTCTTACCAGAATATTATCCCCCGGTTTCACTTTTGAAATTAGAAATTCCCTTGTTTCTCCGCTTGCAAGAACCTTAAAAACTGTTTTAGGCTGCAACCCGATAAGCTTTTTTATTGCTGAAGATGTGTTTGCCTTGGCTCCCTCTTCGAGAAGCCTGCCAAGAAGCACAAGCGCAATAACAACTCCGGAGGCTTCGAAATATACGTGGGCATGGAGACCTCTGCTATGCCAGAACTCAGGGAAAAGTGTATTGAATACACTAAAAATATATGCAATCCCGGTGCTGAGCGAAACAAGGGTATCCATGGTTGTACTCCCATGCCTGATCTGTTTCCATGCATTAATAAAGAATGACCTTCCTGACCAGAAAACAATTGGCGTTGACAGAGCCCACATTATATAGGTGGCATACGGGATATTCATAAAAACCATGCTTATCAGCAGCAGCGGGATTGCCAGGACAATTGCCCATATCGTCCTTTTTTTCATTAACTTATATCTTTTTTGCTGAAGGTTCTCAAGTTCTTCCTTTGCATTTTCAGATTCATCAATGATCAGATCATAACCGATAGATGTAACAGCTTCTTTAAGATCCTGAGGTTTAACTATTGATGGTTTGAATTCAAGTGTTGCGATCTGGGAGGCGAGGTTGACGGATGCTTTAACAACCCCGGCCTGTTTGTTAAGCATCGATTCAACATTAATAGCACAAGAAGCGCATGACATTCCCGTGACCGGAAATTGTTTTTTAATACTCTTCTGATCAGAGATTTGTTTTTCGGGGATTATGTTGTCGCTTCTCTTTGTGAAAATCATGATGCAAAATTAGATATTATGTATTCAACAATACCAGAGAGTGAAAGTTTAGCCCTGTACCTATTATTTTAATTTGATAGGATTTAATAAATCAAGTTTTAATTCAAAACGAATCCTGTCTTTAAAAGACCCGGTTATTGATTCAATATTGTCAGAAACAAGCAGAGGAAGATATATCTCAAAGAAGTTCCAAATCCCCGCCTTAAACCCTGCTTCAAAAAAAAGTGGTGATTTGTAAGCTGTTTCAGCACCATGATCGTTAAGCAGTACATTAATAAAAGGTTTGACAGGAATCCATGATATTTTTTCAGGCAGGCTGCTTGTTAAAGAGAGTGAAAAAAGCCAGCGGCTGTATCCAAGAGCATTATTAACCGGAGAAACCAATCCGCCTTCGGACAGGCTCATCTGTCTCGACCAGAAGGTTTTCGTAAGTTCGCTGAAACGATCCGGATATAATCCCTCATATAAATATTGTTCATTACCACTCCTTCCACTCGTGGAAAATCTATAAAACGGATCTGCAGAATCGTTTTTCAGCATTGCTCCCGCAAAAAATCTTATACCAAGGCCTCTGTCTTTACCGTAATAACTATATGTATAGTTTAATTCCAGCGATGTCTTCTGGAACGACTTCCCTGATTCAGAAGAAACCGACATATTAAAGGGATTGATTATGCCGGATCTTTCCATAATGTATCCGAACTGCAGAAATGAAAGCATTTTTGCAGGTATGAGAAGTTCAATTTGATGAAGGTCTGATGCAGCCAAAAAATATCCAAAGACCTTATGATTGACAGGATTAATCATACTGCCGGATCTGAAACCAAGGTCCAATCCAATCTTCGTTTTACGATAGTTCTGATTGCCAGGTGCACCGAATTGTTCTCCCTCAAATGTAAATGTTGCAATCCTGATAAGATTGTCATAAGGAGTTATATTAAATGAAATTTTTCCATACCCTGTAACCCCATGATTATGGAATGTATAGAAAGGAATTAAAAAATATTCCACAGGTTTTGGTATGAGTGTCCCGTTATTTAAGATCATACCTGCCATAAGACCATCGGCACTATTCCAGTCTAAAGCAGGAATATATAACAAGGATCTTTTGTCAGGCTCCTCAATAGTATATAAGAAACGAAGCAGAAAAGGATCAGCTCTGCGGCAAACTCCTGAAGTCCTGATGTTGTTGTTAAGTCTGAACAATTCGGGCATCAAATGTTCCGGATCGATTATTATTTCGGAATTATCACTCCAAGGAACATTGATCCATTTCTTCCCTTCAAACCCGTCTTCCCAGAATTCTGTGATGACTGAATCTCCTGTTTTTCCCGTAATTACCAGCGGGGCTTTCAGCTCACCCTTGTTTCTAATAAGCAATTTCTGGTTCTCAAAGCGGACTATTTTATAATCGAGCCGTTTGGTCGTTCCCAGAAAATCATCAAAGAACCAGGAGAGATCTTTATTGGTATCAGATTCAAAGACAACCCTTAGGTCTTCCGGCTGAGGATGCTTGTTTTTCCATTTGCCGTAGTAATCATGCATTATGGAATCAAAGAGGGAATCTCCAAGATAAGCCCGCAGATAATTGAAACCCTGGGCGGCCTTATTATAAATTATACTGCTGTAATTATCATAGCTGTAATCAGTAGCTGCAAGATTTGCAGGTTGCTCGAGGTTATTGCGGGCCGGTACGAGCCATTCGAGCTCCTGAATTCTCTGTACCGGCATTTCATCAATGTGGAAAAACTTCGCTAGTTTCCTGTTTTTAAAACCAATTTCCCAAAGCTTTTTTTCAGGATATTTCTCATTCAAATATCTTGATTCATAGGCACTGGCAATACTTTCATCCATAAAAGGGAATCTTCTCTCATCAGAGCCGATTGCACTGTAAAACCAGCTATGGCAAATCTCATGAGCTATCACCTGATCCAGCTGGTAGGGATCCCCTGCAAGTCCAATAACCGTAAGTCCGGGATATTCCATCCCTGCTCCGGAATTCAGAGGACACTGAATTGCAGTAAAGGAATTATAAGGATACTCACCTATGCATTTTGAAAAATACCCGACAGCACTGTTTAGGTAGGAGATAGCATTCCACCAGAGATATTCTTCCTTATTTGTGAACATCACCCAAGTAGTCACTTCCCTTTTCGAATCAGGCAGCTGTACCCTTCCTTTCAGAACATGGAATCTCTTATCGGCAAACCAGGCGAAATCATGTATATTATTCTCAGTGTAGCGTATAGTTTTCATCTCCTTTGAGGATGGAGGAAAATCTGCATTCCTGAAGTAAATGGCTTTCATCCCTGAGGTATCTGAAGCCAGTATATCAAGAAATTTCTTTTCCTCTTCATTTTGCAGGTTACCGGTCGCACCAACAACATAATTAGCAGGCAGAGTAATACTTACATCAAAACTGCCGAATTCCGAATAGAACTCAGCCTGATCGAGATATGGCATCTGATGCCAGCCGGATCTGTCATAAACAGCTGGCTTGGGATACCATTGTGAAATCTGGTATGATTCCCCTATATGACCTAACCGTGAAGTGATTCCTTTTGGGATTTTAACATGAAATGGAGTTGTTATGCGGATTGTGTCACCATGCTTAAGAGGCTTATTAAGAATGATCTTACAAATATCAGGAAACTCTGGCAATAAGTTCCATTGAATCTGATTACTCTCTGCCTCAAAGTCCAGAGAATCAATAAATCCCTTCAACTCCGGATCATTAAACAATTTCCCCTTACCCTTCATGCTGAAAACCTGTCTGGCTAATGCAGTATTATTATTTGAATACGCATTCGGCCAGAGATGAAAATAAAGAAATCCAAGAGTGTCTGGCGAATTATTAATATACTCAACTGACTCGAAACCATTTAATTCATGCTTGCTGTCATTAAGTGTCACATGAATTTTATAATTTACCTCCTGCTGAAAATAATCCTGTGATGAAGCCTTCAGAAAAGGCCATAATAAGATCAGGCTGAAGAGCAGATATTGTTTGAAAATATATTTATATAAGAATTTTTGCATATTTGCCTGACCTGGAATTTTTACTATTAAATAATCAAAAACACGAAGATAAAGCAAAAGCATGGATGATCGAATCTCATTGAATCAAATCTGTAAATGTTGTAACTTTAGTAAAAAGTTTTATATTTTTGTTGTAAGAGCAGATCAAACGTCAATATTAATTTTTTTTGAAGCTATACATCAAAAATATGGTATGCATACGGTGCCAGATGGCAGTCAAAACTGAGCTGGAAAAGCTTGAGTTGCATCATACCAGGGTTGAATTAGGTGAGACTGAAATCATGGAGGACCTGTCAGCAGAGCAATGGGATATTCTGAGTACTTCCCTGAAAAAAATCGGACTTGAATTACTGGATGATAAAAAAAACATTATGGTTGAGAGGATAAAAACCATTATAATTGAACTGGTGCACTTCAGTGATGAACAGATTAAAACAAACCTTTCCGATTACCTTGCCGAAAAACTAAATCACAATTACACATATCTTTCAAATCTTTTTACCGAAGTCAAGGGGACCACAATTGAGAAGTTTTACCTTTCCAATAAAATAGAAAGGGTAAAAGAACTGCTTGTATATGATGAGCTCAATCTAACCGAAATTGCCTGGAAACTTCATTACAGCAGCGTGGCTCATCTGTCAAACCAGTTTAAGAAAATGACAGGGCTTACCCCATCACACTTCAAAAATCTTAAGAACAAAAATCGCAGTGCTTTGTGAAATACCTGAATGATGTAATAGCAATTTATTTGAGTAATATTTTGCTGTTATGGCCAAAAATATAAAACACGCCCAATTGAATTCCCCTGTTGGTTGAATTTACAGAACTGTTCTTATTTATGTTGCTTAATCCAAGATTATATCTTGCATCAATACCAAAACCCGTTGATGGAACTACATAGCTCGCACCAATACTTACACCAAAGTCAATGGGATTAAAATCATTTTTAAAGTCTGTAATGTCGTTATTACTTTTCGATTTTGCGCTAATCAGAAAACCTACCTGTGGACCAGCCTGTAATCTGAAACCATTGTCGAACATATATTGAAACAGGACAGGTACATTAATATAATCCAGATTATATTTAGTATTCCCATTGTCAATCGTTGCGCCCTGGGTGGAAAATACTATTTCAGGCTGAACTGCAAATTGGCTGTTGAAATGGATATGGCCAAGCAAGCCAAAATTATACCCTGTTCTTTGGCCATACTTTGTATTGTCGTCATTGTTGATGTTGTACACATTTACCCCACCCTTAATTCCAATGTTTACGTGTCCTGCAGGTGAATTACCGTGCTGTGCACTTGCAATGCCGGTAATCAAAACTGCTGTCAATAATCCGAATAAATGTTTCATAGTTTTTTCAATATGTTTAATATTACTTTTTGTTTTCCATTTTTCCCATAAGGAACTTTATAATCTAAAGTAAAGGTGCGTGTATTCCTTGATGGAATGTTACAGAATTCTATGTATCTGTTACATAATTCACATATACAAAAGCCTGACAATCCGACCAACTTTGGCAGGTCTTACCGGGTACCTGGGACGGCTCTTTGTGGTCAGTGCCACTGACTTTTCGACCCATTTCACTGCAGAAATCTTAATCGCAAAAGGCTCTCCACTTTATGAGGATCTGTGAATCATGTAACATTTGTCGTGAATTGTGTAACTCTTCAGTTACAGCTTACCCATACCTTTATGCACAAAAATTCATTTGAAGCTGTACATCAGATACATGGTAAGCATGCGCTGCAAAATGGTGGTAAAAGAAGAGTTAAAGAAACTTGGTCTTCACTTCATTATTGTCGATTTGGGCGTAGTAGATATAATGGAAAATATTACTGATGAGCAACGTGAGCAAATAAGAATTGTATTGCACAAATCAGGACTGGAACTGATGGATGACAAGAAAGCGTTGCTAATTGAAAAGATAAAAAATGTAATTATTGAAATGATCTATTCTGCAGATGAGCTGCCCAGGAAAAACTTTTCCGATTATTTAAGTGAAAGGTTGAATCACAGCTATCCCTATATGGCAAACTTGTTCACAGAAACACAGGGGACCACTATTGAGAAATTCATTATTTCACACAAAATTGAACGGGTAAAAGAGCTTATCATTTATGATGAACTTGACCTTACAGAAATTGCCTGGAAGCTTTACTACAGCAGTGTTGCACATTTATCCAATCAGTTTAAGAAAGTAACGGGCCTTTCTCCTTCTCATTTTAAGAAACTAAATAACAAAAAACGAGAATTAATTGAAGAAGTCAGAGATAATTGACGCGTGACCGATGACAAATGAAGAATATTTAATGATTACCAGTAAAATAAATTAGCACTGCATCATAAAACAAATATCATGGAAACAATTAGCAGACGGGAATCTCAATATGCAAGAAGCCTGATTGAAGCAAGTCTTGATCCACTGTTTACAATTAGTCCCGAAGGAAAAATTACAGATATCAACAATGCTTCCATAGACATGACAGAAGTGACCCGTGAGAATTTGATCGGTACAGATTTTTTTGAATATTTTACAGAACCTGATAAAGCGCGTGAAATTTACAGACAAGTGTTTGCTGAAGGTTTTGTAGCCGATTTCCCTCTGACCATACGCGATGGCAAGCTCACTGAAGTTTTGTTTAATGGCTCGGTGTATAAAGATGAGTATGGGAAGGTGATTGGTGTAGTTGTGGTGGCAAGAGATATTACCGACCATAAGAGAATTGAAAAAGAATTAAAGGATGCCAGAATGAATGCTGAGTCGGCCACAATAATTGCCGAAGAAGCAAAAGACAAAGCTGAAAGCGCCACAAAAATTGCAGAAGATGCTGTAAGATCCAAGCAACAATTTTTGTCAAACATGAGCCATGAGATCCGCACACCAATGAATGCAATTATAGGGTTTACCAAGGTGTTGCTTAAATCAGATTTAAATCCAAAACAAAAAGAATATCTAAATGCCATTAAAATAAGCGGTGATGCTTTAACGGTTTTGATAAACGACATACTCGACCTGGCGAAAGTGGATGCCGGGAAAATGGTATTTGAACAAACGCCTTTCAAACCGGCTGCATCAATGTCTGCCATGATTCATTTATTTGAAACAAAAATTCAGGAAAAAAATCTACTGTTGATAAAAGAATATGACGATAAGATTCCAAGGGTATTGATTGGTGACCCGGTTCGCCTTCATCAGATTATTTTAAACCTTGTCAGCAATGCAGTAAAGTTCACGTCAAAAGGGGCAATTACGATAAGTGCCAGGTTACTGAATGAGAATGAAGAGAAAGCAAACATTGAATTTTCAGTTACAGATACCGGAATCGGGATTCCGGAAGACAGGATGGAACATATTTTTGAGAACTTTCAGCAGGCAACCAGCGAAACTGCAAGGTTGTACGGAGGTACAGGCCTGGGACTTGCAATTTCTAAACAATTGGTAGAATCACAGGGTGGTAGTATAACTGCAAAAAGTAAACTCGGAGAAGGCTCTGTTTTTAGCTTTGTTTTGCCTTTTCAGAAAACAAATGCTGTGGTCGAATTGGAAAAAGTGATTAATGTGTTGACCACGAAAGTTCAGAATGTAAAAGTACTGGTGGTTGAAGATATTGCGCTCAATCAATTACTGATGAAAACACTCCTGGATGATTTTGGATTTGACCATGATATTGCTGACAATGGAAAAATAGCAATAGAAAAACTACAGAATAAATCGTATGATATTATTTTAATGGATCTGCATATGCCTGAAATGAACGGGTTTGAAGCTACCGAATACATTCGCAACAAAATGAATTTTCAAATTCCCATAATCGCTTTAACTGCTGATGTAACTACTGCTGATTTAAACAAATGCACAGCCGTAGGAATGAATGATTACATCTCAAAACCTCTTGACGAAAAGCTGCTTTATAATAAAATCATTGATTTATTAAAGAACCGCATACTGGTACAAGATACCCCCCTGCCCGGAGGCAAGTTAAAATATGTTGATTTAACATATTTAAGCAAGCGCACAAAGGATAATCCGGAATTGATGACGGAAATGATTGAACTTTATCTGAAACAAACTCCGCCTATGATTAAACAAATGAAACAGGGTCTACATGATAAAGATTGGGATTCAGTTTACACAGCAGCTCATAAACTGATCCCTTCATTTTCTATAATGGGTATACACCAGGATTTTGAAGTAGCTGCAAAAAAAATCCAGGAATATTCAGGCACTCAAAAACATCTTGAAGAAATACAAGAATTGGTTTTACAGGTTGAAAATGTTTGTTCCAAAGCCTGCAAAGAACTGGAAGAAGAACTAAATCAGATTAAAAAATCAAAATGATGATGGACGAAAATAAAATTCTGCTTTTTCTGGTCGATGATGATGCTTTGTTCCTAAAGTCATTAGAGATTGAATTTACTGACAATACTGATTCGATTATAAAAACATTCCCGACCGGAGAGCTCTGTCTTAAAAATATATCTCAAAACCCAGATGTTATAATTTTAGATTACCATCTTAACGGTATTGATAAGAATGCAATCAATGGACTCGAAACGCTCGACAGAATAAAAACAGCCAATCAGGCGATCCCCGTTGTAATGCTCTCCTCACAGGATAAAATTGACGTGGCAGTGAATTGTATGAAGCACCAGGCCTTTGATTATATTGTCAAAAGTGAAACTGCTTTTATCCGGCTGCAAAAAACCATTACCACAATTTTTCATTATCAGAAATTAGAAAAAGCATTGAGCTGGTATATGGAGAAGATGTGACAACCGGTTGCGCAAATGTGCCATAAACATATTTCAATATTTCTTTTTGTTTTTGTTTTATTTTCAATATGTGATTCTGCCTCTGCACAACAAGATAGTGTCAAAAGAGATTCAACTCAACTGTACAAGAATATTGAATCCTACTCGAAGCGAAGCAGGTTTAATGGGTTTATGTACCGGTTAATTTTTAAACCGGTTACTCCTGACTCAAAAAATAAACCATTAAAAAAGAAAGCATATAAAAAACTGATACAAAAACCATACAGCACATTTGAAGGAAAAATCATCCGGAATATCGATGTTGTTACCCTCGATCCTTTTGGTTACTCAGCCACTGACACTGCTGTCAGAAGACAAAATTTTTTATATAAAGCAGGGAACGGGATGCATATTAAAACACAAGGCATCACTATCCGGAACCTGTTACTAATCCATAGAAATCAACCTTTTAATTCTCTGCACGTAAAAGAATCTGAACGTTTGATCCGTAACCAGAAATATGTGCATGAGGTTTCTTTTTCTGTTGTGGCTTCAGGGGCAAAATCCGATTCAGTGGATATCTTCATTCGTGAACTGGATAACTGGAGCATCATTCCGAAAGGATCAATTTCAACTTCAAGAATCACTGTTGGTTTGACTGATAAAAATTTTTTGGGTACTGGTCATGAATTTCAAAATGCATTTTCAAGAAATTTTACCAGAGGAATTAGTTCCTTCAATACAAACTATTCTGTGCCAAACTTTCGAAATTCCTACATCAGTGCAAAATTTCACCTGGGAATTGACGGATATGGAAATTTCAGCAGGAGCTTTGATATTAACCGTCCGTTTTTTTCTCCTCTGGCAAAGTGGGCGGCAGGGGTATCTTTTGCTTCTCAAACTAAGAAAGATTCCCTTGAGGACATAAATTCAGTTTATGTTCCTGTGAATTTGAAATTCCGGACACAGGATTACTGGGCAGGCAAAGCACTGCAGCTTTTTAAAGGCAACACAGAAGATGTGCTTGTAATTAATTTAATTTTGGCGGCCCGGTATCTGCATATAAGATATTTTGAAAAACCATCCGAACTTTTAGATCCGTTTCATAATTATTCCAGCGAGAACTTTTATTTAGCTACAGTTGGAATTTCTACAAGGAGATATGTTCAGGATAAATACATATTTAAATATGGTGTTATAGAAGATGTGCCGGTTGGAAGCGTATATTCGCTGACAGGTGGTTACCAGATAAAAAATAATTCTGGGCGGCTGTATTTAGGCATGCGGGTATACTTTGGTAACTATAACGAATGGGGATACCTTAGTTCCAACTTCGAATATGGCACATTCTTTCATGCATCACATTCTGAACAGGGTGTTCTGACTGTAGGTGTAAATTATTTTACAGGATTATTTGAGATCGGGAAATGGAAATTCAGGCAATTTGTAAAACCTCAGATGACTATTGGTATAAACAGGTTCTCTTCCGATAGTTTGACTCTTAATGATAGCTATGGCCTGGATGGATTTAACAGCCCTGTATTGTCGGGTACCAACCGTCTTTTATTTACACTGCAAACACAATCATACGCACCGTGGAATATTTTCGGGTTCCGGCTCGGACCTTATATTACTTATTCTCTTGGTATGCTTAGCGATGCTTTAACGGGATTTAAAAGAAGCAAAGTTTATTCACAGATAGGATTGGGAGTTTTAATTAAAAATGAAAACCTGGTCTTTAATACATTCCAGGTATCAATCTCATTCTATCCATTGATTCCGGGAACCGGACAGGATGTTTTTAAAATGAACTCGTTCAGGACATCTGATTTTGGTTTCAGGGATTTTGAAATTGAAAAACCTGCAGGAATGATATATCAGTAAGCCGTTATTTTAAACGCGTGAATTATGTAACTTTTTCCATAAATTATGTAACAGTTCCCGGATCAGGGAAACATATCTTTGGTACGATTGTTTTATATAAAACATAAAATTGATGCCACAGAATATCATAACAATAAAAAGTATATTCAGTCAATTAACAACGATAGTGAATCTATTATTAATTAAAATCAATTAAAATGAAAAAGATCGTTCTTGGTGTAATGATGGTATTTTTGTCCCTGGCTTTTCTCCCGCTCCAATCAAAAGCTGCAACAACTGAGGAACCTTCCTCTTTACCTGCTCCAAACCCTGCCGAATCAGCAGAAGCTAAAGCCTTAACATTAAGATTGGATGAAATTAAGGCAATGGATATGTCAAAACTTAAATCAGAAGAAAAGAAGGATTTACGAAAAGAAGTTAAAGGAATCAAACACGAGCTTAGAACATTAGGCAGCGGTGTTTATCTTTCAGGTGCTGCAATTATACTTATTGTAGTTCTGCTGATTGTTTTATTGTAATCAATAAAAAAAAATCATGGGAAATTTACTTTATGTCGTAGCAGTAGTTCTCATTATCGCATGGGCAATCGGATTTGTGGGTTTTCATGTCGGAGGCATTATCCACGTTCTTCTTGTTATTGCAATTATTGCGGTATTACTCAGGATAATTTCAGGTAGAAAAGTCATTTAGCCTGATTAATTCAGAATTAATCAGATTAAAATCAACGCTTTTATAACAAACATGAGTCCATTCTCAAAAGTCATTGTGAAGTAGCAAAACAAACAAATCGATGACTATTCTGAATGGACTTATAATTTAAAAACATAATTATGAGCTCAGGAAAAGTATTATTAAGCTTACTTGCCGGCGTTGCTGCAGGTGCATTGCTGGGGATTTTATTTGCCCCGGAAAAAGGTTCCGTTACACGCAAAAAAATGTCTAAAAAGGCAGAAGAATATGGGGATGGATTAAAAGAAAAATTCAATGAATTTGTTGACGATATCTCCGAAAAATTTGAAGAGGTTAAGGAAGATATTTCAGACTTTAAAGAACCGAAAAAGTCCAGATCAGAATCAACTAAAAAAGACATAGAAACTGCCACGGGCTGAAGCCATGGAAGACAATAAAAAGCTTATTGAGTCACTGCTGGAAAGAACTGCTGAATATGGCAAGGCGAGCTTTGAACTGGTAAAGCTTAAAGCTCTTGACAAAACGTCAGACGCTGTTTCCTCATTAATACCTCATT
>Ga0326726_10005126_pt1 | contig 11907 bp, 9 predicted proteins | sample MHFenrmetagenome_2_FD_207603 | JGI IMG/M metagenome (GOLD analysis project Ga0326726, IMG submission 207603) | Lab enriched peat soil microbial communities from Michigan Hollow, Ithaca, NY, United States - MHF15MN | ecosystem: Environmental > Terrestrial > Soil > Wetlands > Peat | place: USA...
CGAGCTCGAACAGCCGGCCGTAGAACAACTGCGCCGCGGTGTCGGCGATCGGAAGGACCTGTTCCCACGTGGACTGGACGAGGGCGACGTCTGAAGCGTACATCGAGATCTCCCAATTCATGTTGTTGGAGGAAGCGATACCGTCGATCGCATTGTCGGTCGCGTCGACGTCGGGTACTTTAGGCTCGCCGGTCACTCTGCCCTCTCCGCGGAATCACCTCGGAATCACCTTGCTGAGACTCCTCACGTTCGGGAGCCTGTCCGTCCACGGTACGGACGGACCGTTGGCCGGCTCGGCGGCCCAACCGAGGCGTCTCGCGGTGCTCGTGATGGTGGCGCGGGGCGGCCGGCGCGGAACGACGCGCGCCAAGCTGCTCGGCGTTCTCTGGCCCGACGCGGACGACGAGCAGGGACGCCGCGTCGTGACGCAGGCGCTCTACGCGCTGCGCCGCGACCTCGGCAGCGACGACGCGATCGCCGGCATGCAGGAGCTCCGGCTGAATTCGGAGCTCGTGTGGTGCGACGCGACCGAGTTCGACGCGGCGCTCGCGCGCGGCGACGCCGCTCATGCAGTGGCGCTGTACCACGGACCGTTCCTCGATGGCTTTCGGCTTCCCAGCGCGCCCGAGTTCGAGCGATGGGCCGACGACGAACGGGTGGCGCTTCGCCACCGCTTGCACGCCGCCGTCGAAGGGCTCGCGCTCGACGCGGACCAGCGTGGCGCGCACGGCGAGGCCGCGTCATGGTGGCGCCGTCGTGCCGCGGATGATCCGCTCAACGCCCGCGTCGCCGTCGCGCTCATGCGCGCGCTGGCCGCGGCGGGAGATCGCGTCGGCGCGTTGCGGCATGCCGGCGTCTTCGAGGCGCTGATGGCCGAAGAGCTCGAGCTCCCACCGGACCGCGACGTGATCGAGCTGGCGGAACGCTTGCGGCGCGAGGCCCATGCAACGCCGACGTCGTCACGCATGGTGAACGAGGTCGCGCCCGTCGCTGCCGCGCCTCGCGCAACGCCGGCGCGCACGTCGCCATCGGTCGCCGTCCTTCCATTGGCACTGCTCGGACCCAACCGCGTGCCGGACGATTTCCACGCGTGGTCGGAAGAGCTGGCCGAGGAGATCATCTGCGCGCTGCTCCCCGTGTCCGACGTGCGCGTGTTGTCGCGGACAGCGTCCTTCGCGCTCGGCATCGATCCGGGACTCACGCTGCTGCGCGACGAGCTCGGCGTCTCACACGCCATCGAGGGGAGCCTGCGCAGGACGGCCGACGGTCTGCGCGTTACGCTGCGCTTGATCCAAACCGTGGACGGCCATGCGCTGTCGTGGGAGCGATTCGACTGCGCGCCGACCGATGCACCCGCGCAGGAGCGCATCGCGATCCAGTTCGCGGAGCGGGTGAGATCGGCCGTCACGGTGAGATAACGGCCCACGCCGGCGCGAACGGACACCAACGCGAAAGGGGAGAGGCGAGCATCGCTCGCCTCTCCCCTTTCCTCTCGAGTCGCGTCGGCTACTTCACACTCGCCGGGACCTTGATCGTCACTCCGTACTTGGCCAGCGTCTGACTCACCGCACCAGCCTTGCCGAGGAACGCGTTGGCGTCCGCGACCGCCTTGGGCAGCGCGATCTTCACGTCGTTGTACTGCTTCAAGGACGACGCGCTCGGCGCTTCCCAGATGCCCGTGAGCTGGGTCTTCAAGGTCGACGCGCGCGCGAGCACGTTCTCCGGATCGACCGCGCCGCCGCGACCGCCACCACCACCGCCGCGTCCCGCCGCTCCGGCGTTGACCGGCACGCCGAACTTCTTGCGGATCGCGTCGAACTCTTTGTTCAAGGACTCGAATTGCGTCTTCACATTGGCGGGAATGTCGCTCTTCTCGCCGACCGCTTTCACGGCGTCGGTCATCTGGGGATAGAGGGAGCTCAGCGCCGTCGCCATCGCAACGCCACGACGCTGAATCGCGTGGAGGTCGCTGACGATCGCGTTGTACCGCTCGTGCTCGCCCGCGGCGAAGTGAACGTCGGGGTCGAAGACGATCTTGATCGGCTTGGAGTCGAGTACCTTGGCGCCCGACATCAGCGCGACCGTGTACGTGCCCGGCATGACGAACGGCGCCGGTCCGCCAAGGCCGCCACCGCCACCGAAGCCACCGCCGCCGCCACCGCGCCCCGCAGCCGCTGTGCTGTCGCCCGGCGTCGCGCACGGATCGACGGGCAGGTATCCCGCTGACGGCACTGGTTGCGGCACGCCTGGCGCAGCCGCCGCGCCGCGCCCGCCTCCGCGCCCACCACCGCCCCGGCCACCACGACCGCCGCCCGCCGCTGCGGAATCGACCGGCGCCGTGATCGGCTCGCCGCGCATGTCCCAGCACATCGTCTGGATGCCCGCCTGGCTCTTGGGGCCCGGCACCTTCAGCGTGCGCACCGTCTTGCCCGCCGCGTCGGTCACTCGCAGGTCCAGCTCGGTCATCGGCGACTTGAGGAAATACTGAACGACCGCTTCGTTCGGCGGGTTCTCGCCGACGAAATACTGGTGGCCCCAGAACTCGTCGTTGCGGTCATCCTTCGTCTTCCACTCGAGCGCCGTCGGCACGGTGAACAGCTTCGCATCGGCCGACTGCGCGGCCGTGTACTCCTGAATCGGCTCGAGGTGATCGAGCACCCAGAGCGCACGGCCGTGGGTGGCGACGATCATCGCGTTGTCGCGCGAGTGGAGCGTCATCTCGTCCACGCGCACCGTCGGCAGGTTGGCCTTGAGCCGCGCCCAGCTCTTGCCGCGATCGAGCGACAGTTGGATGCCCGTTTCCGTGCCGATGTAAAGGACGTCCCGGTTCCGCTGGTCCTCCGTGAACGTCTTGACGACGTCACCCACGAGATTGTCCGCGAGGGAATGGAACGTGGCGCCGAAATCGGTACTCACCCAGACGTAGGGTTTGAAGTCGTTGAGCCGGTGGTTGTCGATCGTCACGTACACCGTGCCCGCGTCGTACGCCGACGGAGCGACCTTGCTGATCCACCCGCCGGCCGGCGCCCCCGGCAGATTCTTCGTGATGTTCTGCCAGCTTTTCCCGGCGTCGCGGGACACGTAGAGCAGTCCGTCGTCGCTTCCGGTGTAGTAGAGGCCCGGCTGCTTCGGAGACTCGGCGAGCGTGACGATCGCCGGCCACTGCGACACGCCGTCGTCGCGCGAGATGCGGATCTCGGAGCCCTTGAGCCCCATCGTGACGATGGTGTCGCGGCTCGCGTTCGTCGTGAGGTCGGGGCTGATCATGCTCCACGAATCGCCGCGGTCGTGCGAGACGAACACGCGGTTCGCCGCGACGATGAGCGAGCCGGGATCGTTCGGCGAGATGATCATCGGCGTGTCCCACTCCCAGCGGAACGTCTCGCCGGTCTTGGGAGCGGGCGTCACGTTCTGCGCGTTCGGCCGGATGTTCTTCGACTCGCCGGTGATCTTGTTCCGGCGAATGATGTTTCCGTCCTGCGTCTCGCTGTAGATCCAGCGCGAGTCCTTTTTGTCGGGGATGGCGACGAAGCCGTCGCCGCCCTGGATCTGGAACCACTCGTGGCTCAGGATGCCGCCGCTGAATCGCGACGCGCTCGGCCCGCACCAGTCGTAGTTGTCCTGCATGCCGCCGCAGATGTTGAACGGATACGCCATGTCGTAGCCGACGTGGTAGAACAATCCGACCGGAATGTTGGCGAAGAAGTTCCACGTCTTGGCGCCGTCGTACGACGTGCTCACGCCGCCGTCGTCGCCGATGATCATGTGATCCGAGTTGGCCGGATCGATCCAGATCGCGTGGACGTCGTCGTGCGCGACGAGCGATGCCTGCCCCTCCGTGGTTTTTCCGCCGTCGATCGTGAGCGACATCTTCACGCCGCCCTGGAACACGCGGTCGGGATTGTTCGGGTCGACGCGCACCTGGCTGAAGTAGAGCGGGCGCGGATTGGTGGTGCTCACCTTGTGCCACGTCTGGCCGGCGTCGTCGGAGCGATAGAGTCCGCTCTCGCCGGCCGCCGCTCCGAAGCCTCCGCCACCACCGCCTCTGCCGCCGCCCCCGCCCTGCGCGGTTGTGTCGGCGCCGCCGCCACCACGGCCACCGCGACCGCCGGGCGGACCCGCCGCCTCGATCGACGCGTACACGATGTTGCCGTTCTTGCGATACGTGTCGAGACCGATGCGGCCGAGTGGTCCCGTCGGAATGCCGCTCGTGAGGCGGGTCCAGGTGTCGCCGCCGTCTATGGATTTCCAGACGCCGCTGCCGGGGCCCCCGCCATTCACGCAGCACGCGCTGCGGCGCCGCTGATAGGTCGACGCGTACAGCGTCTTGGGATCGGTGTACGACATGACGAGATCGTTGGCGCCGGTCTCGTCGTCCACGAACAGCACGCGCTTCCACGTGCGGCCGCCGTCCGTTGTCTTGTACACGCCGCGGTCGCCGCCCGAACCGAAGATCGATCCCGTCGCCGCGACGAGGACGACGTCGTTGTTGTTCGGGTCGATCAGGATGCGATTGATGTGCTTGGAGTCGCGCAGGCCGACGTTCTCGAACGTCTTGCCGCCGTCGGTCGACTTCCACACACCGTCGCCCCACGACGTCGTCTGGCGGTTGTTCGACTCGCCGGTGCCCACCCAGATGATGTCCGGATTCGACTGCGACACCGTGACGTCGCCGATCGCCAGAAGCCCCTTGTCCTGGAGCAGCGGAGTGAAGGTCGCGCCGTTGCTCGTCGTCTTCCACACGCCCCCGTGCGCCGTGCCCACGTACCAGATCGACGTGTTCTTCTCATACACGGCCAAGTCGGAAATGCGGCCCGACATGATGGCCGGTCCGATCGATCGGAAGTGGAGCCTCTCGAATTGCTGAGCGACGGGCGTGGCGCCCTGGGCGAGCGCCAGATGGCTTGCGAAGGTGAGGAGAGCGGCCGGTCGTGCGACAGCGCGCACATGGCGAGTCATTGAGCCTCCGAGCATCGATTGTGTGGTGCCGGATTCTACCGCGCTCGGCCGTTCGCGGCGAGAGGACCGGGGGCATCGGGGTTTCAACGCTCCATGAGCTCCGCACCGGATCGTACACTTCATGATTGAATCAGCGCGCGCATATTGAGGTCTCAATGAGAGTGAGCGTCGAGAACCTACTCGCGGCCGTCCTGGCGTCAGCGATGGGCTGTTCGCGGGAGCCGCGTGCGCCCGCGTCCGGCGCGCGAACGCCGGACTCCGCCGTCGTAACCGGTGTGGCGCCTGCCGGCGTCACCGGATCTCCGCTCGGACCGCGCGGCGTGTACACCGGCAATCGCTACGAGTCGCTCCCAGCGGGCGTGACGTACCTGTCGGGCGCCGTTCTTCCCGCGGGCCGGGGCGGCGCCGAGTACGAGCTGGCGCGGCTCCGAACGCCGCGGGGCGAGGTGATCTGGTTCGATTCACTCTCGCACACGTCGCGCGCCACCCCGACGCGCACGGTGCGCGCCGAGCTCAGGGTGCCGCCGCTCAACCGCGACGAGCGGCTCTTCCTCGCATCGTGCGACGCGTCAGGCAAGCTCGACACTCGGATCGTTGCGATCGTCGTCAACGAGCCGAACGTGACGACGTTCACGAAGATTCGGCAGGCGTGGCGCGTGAACGTCGTTCGCGGACAGTTCGAGCTGATTCCGGTCGCCGGGATCACCTGCGAGGAACCGGGCGGCGGCTGATCAACGACTCCGAGGATCACGTCGACCCCTTGACGACGATTGCTCGGAGATATAAGTTGGCCGCCCTGGGAGTCGCGTCCCGATGTTCTTACCGTCGTTGCTCCGCCCGAGTGGGCAGGAAAACGACCTTCTCGGTGCTAGACGCATCGAGTCGTCCATCGGAGGCGCGACTTTTGTTTTCCGGCCAGGCTCCAACACGATCCTTTGACGCGGACTCGATGACCACCTTCACCCATCGCCAACTCGCCAGCATGCGACAGCCGGGTCTCGCCCGGGGCATCGCGGCGTGGCGCGCGCCAATCGGCGCCGCGAGCTCGGCGAATCCGGTCGACGGCGGGCTCGACGAACGGAGCATTCCGTTCACGCGGGATTCGCGTCCGACACATCCATCTGGTGCAGCGACTGCCACACGAGGACACGCGTAAAACCGTCCTCGATCAGTCGAGGGAGCGTCCCATCGCCCCGCCTGCGCCAGCGCGCAGGCGGGGCGTTCGCTTTCGAGGGAGGTCTTTGATGGTTCACCCGCAGTACCGCCGACCGGCGGCCAGACGTGACGCTCGAGTAGTCGGACACGCGACTCCCTACTCGGTACGCGCCCTCCGTCTGGTTCGCCGAGCGGCGCACACGACGAGTGCACGACCGATCCACCCGGTCCGGCGCGTATGGGCGTTCGCCGCGCGCCGCCGGGATCCGTAGCTCAACGACCACAGAGCACGGCGCCGCCACGCGACCATCCCATGGGCCGAAAGCCGGGACCGCGGGGACCACGACGCCGAGATGCGGGTTCGACTCCCGCCGGCCCGGCCTGCCGTTCCTCCTCCGGCGCTTCGCGCCGGAGGAGGTGCCGTTGCCCGTCCAAGACACGTATTCAATCATGAATGAGGATACTCATATGACCGTCCTGTCCGTCAGCTACATCCAGGAGCTCCGGCGACGCACCGGCGCCGGCATTCTGCAGTGCAAGACCACGCTCGAGCGCGCCGGCGGCGATCTCGAGCTCGCGACGGCGGAGCTGCGCGCGCAGGGGGCGGTCGGCGTGGAGGATCGCGGCGAACGACCGACCAGCGAAGGCGTCATCGCCAGCTACGTCCACCACAACGGCAAGCTCGGGGTGCTGATCGAGGTCAACTGCGAGACCGACTTCGTCGCGCGCACCGAGGAGTTCGGGACGCTCGTGCGGTTCCTCGCCGAGCAGGTGGCCGGGGCGGCGCCGATCGCGGTCACGCGAGACGCGCTGCCCGTCGAGACCGTGGAGCAACGCCGGCGCGCCTTCGAGGACGAAGTGCGCGCAAGCGGGAAACCCGCCCACCTCGCCGTCAGGATCATCGACGGCAAGATGGACGCGTACTTCCGATCCGTGGTGCTGATGGACCAGATGTGGGTGCGCGAGCCGGGCATCACCGTCGCCCAGCTGGTGAAGCAGGCTGCGGCGAGGACCGGCGAGAACATTCAGGTGAGGCGGTTCGCCCGATTCCACATGGGCATCGCTTGAATAGAGAGTGAGGGAACGGCGTGCGGCGCACTACCGCCAACCGCACCACCGCCGCACGCCGCTCGCCGCTCGCCTCCCGAGCGTCAATCCTGTCATCTTTGGTTCATGCTCCACACGCTCGACCTCATTGGCGTCGCCGTCTTCGCGATCAGCGGCGCGCTTGCCGCGGGTCGAAAGCACCTCGACCTCCTCGGCGTGATCGTCCTCGGACTCGTGACTGCCGTGGGCGGCGGCACGATTCGAGACGTCCTGCTCAATCGGCATCCCATCTTCTGGCTCGCCGATCCGACGTACATCGTCGTCATCGTCGCGGCGGCGCTGCTCACCGTCGCGTACGTGCGGTGGCGTCCGGCGCCCGCCGCGACGCTCCTCTACGCCGACGCCATCGGGTTGGCGATGTTCAGCGTGACCGGCGCACAGATCGCCGAGCGCGCCGGTGTTCCGGCGCTGGGTGGCATCGTCCTCGGCACGATCACCGGCGCGGCCGGCGGCGCGGTCAGAGACGTGCTGATCGCCGAGATTCCGCTCGTCTTGCGGCGAGACCTCTACGCGAGCGCGGCGATCTTGGGCACCGGCATCTACTTCGCCCTGGCGGCCGCCGGCGCTTCACGAGCCGTCGCGACGTGGTCGGGGATGCTCGTCGTCGCCGTCGTTCGCCTAGCGTCCATCGCCTGGCGACTGCAGCTTCCGGTGTTCGCGCTCGACGGCGATGAGCGGCCGTCGACACCGGATCGAACGTCGGACGCCAAGTATTCGTAGACCAATCGAGAGGCAGCCGACGCAATCCACTTCACTCTTCTCGCCCCCATGAGCCACACCATTCTGCGTCACCCGGCGACCTTGCTCCTCGCGGCCGCGACGTTCATCGCATGCCACTCGAGCGGAACGAGCGGAACGTCGGCGCCCGCGCCCAGCGGAGGAGCCGCCGCGCGTGCCGCGGCTCCGGCCACGCCGGCCGCCGTCACGCCCGCGTCGATCACGCTCGGCGACTCGATCTTCCACGCGCGTGGCTGCAGGAACTGCCACGGCCCCGACGCCAAAGGTCGCCAGAACGGCCCCGACCTCACGGCAGGTCACTTTCTCCAAGTGAACGGATCGTACGACGACTTCGTACGCGTGATCACGAACGGCGTGCCCGTGGCCGCGGTGAAGGACACGGCGCACAAGCGCGCGATGCCGGCGCGCGGCGGACCGCCGGCGCCGCTCACCGACGATCAGATCAAGGCCGTCGCGGCGTTCATCTGGTCACTCAACCACAAGTAAGTCGCGCCGGCACCGAACAGCAGATCCCGCGCTTCGCTCGGGATGACGCAAGCAGCGTCGGGATGACACACAGAGGGCACGACGGCCAAGCCGGTGTGCCCTCTGTGTCCCTCTGTGCGTTCGTGACCCGTTCGTTACGCCTTCGCGCTGCTCGACGGCGCGCAGTACCTGTTGAACGCGTCAACGAGCTCGTGCGCGATGTCCTCGGCGTGGCGCCCCTCGATCTGCCATCGCTCGAGCATGAACACCAGCTCGCCGTCCTTCAGGAGACCGATTTGAGGCGACGACGGCGGGTAGCCGACGAAATAGCTGCGCGCGCGGGCGGTCGCGTCGGCGTCCTGGCCCGCGAACACGGTGGTCGACACGTCGGGCGTGACGGCGTTCCGGAGCGCGAGCGCTACGGCTGGCCGCGCCATGCGCGCCGAACAGCCGCAGACGGAGTTGACCACGACCATCGTCGTGCCCTTGGCGTCCGCCAGCTGCGCGTCGACCTCATCGGGCGTGCGCAGCTCTTTGACGCCGAGCCGGGTGAGCTCCTGACGCATCGGGGTGACGAGGCGTTCGTCGTACATCTGTTGGGGAAGTCGCATATGCTGCTGGCTACTGGTGAGTTCGTTGGGCGGGCGCCGGCTACTCGTCGCGGACGAGCGCCAGGATCGCCGCCTGCGGGACGACGAGATACCGGTCGCCCTCGAAGGTGATCTCGACGGCCGCCTTGCGGAAAAAGAGGGCGTAGTCGCCGGTGCGGGCCTGCATCGGGATGAACTTCGTCGCGCGCTCGGGAACGCGCCACGGCTCGTCGCCGAACGAATCCGGGCTCGGCATGGGCAGACCGGGGCCGGTGGCGACGATCGTGCCGCCCTGAACCGCCTGATTGTCGACTGCGGTCGGCGGAAGGTACAGTCCAACGTTCGTCCGCTCTTCACCTTCCTCGCACCGCACGAGGACGCGATCGCCGACGACGATGAGCTCCTTGTCTCGCTTGATCATGGGGACCTTCCTGACTCAGGTGCTTGGTTGCAGCTCTAAAGATACGACCCGACAGAAGGGATGGGCACAGGCTTGGGGCGCGTGAAACGGAACACCGGATAGCTGGTTACCACGATCGCGAGCGCGTAGAGGCTGTTCCTTCTATCGGCAATCACGGCGCTCGTCAGGAAGGCCAGCGAGCCGGCGAGCACGAACCCGGTCGTCCACGGATGTCCCTTCGCGCGGTATGGGCGCGGCGCGTTCGGCTCGCGCCGCCGCAGCAAGAACACGGCAAGAAACGACAGCGTGTATCCGGCGACGAAGAAGAACGCCGCGATTGCGATCATCGTCTCGAACGTGCCGGTCGCGAGGAATGCGAGCGCGACGGCACCCGTGGCGATGAGCGACGTGACGGGCGTTCCGCCGGTGTTGACGCGCGTCATGAACGAGAGACCGAGTCCGTCGCGGCTCACCGAGTACATCACGCGCGAGGCCATCAGGAGACACGCGTTGACGGCGCTCGGCAGCGACGCGATCACGACCACGCGAACCAGCGTCTCGCCGGCGGACCCGAACAACGCTTTGGCGACCGTGGCCGCGGCCAGCGGGGACCCCGCCAGCGCCGACGTCGGCAGCGCGGTGATGAACGCGGTGTTGATCAGCAGGTAGATCGTGGCGATGCCAAGCAGGCCGTAGAACATCGAACGGGGGATTTGCTTCGCCGAGTCGCCGAGCTCTTCGGAGAAGTAGATGGGGCCCGACCATCCGTCGTAGGTGTAGATCACCGCCTGCGCCGCGAGCATGAACGCCGCGAACACCGACGTCGTCGCGGACGTCGCGGCAGTCGCGGCCGGATCGACGTGGGCACGACCGGCGAATGCAAAACACGCGGCGACGAGCGCCAGCAACGCGAGCGCCTTCGCGAGGCTCGTGACACGCTGCGCGAAATCGCCGAGGCGCGTGCCGCGCACGAGCAGCGCGGTGAAAATCACGACGACCGACATCGCGATCGGCGTCGCCGTCCGCGGTGTTAGCGACGTGACGGCGGCCACGGATTCGCCGAGCACGAGCGAGATGGCACCGATCGACGCGCAGGTCGAGATCCAATCGACCCAGCCGACGAGGAATCCGGCGTAGTTGCCGAACGCGTGGCGCGCGAAGACGTACTGTCCACCACTGCGCGGCAGCATCGTGCCGAGCTCCGAGAGCGCGTTGGCGCCGAGCAGCGCATAGAACCCGCCCACGACCCAGATGCCGACGAACCACCACGGATTGGGGAGGAGCGCCGCGATGTCACCCGGGGTTCGCAGAATGCCGCCGCCGATCGTGTTGCCGACGGTGACGGCGAGGCCGAACGACAGGCCGAGGACTCGGAGGAGGGAGGACGAGTCGCGCATGACCTAGGATGCGCGTCGAACCAACTCAGGCGCTAGGCCTTTGCATCGGCTCTTCAGAGCCTGAACTGAAAAGACCAACGGGATGATGCCGCTCTCGTATCGGCACCACCCCGTTGGCTTCCTTCGGAGAACCGAACCCCCACCCGGGCCGGCTTCCATTTCTTCAGACACGCCGTATCGCGGTCACCCCGACACCGGCCGCCGATTGATTTTCTTAATCAGGAACAGGTCAGCCGGCCGTGCGGCAGGGGCAGCGTGCAGTTCTGCGTCACGCCGTTCTGCGTGATCACGACCTTGGCCGTCGCCGAACCGTCGTACGTGATGACTTCGCGTCGCGACGACGACGTCGCCGATTGTCCGGTGATCTGCACCGTCGCCGACATCGATCGTGTGACGCTGCCCGCGGTCGGATACGGGAACTTGTTCGTCGTGGTCGACACCGGAATCACGATGCCCTTCACGGTGTCGCCGGTCACGCGCTTGGCCGTGAACGCGCCCTGCATCGACGAGCCCGTCGTGGTTTCACTTCCCGCGGACGTGCTGTTCACGGTGCGCGCGGTGCTTCCCTTGGCGAGCCCCGTGACCGTCTGGTTGCTCGTCGAGTTGATGGTACTCTGATCGTTGTCGCGGTGCGTCGCGGTTCCGGTCACAGTGACCTTCGTCGTCACGGTGTTCGTCGTAGCCGTGTCGAAGGCGGACTGCGATTGGCCGGACGTCGTCTGGAACTGCAGCACGCGAGTGACCGTGAGTCCGTTGCGTGTCGTCGGTCCGCACGTGATCAATCCGGTCGTCGAGGCGAAATGGCACGACGTGTCGACAGGGGCGAAACCGCGGCCGAAGTCGTCGCCGAAGAATCCGCCGAACAACCCGCCGCCCATGAAGCCCAGCCCGAAGCCTGGGCCGCCGAATCCAGGACCGCGCATGCCACCGTGTCCATCGCGCGACATCATGCCGAATTCAGGCGAGAACGATCCGCCCAAGTCGCCAACGTAACTGCTATTGAGATTGCTGTAGCCGGCGGGCACCGTGCTGAACGCCGACGCCATCGTGAGCGCGAGCTGGCTCGCCGGTGCGCTCGTCTCGTTGCCGTTGCATG
>Ga0326726_10005127_pt1 | contig 11903 bp, 10 predicted proteins | sample MHFenrmetagenome_2_FD_207603 | JGI IMG/M metagenome (GOLD analysis project Ga0326726, IMG submission 207603) | Lab enriched peat soil microbial communities from Michigan Hollow, Ithaca, NY, United States - MHF15MN | ecosystem: Environmental > Terrestrial > Soil > Wetlands > Peat | place: USA...
TGGCACGTACATTCTGTATGCCGATTCAGTGGATTACAACTCCGACACCGGAGAGGCGATCGCGGATGGTCACGTGGTGCTCGACGGCGGGCCCAACGATGAGCACGTTGAGGCCACTCACGCCACCTACAACGTCCGGGCTGAATCCGGGCGCTTCGAACACGTAGTGGGAACGACGGGCATGCGGTTGCGGGGGAAGCGGATGACCCTGACGACCACCAACCCCTTTGCATTTTCCGGTGGCGTAGTGGAGAAGACCGGTCCCGACCACTATGTCGTTTACGACGGGACCATAACCACCTGCCAGCTGCCGCGCCCGAAGTGGGAGTTCAACGCGCACAAGATTGTGGTGGAGGTTGGCGGTAATGCCACCATTTATCACAGCACTTTCCGCATTGAGGGTGTCCCGGTCTTTTATTTCCCTTTCGCCACCCACCCGGTGGAGCGCGAACCCAGACAGACCGGGTTTCTCATTCCTAACATCGGGAGGTCTTCGATCAAGGGGACAATCTTTGGGGATTCGATCTTTTGGGCCATCAATCGCAGCATGGACCTCACCGCCGGGGCCGAATATTTCACCCGGCGCGGGTGGGCGCCGCAGATTGAGTTTCGAGCACGGCCGAGTGAAAAGTCGTATGTGTACCTGAACTATTTCGGGGTCTTTGACCGGGGCATCGGAAGCCCACCGGTGGACCAGGGGGGCCACGAGGTGCGCCTAAGCGCGGAAGATACTTTTGGGCATAACTTCCGCGGCGTCGCCAGCATCGATTACCTGAGTTCCTTCGTTTTTCGCCTTGCCTTTAACGACGTCTTCAGCCAGGCGGTGAACTCGGAGGTGAAGTCGGAAGCTTTTCTCTCCAACGCCACGCGCGGCTTTTTCTACAACGGGTCCACCCAGCGCTATCAGAACTTTGAAAGCACGACGCCGGGCGATGTCATCACCATTCTGCATGCTCCCAGCTTCGAGTCTTCCAGCGTGGAACACGCCATCTGGCGCTCGCCGTTTTACTGGTCGTATGACGTTGCTGCTGAAGGACTGTCCCGCAGCGAACCTTCATTTCGAACTGCGCCGCTGGTCGGACGCTTCGACCTCCACCCGACGCTCTCTCTGCCGCTGTTGCTACACGGCTGGTCGGTGCGTCCGGAGCTGTCTCTGCGCGAAACCTTTTACACCCAGCAACTCGTTCCCAGCAGCGGCGGCGTAGGGGTGGGTGCGGCGCGGAGCGACGTGATCAATCGCAGGGCGGTCGAGGGATCGGTGGAACTTCGCCCGCCTGCTCTCGAACGGGTTTACGACCGCGAATTCTGGGGACGCAAATGGAAGCACGTGATCGAGCCGCGTGCCACTTACCGCTACGTTACAGGAGTCGATAATTTTTCGCGAATCTTGCGCTTTGACGAGCGTGACATCCTGAGCAACACCAGTGAAGTCGAATATGCAGTGGTCAACCGGCTCTACGCCAAGCGTACTTCGGAGAAACCAGAGGACTGCGACGCCACCGGCATGGCAGCTCTTGTTATTGGTCATCCGGCGGCGGAGAGTCCCGTTCCGTGGGAGCGACAACTGGATCGCGGTGGAATTCCGTGTCAGGCTGATCCCCGGGTGCGAGAAGTCGTCACCTGGGAACTGGGCCAGAAATATTTTCTTGATCCCACCTTCGGAGGGGCCCTGGTGCCGGGGCAGAGAAATGTGTTCACGACAACCGCGGACTTTACCGGTATCGCTTTCCTCGCTGAGGCCCGGCGGCTTTCACCCCTGATCTCGCGCCTCAAATTCCAGGCCACCAGCCGGACCGAAGCGGAATGGGACATCGACTACGATTTCAAGCAAAGCCGGATCAATGCCAGCACCGCATTCGTGAACTATCGTTTCGGTCTGTATACCATTGGCGGTGGCGACGCCTATCTGCTGGCGCCCAGCGATACCCCCACCCCGGCCGCACAACAGGCTTTCAACCAGTTCCGGATTCTGTTTGGCTATGGACAACCCAACAAGCGGGGATTCAGTGGAGCGACCAACCTGGGCTTCGACGCCAATCTGGGCTTTCTGCAGTATGCCGCGGTTCAGGCCGCCTACAACTGGGACTGCTGCGGCTTGAGCGTCGAGTATCGCCGCTTTGCCCTGGGGTCAGTCCGCAACGAAAACCAGTTCCGCTTCAATTTCGCGCTGGCCAATATCGGTTCTTTCGGAAATCTACGCCGCCAGGAAAAACTGTTCTGAACTGATGGAGGACGGGCGTCTCGCCCGTCCAGCCGGGCGGGACGCCCGGCCTCCACTTTCCTACGGCACGGTCACGGTGACGTTTGCCGTGGTGCGTCCGTACTGGTTGGTGGCGTAAAGCTTGTAAGTGGTGGTCTGGCCGGGCTGGACGGTCACGCTGGTGCCGCGCACAGCTCCGACTTGCGGCGAGACGATGACGTAAGCGGCATTGCCGACATCCCACGACAAGGTCACGTTGCCGCCCGCACTCACGCTGGTGGGCGCTGCCGTGAAGCTGTTAATGCCCGGTGCTGCGCCCTGCGGCACGCTCGAAGCAGTGTAAACCGTATCCATCTTAATTACTTCGAACGCCGAGGCTGGTACCTGCCCGAGATCGTGCAGGTCGTCGTTGTTCCAGCGACTGTCGGGCACGCCGCTGATGTACATGGAGCTGCCGTTGTCGGCCATGATCAGGCCATACTTCTTCATGGCGGACAGGATGACCTGTACTTGAGGAGAAAATCCGGAGATGTTGTAGTTGGCTTTCAGGCGCATCCGCATGCCCATGGGTGGAGCATTCGCGCTGGTGGAGTTCGCCGCCCAGTGGGTCGCGGGCAGTACCACTGCGGCCCGGCTGTCCTGCAGGGTGACGCGAATCGCGTGCTGAATCTGTCCGGCGGCTACTTCGTCGTAACGCACCAGCCCGGGAAAAATTGGCAGGCCCGCGGCATCAGCCGAAGTCCAGGTCCAGGGACGCTGCGTGTTGCCGTCACTCAGCAGGTCCCAGACCGCTGCCGACGCCGCACTCCAACTTCCGTTGCCGTTGGGAACGGCGCTGAACAGTTCGTAGAGAAAACAATTGCTGTTATCGAGCACCAGTACGTGGCGATCGCCGCTGCCCGGATTCGGATCGCCTTCGATCGGCGCATTTCCCGGCACTGGCATCGGCCCTGGATCACTCTCGGAGCCATAGGCGGTGAAACTGACGCCAACCGGCGCCTGGGTCCCGCTCACCACCGAATACGGGATGCCGATATTCGAGCCCTGGTATTGTCCCGATCCAAAATCGGCATGCATTCCGACGCTCGACCCGATGAAATTGATGATGGCATCCGAGTTCGGATCGACCGTGGCCCCGGAAACATCCTTGTTCCAGAGGCTGTCGCTGCTAAAGGGACGGAACCCGTTGAGGCTGGCGCCCTGTCCCGCGCTCATGGCGCTGCAAGCGCTCTGATTGTTGCCCCCACCGCCGGAGCCACTACCGCCCCCTGAGCCACTACCCCCGCCTGAACCTCCTGAGCCGATGGTCGAACCGCTTAGGCCCCCACCACAATTGGCACAGGCAAGAGCCAAGGCCAGCGCGCCGGTGGCGGCCAGCAACTTTCTCCAGGAATATTTCATTCGTCTATTGTCACAGGAAATGGGCGCTAAACCACGTGATGTCAGGTCATGTCCCGTGGAAAATCGGGACATGTACTCTCAGCATCTGGCCAGGCATGGCAGGGGCCAGCGCAAACCACGTAGGGGCGGGTGCTCCCACCCGCCCGGCCGGGCGAAGCCCGGCTGGTCTTATCTGAACGGGGCCCCAGGCGAGCTTCGCTCGCCCGCCCGGACGAAGGCGTCCGGGCCTACGTGGTTACAGCTTGTTCAATCCGTCCAACGCGGCGACCTTGTACGCTTCCGCCAGCGTGGGATAGTTAAACACGGCATCGCGAAAATACTCGATGCTGGCACCCAGCGTAAGTACAACCTGGCCTATGTGCACGATCTCCGCCGCCCGGTCGCCGATCACGTGGACTCCTAACAGTTTGAGCGAAGTGGGATCGAAGATCAGTTTCAGCAGCCCCTGGTCGTCACCCAGCATCTGTCCCTTGGCCAATTCAGCGTAGCGTGCCAGTCCTACTTCGTACGGGATCTTGTCTTGCGTCAGCTGCTCCTCGGTAAGTCCGACCATGGAAATCTCGGGGATGGTGTATATGCCGTAGGGAATCAAATTAGGAGGCATTTTGCCCGGCGTTCCGAACATGTGACAACTGGCCAGGCGTCCCTGCTCCATGGAAGTGCTGGCCAGGGCGGGAAATCCGATGACGTCGCCGGCAGCATAGATGTGAGGCACAGTGGTTTGAAAATGCTCGTTGACCTTCAACTTGCCTCGCCCGTCCGCCGCAATGCCTGCCGCCTCGAGATTGAGCAGATCGCTGTTAGCCTGCCGCCCGATGGTGTAAAGCAGCCCTTGGCCGTGCACGTTTTTTCCGCTTTCGAGCTTGGCAAACACCCGGTCCCGGGCTTCATCGAATCCGACCGAAACCACTTTTTCTCCCAGCCGGAAGACCGTGCCCAGCTGCCGCAGCTGGAAGCAGAGGCTCTCCACGATTTCCCGGTCAACGAAATCCAGCAGGATGGGACGCTGGTCGAGCAGCGTAACTTTCACCCCCAGCGCGGCAAACATGGATGCGTATTCCAGCCCGATGATTCCCGCGCCCACGATGACCAGGTCGCGCGGCACTTCTTCCAGAGTATGAATCTGATCGGAATCAAAGATGCGCTTGCCATCGATGGGAATGTCCGCACTGTGCGCCGGGCGCGTGCCGCAGGCAATCAGGACGTGATGGCCGCGAACCAGTTGGGAGCCGTCGTCGGCCTTGACTTCAATCGTGTTGGGATCGATGAAGTGCGCATTGCCTTCGAAAGTTGTGACGTAATTGCGGCGAAGCTGGGCCTTGATCACCTCGACCTCACGCAGCATGACGGATTGCGCGCGAAAGGTTAGGTCCGCCATCGCAATGCGGTCCTTGAGCACGTAGCCGCGGCCATAGAATGTGCGCTGGCGAAAGCCGCTCAGGTAGAGAACAGCTTCCCGCAAGGTCTTGCTGGGGATGGTCCCGGTGTGAACACAAACGCCGCCAATGGTTTTCTTGCGGTCAATGATGGCGACCTTCTTGCGCATCTTGGCCGCGCAGATGGCCCCCTTCTGCCCCGCCGGCCCGCTCCCAATCACCACCAGGTCGTATTCGTTGGCTTCCATGATGTGTCCCGAGCCAGAATTCGTAACCGAGAAACTAACATTACTTCCCGGCTAAAAAAAAGGGGGTGCGGGTCTGTAACCATCTATTAATAATCCGGCTGGTGATACCAGGGTATAGGAGGGACCGGCTCTTCAGTCACGCTCAATAGACCTGCTTACAGTCGCACAGATTCTAAGGCACGAAGGCACAGGTGTGGAATTTGTTTGAATACTCCGGTTGAATTTCGTAACTTTTGGCGTTGAGCGTGACCGGGTTGTACTGGAAGAATGGTTCTTCGCATATATCACCGATTTCTTCGCCAAACTCAACCACTGAATTTAGGGCGAGCCATCCGAAGTTTCCGTTGAGCAGATCGGCAAAGGTGGCCGGCGGATCCGGGTCGGTGATGGTTTCGAAAGTCTCGTGGGAAAGAACATAGGCGGTCGAATCGACGAGCGCACATTTAGGGCTGGGGGTGGAGACTGAGCATCCATCGACGTTTTGATAGGGCTCGACGCTGAGCAGCACATGCCCGCGTAATTCAGGCAGGCAAAGGCAAGAGGAAGGCGCAGCGGCCCCGCACTCCATGCGGAGGTGTTCGACGCACCAGCCCTGCCGCTGCCCTCCAAGTGGTGCAGTTTGAAATCCACAGGGCTGGCAATGCGCTCCAACCTGTGGGAAACTGTCGGCATGGCAGAAAAACGAACCAAAGCGGATAAACGGCAGCGCCAAGCCGACAAATTGGAAAAGAAGGCGCGTCACCCACATGCGCAGGGTACGAAAAAGAAGCCCCGCGGGGACTTCAGCCAAGCCGCTACCCGGATCGTGAAGCAGGCGCCGAAAGCCGAAACAGCCTGGTGACGGAGGGGGAACAGGTCTTTGCCTGGCCCTATTTTCTACGTTTGCGGGCCTTTTTTGTGAGTTGCCGCAGGGTGCGCTGCAATTCGCGGAGTGACTTGTCAAACTCAGCTTGCAGCTTGGCCGCCCCAGGGCTGGCTAGCCACTTTATATCTTCCTCTAATCTGCCTAAGGCGCTCTGAGCGGTAAGGGAAGACCATTTTATGTCTTTCTGTATTCTGCGTAAGATTTCCGGAGCAGTACGGAAAGATTTTGCAGGCATAGTCTTTACCTCCTTGTCTATACACAGTATTCCCGGAGATCGTGTGAGTCGCAGTGACAGAGAGCACACATCCATATGATCAGCGGCGCAATGGTTTGTTCGCCAGCCGATGCAGCCTAGTGACTGTGTCGTCAGCGATTGCCACGCTCTGTCTTCATGGCCTTCGCCTGCCCGAATTACGCCTTCCAGCCAAAACCCTACACGCACCTCAACGATCGGTTTGCGCTTACAACGGGGTTGGAGCCGAGGCAAAGGACATGAAAAGGAGAAATGCTAGCACCAGGAGGATCAGTACTCCGCTGCCCAAAATAATAATCTCGCTCAACACATCAGTATTCAGGGAAAATGCCATATCAATTCCTAGTTACATACTATGAAACCAGGAACGGTCCTGCAGTGATCCAAATCACCGGTAGGCGTGAACGTGGATGTACCGCCCACTTGCGCCAACGTAACGCTTAACAGGGCGTTAGTGAAAATCTCGACTCCCTGGTTCGCTAAGCGTGGGGATTGAGTCGCTCGCCAAATGGCGGAGGTCCGTGAAGGTGAATCGCTGACCAAGGCTGCCGGAAACTCCGAAACGATTGCGGAAGCTGTCAGTCTTGCAAAGACTGTTTCGTCTTCCTGCAGATTACGCGATGAGCTCGAGGGCACGTACAGGGACAAGAATATGCAATACAGAAAAAACGCTTAGATCGCTCGGTTTTGCCAAAAGTAACTGGCTGACCACTCTTTATCAAGCAGCGGCGTTTCGCGGTTTTTCCTCAGCCGGCATCTCGAGATCGGACAACTGCAGTTTACGGTGCAAGAACACATATGCGCCCAGCACCGTCAGCATCAGCAAACCAAGAATCATCATCAAGAGCGCGAAACGGGCCATGTTGAGGATTGGCCCGAAAGCCTCCCGCTCATCTTGGGTTGCCACCACAATCCATCCGAGATTCGGATACGATTGCTTCAGCCCGGTATCAGCGAACCCGATAAGATATGTCGCCCCGTTCCGGAATGTGGCGTCTATGTATCCAGTCTCTCGACCCTGCAGCGTGCCGAGTGCATCCCGGATTGCGGCGTATTCCTCCGACTTTACTCTCATGGATGGGTTGACACCCGGAGAGTTGACAACCGCTCCGTCGTCTTTAATGAGAAAGACGCGGCCAGTGCGCGCGATCTGCTGCTGGTTCAGGTATGCGAATAAAGGTGCTACGTCAACGAGGGCCGTCACCGCACCGATGAACCGGCCCGAGCCTTCTTGCAGCACCGGAAAACCGATGGCGATGTAGTGGGAGCGGCTTTGCTCGTCATAGCGTAGATCTGAGATGTGGACCGAATTCTGACCCTGGGAATCAAGAGCTTGCCAATACTCACGCTCGGTCTGGAAATAGTGCACTGGTTTGTCAGTGGCTGCCACGGTGGCACCCGCTTCATCTGCCACTGCGATCCTTAGGAGCCTCGGATTCAGCTCACGACATCGGCGAAGCCAGCGGGCCAAGTCAGAAGTCAGAATGCTCCTCACCAGCGGATCTGACTCCGGGCCAATCCATTTGCTGTCGATTCGCTCAGCCTTCGCTCGAATTTCAGACTCGCTCATGTGCTCGTAGGAACGATTCGCCGCGGTGACGGCTTGAACAAGGCTGGGTTCATTCGCAATCAGACTGGCCTCTGTCACGCGCTGACCGATGAACTCGGAGGTCGTTGCCGCCGCCGAACGGGTGATGGTTCGAAAATAGGCACCGTTCATCTGGTGAACCTGCTTGTCCGCTTGGAGGCCAAAATAGAAACCGAAGACTGTGACGGGAACCAGGATCACGATAAGCGCTGCCAACAATCGCTGAAGGGAAATCCGGAATTCCGGAGAATCGAGGGGCATAACATTCCTCCTCGTCATGGCGGGAGAATAAAAACCGAACGAGAAAACACTAACACAGATATGAATCTCCGTCAGTGATGCGCCTCACAGAGCGTAGCGTAGCCGCCTAGATAGCACTGTCGCGGGAACATCCGGGTACGGTCTACAACATTGCCGGAGCAGAGTAGGATCTCATATATAGAGACCAGGCCAAACCGCCCATGTAGGCGCGTCTGCAGCGTTTGTCGGCCACACAAGGCAAGAGTCACTTCAAAGAAGCGCACCAACCTAAATCGCCGTGGTGTGCAAGACAAAACAATTCAGGCGATTCTTCGCCACTTCAATCTGGCAACCACGATGAATGTGTATGTTCAGACCGTAGGAGCGGATACTGTGGCGGCGATGCGGACGCTGGGAGCGCTAATGTGCGCTGAGCGTGCCCCGGGAGCGGCGTTTTCCCCCTCGACTACTGTAAACTAACTCTTGTAGAGGCAGGCTTTTAGGGGCGCGTAGCTCAAACGGATAGAGCATCGGATTTCTAATCCGACGGTTGCAGGTTCAATTCCTGCCGCGCCTACCATCTTTCGTGTTGGTTCCGCTCCGCCGCCGTGTCCTAGACTTTGGATGTCGTCTTCGGCATTCTGTGCTCGCAGGTGGTATTGAGGCAGGAGTCGGGCAGCGTCAGTCGCTCGACCGGCTTTCCGCCCAGGATGTGCGACTCGATAATCTCATCCACATCGTCCAACGTGACTCGGCCGTACCAGACCGCATCCGGATACACCACCAGGTTCGGACCATGCTCGCACTGATCGAGGCAGCCGGACTGATTGGCCCGTACTTTTCCCTTGAGTCCGCGCGCCGCCAGTTTTTCCTTGAATGACCTCTGCAGTTCCGCCTGGCCCGTGGGATCGCAGCAGGGTCGCGGAGCTTCAGCCGGCCGCTGGTTGCCGCAGATGAAGATATGCTTCTCGAACTTGGGCATAAGGAAAATGTATAGGATTTGGGTAGTTTGTGCCGCGGCGGAGAAGCTTCTAGCTACTGGCTTCTGGCTAAAGCCTGGAGGTCAGCAGCTAGGAGCTAGAAGCCAGAAGCTAGCAGCAGCTCTTAGTCTTTCAGTGGGACCATGTTCTTGTCGCCCTGGCAGAAAGTGGCGACGCGCTGCAGTCCGCCTTCCGCTTGGGGCAGAAACCTGACCGGACCATAGCAGTAAACGGCGTGACCGTTTTCCGCGAAGTACCATTGGCCTCCCTTGCGGGCGGGGCGCTTGGCGGCGGTGCGATCTGCGGGCGGCTTGGGCGGCGGAATGCGGTACGAGCCGTAGAGCGAAACTGACAACAGCAATGTAGCGAATACTTTCATGGGGAGTAACGTTGTTCCAAAACCTGGGCCTCAAAATCTAGATCGAGATCAGCATCCGGCGTTCATCTCCCTGGTCAGCAGTGGCCTTCGGAGGCTTCTGCGGAAGCGGTCTCCCGTGCTTGCTTGTGCTCTGATTCTTCGCACCCGCCTGCGGCGCGTTGGAAGACGGGGACTGCACCTGGGGATCTCGTGGCGCCGCCTTGGTGGCCGGCGGTTTCATCTGGGACTGGGCCCGCGCCTGGGCTTCGGCTTGTTGTTTCCCTTTCATGCCCGTCAACTCGACGCTGTCGCTGAACAGCATCTGAATGAGGCCGCGCTGGGAATCGATGGTTCGTCCCTGTTCCACCACGAGCATGGTCAGCAGCCCGTAGGAAACCAGAAACAAAATGATGAGCACGGGAAGAAGCGAACGCCCGGGCTTGCTGACCGCGTTATCGCCCGTCAGGTTCCACAAAATGCCACCCCCATCCATGCCCCTGGGCCAGCGGGCATGGATACGAGATGCAGCTTGCCAGCCAACATCGTCGATTTTGGTAAGCCACTACAGAGAAGGAACTTAGTGGGGATTCCTGCAGCGTCTGCCGGGCCTACAACCGCAAGTTGCTGCACATTATAGGTAACCACTATGGGTTACCCGCGTGCCACTGGGTTGGGCCGAAACGCACGACAGGCAAGGGTTCTGGCGTTCCAGTTTGCGGGTGAGCCTTCCGAGCTCGAGCCGGAGCACCGGCCACGGTGCCCGACTGCCGCATGCTACCCGGCGCGCACCACCCGGATTGCCACGGCGTGGTGCTTGCGAAGACACTTCCGGAACCATATCGCGAAGCGTCAAAATCAATTGAGACCTTGCGGTTCTGTAGCGCCAAATTGCCAAACCAGAGGGATGCAATCATGAAGAGATGGGCAGGCTTGATTTGCTGGATGCTGCTGGCGGGGTTCGCGATGGCCCAGCAGGAGAGCACTCCGGTAGAACCCATGGACCAAACCCCGGTGTTCCGAGTGAACGTGGTGTCGCGGACCACCAAAGCGGTCAACTATCGCCATCGCGGCGGTTCCACCACCCTGGACATGAAAGGCACCAGCCTTATGCCGGAAGTGACCGGCAAAGCCAAGGTGGACAGCAAGAACGGACGCCTGCAGGTGAATGTCGATCTCTCCAAGCTGGGGCCGGCAAGCCGTGTAGGTCCGCAGTTCCTGACCTATGTGCTGTGGGCGATTACTCCTGAGGGCCGCGCCCAGAACCTGGGAGAGATTGTTCCCGATAACTACGGAAAGAGCAGTCTGGATGTGACCACCGACCTGCAGGCCTTCGGTCTGATTGTGACCGCGGAACCCTACTTCTCTGTCACCCGGCCCAGCGATGCCGTAGTTGCCGAAAACATTATCCGGCAGGAGACCAAGGGCTTCGAAGAGGCTATCGACGCCAAATTCGACATGCTCGAGGGCGGCCAGTATACGGTCGATGTGCCGGCTCAGCAGCTGCCCTCGGCCACGGCCGATCCCAAGACGCCGCTTACTTTGCTTGAGGCGCGCAATGCCGTGGCCATCGCCAAAGCCGCGGGCGCTGAGCACTATGCCGCCGACAGTTTGAAGAAAGCGGAAGACTACCTGGCTCGAGCGGAAGACTATCTCAAACGCAAACAGGGCAAGACTCCGATCGGCACCGCCGCCCGCGGCGCCACCCAGATGGCCGAAGACGCTCGCGTGCTGACCCTCGGCCGCAAGGAGCAGGAACGAATCGCCAACGAGAAGCAGGCCATGCTGGACAAACAGCAAAAGGCTGAAGCCGAAGCCAAAGCCTCTGCCCAAGCCGAAGCCCAAGCCAAGGCACAAGCTGAAGAAGACGCACGGAGGCGCGCCCAGGCCGAGGCGGACCGCGCCACGGCGGAAAAAGCCCAGGCCGAAGCTCAGCTGCAACAGGCGCAAGCCGATGCCGCCCGCGCCGCGGCGATGGCCGAGCAGCAGAAAGCTGAAGCGGAAGCCGAGAGACAACGCCAGGCTGCAGCCGAGGCCATCCGTCAGAAGGAAGAGCAGCGCCAGCGTCTGCTCAACCAGCTCAACCAGGTGCTGGAGACCAAAGACACGGACCGCGGCCTGGTGGTGAGCATGCCCGACGTCCTGTTTGATTCCGGCAGTTACACCCTGAAGCCCGCCGCCCGGGAGCGGCTGGCGCGAATCTCAGGTATCGTCCTCGCCTATCCCGACCTGCGTCTGGAGATTGAAGGCCACACCGACAGCGTGGGCAGCGATGCCTACAACCAGACTCTCTCGGAGAAGCGGGCGGCGTCAGTGCGCGACTACCTGGTCGATAACAGTGTTTCGATCAATAACGTGATTGCGCGCGGCTTCGGCAAGACCCGTCCGGTGGCGGAC
>Ga0326726_10005128_pt1 | contig 11902 bp, 7 predicted proteins | sample MHFenrmetagenome_2_FD_207603 | JGI IMG/M metagenome (GOLD analysis project Ga0326726, IMG submission 207603) | Lab enriched peat soil microbial communities from Michigan Hollow, Ithaca, NY, United States - MHF15MN | ecosystem: Environmental > Terrestrial > Soil > Wetlands > Peat | place: USA...
GAAAGGCGCGCATGCGTTTGTGGGCACTATCGCCCGCTTCCGCCTGGAACCCGACACCGAAGAACGCACCGTGACGATCCCCGCGGAACTGAAGCGCGTCCTCGCCCAGGAACGCTCGCTCCTGCGCTGGTTCGACACACTCAACTACTCAATGCGCAAATGGATCACGGACTGGGTCAGCGATGTCAAGAGCGCCGACGCCCGCGTCCGCCGCTCCGAGCAGGTGGCCGAACAGCTGATGTCCACGATGGAAGCGGAACGCGAACTGCCGCCGCTGCTGCAACTCGCGTTCGCCCGCACTCCCCGCGCCCGCGAAGGCTGGGAGCAGATGTCCAACACAGCCCGCCGCGGACAACTGCTCGCGATCTTCTATTACCGAACGCCGGAATCCCGAGCCCGCCGCCTCGCCAAAGTCGTCGAAGCAGCCGCCGCGTTCGCGGAGAAGAGGGCCGAGAAGCGAAACCGATGACCGATCATCTGGGCAAGAAACTCCTTTACCTTTCGCAGTCTGATGTCGCGTCCGTCGGCCCGAGCATGGCCGAGATCATCGCCGCGCTCGAGCGCATGTTCCGCGAAAAAGGCGAGGGCCGCGTCGAAATGCCGCCAAAAATCGGTATCCACACCATGCCAGACGCCTTCATCCATGCCATGCCGGCCGCCATCCCCGCGCAGAAAGCCGCTGGCATCAAGTGGGTAGGAGGATATCCCGAGAACAGCAAGCGCGGCTTGCCCTACATCACGGGCGTGCTCATCCTGAACGATTTCGAGACCGGTGTCCCGCTCGCGCTCATGGATTGCACCTGGATTACCGCCAAACGCACCGGCGCTGCTACCGCGCTTTCCGCAAAATATCTGGCGCGCCCGGACTCAGCCACGGTTGGCATCCTGGGCTGCGGCGTGCAGGGCCGGAGCAACCTGGAAGCGCTCAAGGTTTTGTTCCCACTGACGAAGGTGTATGCGTATGACACGCACGCCGATCGCAGCGCCCACTACGCCCAAGAAGTGTCGGCTCAACTCGGAATCGAAGCCGTCTCAGTAACCGACCCCAAGCAAGCCGTCGTTAACAGCGATATCGTGGTCACTGCCGGCCCCATCCTTCGCCGGCCGCATGCGACCATCCAGCGCGGATGGCTGCGCGCAGGAGCCTTCGCCTCGCTGGTTGATTTCGATTCCTACTGGCATCCCACTGCCCTCCACGAAGCGGACAAGTTCTGCACCGATGACGTCCCCCAGCTCCACCACTACCGCGACATCGGATATTTCCAGGACATCCCACCCATCCACGCCGATCTCGGAGAGTTGGTAACTGCCCGTAAACCCGGCCGCCGGAAAAAAGAGGAACGCACCATCGCCTGCAACCTGGGGCTCGCACTCGACGACATGGCCACCGCTCCGTTGATCTACGAGCGCGCGCTGGAGAAGGGAATTGGAACCTGGCTGTCGCTGTGACCGTAGCGCCGGCACCTTGCCAGCTGTCGCGCGGGCGCCCCGCCCGCACCTTCGTAGCAAAAATGCAGTCTCTGATTCTGGGCGACTACACCAACGACGCATTAGCGCCGCGAGTCCGGTGGCACCAGGTTGTTCGCACGATAGTAGACCACAAGCTGGCCATAGTGCTCGCCGCTGTGCTCGATGGCGAACGTCCAGATGGCGGAGTTGTGGGCCAGCCGGTTCCCGAAGAATTTCGATGTTTTGTCCAGCCCCGCGTCGCCCTGCTGTTGAATCACTTGCGCTCCGTCCGTGACAGCCTCCTGCACGAACTTCACCACGTCGGCCTTGGTCTTGAAAGCGTCGCGCGAAGGATTATCGCCTTCGCCGAAGTCAGGCCCGATGTTGGATCCGGAAACCCTGCGTATCAGAACGAAATCCAGTGCGGCGGCGTGCAGAAGATTCTGGGCAAAGGTGCGCTGGTCCTTCTGCACCTTGAAGTCGTATTTGTCTTCGGGAAAATCCTTCGCCATCGCGACCAGTTTGTTCCCAATGTCGTTCCACCTGTCCAACATCTCATCGGATCGAGAGCGCGCCGGACTCGGAGATTGATTCTGCGTTTGGGCCTGACTGGGAAGACTCATTCCGACGGCAGCCAGCAGAGTGACCGCAACCAGCGCAAGCGAAGACCGTTTCATTGTAGATTGCTCCTTATTTTGATCCGCTCTGAGAAATTCCGTCGGAGGTTAGACGTAGCGCTACTCCCAAGGTTTGAGCAAATTTCGGATCAAAAGGTGAACAACTTGCATGTGACTGGAAAGATTGATCCAACATTTGGATGACCACCCTTGTGACGGGCAAAACAGAAGTCAACTGTTGTTACAGCTCCTGAGGTCCGGTGGTTCGACTCTTTCAGCACTCCGACTGGCTGCGCTGGTACCGCCTGCCCGTTTGACACTCGCCGCCCCCAGTAGCACAATGCCGATTCGCGCCGCACCACACTTTCACGAGGGTACGCATGAAACTCCGCTTCTCCGCCATCATCATCACCCTGGCAATCGTCACCTCGATTTCCGCCCAGAGTTCTTCCCCAGCCCGGCGCTCCATCACCGAAAGAGACCTCTTCGATTTCGTCTGGATCGCCAACCCACAACTCGCCCCTGACGGTTCCCGCGTTGCCTTCACGCGCGTAGTCGTGGACGAGAAGCGCACCGGCTATGAGACTTCCATCTGGACGGTTGCTACCTCGGGCAACGAGTCTCCTATTCGTCTGACCAATGGCAAGCACGATGCGCAGCCGCGCTGGTCGCCCGACGGCAAGCGTCTGGTTTTTGTTCGCGGCGGCGAGAAAGACGACACGGGTAAGCCCAAACCTCCGCAGATCGCACTGCTCTTACTCGCCGGAGGGGAAGCGCGTCTCATCACCGACCTACCGAAAGGCGCTGCCAATCCGGTTTGGTCACCCGACGGCAAACGGCTCGCCTTCTCCAGTTCCACCACGTCCGAAGACATCGAAAAAGCCCAGCGCGCAAAGAATGCGGCCAAGCCGGGCGAGCCACCCAGCAAGCCGGAAGCGCCCAAAGACTCGGGCGGTGCCGACGCCGACCACGAATCCGACGTCCACATCATCAGCCGCGCCATCTACCGCAGCAACGACGAAGGATATCTCGATTTCAAGCGGCACGAACACATCTGGGTGCTCGACGTTCCCGCCGCCTCCGACGAATTCACCAAACCCCTGCAGCTCACGACGGGCGATTACGACGAGGGCGAAATCCGCTGGAGCAACGACGGCGCACGTATCTACTTCCTGACCGCACGCATCGACGAACCGTACTACAGCAGCGGAACCACCGACATTTATTCCGTGTCGTCCACCGGCAGCACTCCTGAGAAGCTGACCACCATTCCGATGAACATCGGCGACCTGACCTTCAGCCCCGACGGCCACCGACTCGCCTTTCACGGTTCGGTGACGCAGCCTGTGCGCTCCTACTCGCAGCCCGATATGTGGGTCATGGACGTCGCACCCAACGCACAGGCGCGTAATCTCACCGCCGATTATGACTTCGACATGGGTGACTCCGTCTTCGGCGACAACGCCGCCCCGCGCGGCGGCAATGGAGGCACCCTGCACTGGTCTCCCGACGGTCGCTGGCTCTTCGATCAGGTTACGAAACAAGGTCGGACACTGCTCGTCCGCGTGGACGCGCAATCCGGCGCGGTCACAGAAACTACCCGTGGCGATCAGGCCGTGCTCGATTATTCCATCACGCCCGACGCCCGCACCATCGTGGCCCTGGTCTCCACGCCTGTCATGATTGGCGACCTGTTTACCATCGCCGCCGATGGCACCCAGACTCGACTCACCGAACCGAACAAAGCGCTCTGGTCGCAGCTCAATCTAACACCGCCCGAGGAAATCAATTACAAGAGCTTCGACGGCAAGAACATTCAAGGCTGGATCCAGAAGCCGCCCGACTTCGATCCGCGCAAAAAATATCCGCTGATCCTCGACATCCACGGCGGCCCGCATGCCGCTTATGGCTGGGTCTTCGATCACGAATTTCAATGGATGGCCGCGAGAGGCTACGTTGTCCTCTATATCAACCCGCGCGGCTCGACCAGCTACGGTCAGGATTTTGCCAACATTATCCAGTACCACTATCCCGGAGACGACTACCGCGACCTGATGATCGGCGTAGACGAACTCCTGAAACGCGGCTACATCGATCCGAAGAAACTCGCGGTCACCGGCGGTAGTGGCGGGGGCGTTCTCACCAACTGGACCGTCACCCATACCGATCGTTTTGCGGCCGCCGTCTCGCAGCGCGACATCTCGAATTGGGCTTCCTGGTGGTACACCGCCGATTTCACGCTCTTTCAAGCCAACTGGTTCAAGGCGCCGCCCTTCGAAGATCCCGAGGACTACGCCAACCGCTCGGCCATCACCTTCGTAAAGAACATCCACACGCCCGTGATGTTCGTGCTCGGCGAAGCCGACTACCGCACCCCGCAGGACTCCGGCGGTGAACAACTATTCCGCGCGCTGAAGTACCTGAAGCGCCCCACCGCCATGGTCGTCTTCCCCCGCGAGACCCACGAACTCTCTCGCTCCGGAGAACCCTGGCATCGCATTGAGCGCCTCGACCACATCGTCGGATGGTTCGACAAATGGCTGATGGAAGTACCGCACCCGGAGTATGACGTCCGTCCGGAAACACAGGTTGCGAAGACGCCGTCGGGATCTCAGTGAAATTCTCGAAGACTCAAGCCGCGAAGCGGCTCAAGAATGCAGCCTACGGCGCAAGCCGTGGGTGAGAGGCGGAGGCCAAGCAGCCCCGAAGGGGCGTAAGAGGCGTTATCACGCTCCGCACCGGAAGGCTCAGGCCTGCCCCTGACGGGCGCAGCACCCGGAAAACGAAGCGCGCAAACGCTGGGGAACGCCGAAATCAGCGCGTGACTCCAGACGCCGCCGCATGCGCCGGAGGGCGCTGAAACAGCGCCAGCCGCGCCTCGATGGCATTCAGTTTTCGAGATTCAAACTCATTCGGCGTAATGGGCTGCCAGTTCGGAATACGCAAGTGAGCGGCGCGGCACTTCTGGTACCAATTGTGAGCCTGGGCCCAATCTCCGCTGCGCGCGCCCCGGCCGGCCTTGTCGGCGCGAGCGCGATAGACCTCTCCCAGGCCGTAATAGACATTCACCACTGTGTAGAGAGCTTCCAGATTGGGCTCGTTGCCTATGGACAACGGCTCAATCCTGGCCAGTGCATTTTGATATTCGCTGAGCGCTTCCTCGACTCTGCCTTGCTGAAGATGAATGCGACCGACCCGGTCCAGGATGCCCGGGATCGTGATGCAGTCTTCGATGTCTTGTGGATCGGACTCGCAAATGCCGCGGTAGGTCGCCTGCGCCAGCTGGTAGTGATGCAGGGCTTCCTTCCAATCGCCGGCCTTCTCGAACCCACCCGCCATCCAGAGCTGGATGGTCGTCTGCAGTCCTCGCGCTCTGGCATCCTTCTGCCTGCTGGCGGCGATCTCATCAAGACCGCTTCGCAGCATGGCGAGTCCTTCCTGCACATGGCCGGCTCGCCAGAGAGCATGGCCGTAGGTGGCGCGGGATGCCGCAAGATCTCCCCGATATGACATGCTCTTCGGGTCCGCTGCAACCAACCTGGTAGCGACTTCCAATTGCTTTCTGTAGTACGTCAGCGATTGCTTAAATCGGCCATCCACGAGCAGCATGTCGCCCATCCGTTGATACGCTAACGGCAGGAAATTCTGATACGCGAGGTTATTACTTCGACCGGTAATGCTCTCGAAGGTTCGCGTCGCTTGCCGGTACAGGGGAACGGCCTCGGTGACGTGCCCAGTTTCGAATAGATCGTCCGCCGTCAGAATACTCAGGCTCCCCCGCCAGCTGTTTAGATCCAAATCCCCGGGATACCTGTTGGTCAACTCCTCGACCAAAGCAAGCGCCTTGCGATGACTCTCCAGGGCTCTGTAGGAATTGCCGGCATTGCCCGCGGTGCTGTTTTCTCCGTAAGCTCGGCCGGTCGCTTCATAGTCTTTGGCCAGCTCGGTCATAACGATCCGGTTCGAGGGTTCCGACTTGCTTTGCCTCTCGGCGATGCTCACGGCCTTGTTGCAGTAGTCCAATGCCGTCCCGATGCTGCCAAGGTAGCGTGCACTGATTCTGCACAGCTCCCGATCGCTGGCCGCCAGCGCGATCTGGTCGGCGGAATTCTGGTTCGACGGTAGATCGGCGAGCTTCTCGCGAATGTCTAAGGCCTTGCGGAAACTGTCACGAGCGCCGGCAATGTCGCCCAGGTTCGACGCGTCAGGATCGCCTTGCACCAGTCCGATTCGCTCGTAGGCATTGGCCAGCTCGCGCTGCAAGGAGTCGTCTCCCGCGGAGTCCTTCGCCAGCCGGTTGAGATATTCGAGCGAGCGCTGCACGATCAGCTGTCGTGCCGGAGTGGCACCCGGGAGGTCCTGGATCGAATCATGCACCTCGAACATGAGGGAGTCCGCGAGCTGGCGAATATCGTTGAAGCGCTGCTGGGCGCGCCGGCCGTTCTCTGCCGCCAGCCGCGACTCGCGCACAATGACGATCACGCCGGCCAACAGAATCAGCAGGGCGGCCGCGGTCGCGAATGTCCCTACCTTATGCCGCCCGATAAACTTGGTCGTCCGGTAATGCCAGGAGGTCGTGCGCGCCGCGACCGGCATGCCCTCCATATGGTGCCGAAGGTCATTCGCCAACTGCTCGACCGAGGCGTAGCGCTGTTCCGGCTCCTTGCGCAGCGCCATCAGGACGATGTTGTCCAGGTCCCCGGCTAGTCTCCGCCGCAGTTTGGCGGGAGAGCCTTCGCGCAGGCTGCTCACCCGCTCCGGCCCTACCAGCTCAACCTGATCGCCTAACCGCACTCGTTGCGGTTTCAGCACGGCCGTGCTGGGCCGTCCCGGTTGGGTCTCGCACACGGCCCGCGCGAGCTCGTGCGCACTGCGAGTCTCTCCCGGATACGGCGACCGCCCTGTCAGCAATTGATAGAGCACCACGCCCAGCGAGTACACATCCGAGGCGGTCGTGATCGGCTCCCCACGAATCTGTTCCGGACTGGCATATTCCGGGGTCATCGGCCGTGCCAGGGTGGTCTCCGCGCCCGCTCCCGCCGGATCCAGGATCTTTGCGATCCCGAAATCGAGCAGCTTGGGCACGCCTTCCTTGGTTACCAGGATGTTGCTGGGTTTAATATCGCGATGAATCACCAGCCGCTGGTGGGCAAACTGCACCGCCCCGCACACCTGCCGGAACAACCGCAGCCGCTCGGTGATCGACAGCCTATGCTCATCGCAGTAGGAATCAATCCGCGCGCCGTCGATCAACTCCATGACGAGATACGGCACCCCATCGTCGGTCGTCCCGCCATCGAGTAAACGCGCGATATTGGCGTGATCGAGCGACGCCAAAATTTGCCGCTCGTTGCGAAAGCGTTCCTGCACAGAGCGCGAATCGAACCCGCCGCGCACCAGTTTGACCGCGACTTCCTTGGTGTACTGGCCGTCGGCGCGGACCGCGCGATACACCTCGCCCATGCCGCCGTGCCCGATCTCTTCCACAATGCGATACGGCCCAATCACCCGCCCGGCACGCGCCGGAGGGGCCGCCGCCATCGACTTCAGATTGGCCACTGGCGTCTTCAGGAAGCCGGTGCCGGCTTGTTCATGTGAGGAGAGCAGGGAATCGATCTCGCGGCGCAACTCGGCATCGCCGTCGCACGCGCGATCAAGAAATGCAGAGCGCTCCCCAGCCTCGAGCGCAATCGCTGAGTCCAGCAATTGTTTCACCCGCTGCCAACGCTCCGCATTCATGCCGGCGCGTCTCCCGACATGGCACGATACAACCACGCCCGCGCCGTAACCCAGTCGCGCTTCACCGTGGCGGGCGAAATCCCCAGTACTTCAGAAGTATCCTCAATCGTGAGTCCGGCAAAAAAGCGCAGTTCCACGATCCGGCTTTGCTGCGCATCCAACTCGGCCAATCCCGTCAAGGCCCGGTCCAACTCCACTACATCCACATCGAGTTGCTGCGGAAGGGCGACTGCCTCATCGATGGTCAGGCGGCAAGCGCTCCCCCCGCCCCTTTTGGCAGCGCTCCGCCCGCGCGCGTACTCCACCAGAATCTGCCGCATGACGTGCGCGGCAATCCCAAAAAAATGCGCGCGATTCTGCCACTGCGGAGGATTCTGTCCTGCCAGCCGCATATAAGCCTCGTGCACCAGCGCGGTACTTTGCAGAGTGTGATCGCTTCGTTCCTGACGCAGATAGTGGTGGGCCAGCCGCCGCAGTTCGTCATAGACGAGCGGCATCAGCGCTTCCAGTGCTTCGCGGTCTCCTTCCCGCCAGCGAACGAGCAACTCTGTGACCGGACTGGAAGGGTCCCGCTGCAAAGGATTGGGCCTGGGGCGTTGGGGGGGCAACGCATCGCGTGCGCGCCAGCATAGCCGTTCTCATAATCGAAGTCAATAAGCTGAAAACACGGGGTTTAGCGGCCTCACGAGCCGCTCCTTTCGCAGCCGTCTGCGAACCACTGAGCCAATTTGTCTTTGTTTCTCACATTACTCAGTAAGAAGTAGCCCGGAAGCGGTCATCTCCGGTTCGATCCACTGGCCGCGGTGAGCGCTTTGAATTGCTGGAAGGCGAAAAAGCCGCCCGGGGACGGGTGCTCCCGGGGGAGGGTCACCCGTTCCCGCGGCGAGTTCGCCTCCAACTAAAACTGGCCGGGCACGCAATCCCAAATTCCAGGAGCAGGAACATGAAATCGCCTCATCGCCTTCTCAGCATCGCTAGTGCGCTGATCTTGTTCGTAGTCAGCCCGCTGCTCCATGCGCAGACCTACACCGACATGCACGATTTCAACAACTCTGACGGCTGTTGCGCCAACTATCCCAGCCTGCTCGCGCAGGGCGAGGATGGAGACATTTACGGGGCTACCACTTCGGGAGGCAATGGCGCGGGCAACATCTTCAAGATCACTCCCACGGGTACGTACAACAGCTTCTTCAACTTCGATGGCACGCACGGGCGCGGCCCGCAGGGCGGGCTTAGCCTGGGCTTTGACGGCAACTTTTACGGCACTACCTACCAGGGCGGAACCAACGGCGCCGGCACGGTCTTCAAAATCACGCCCTCAGGTACACAGACCGTTCTCTATGACTTCATGAACACCACGGATGGCGCTTACCCGAAAGTTCCTCCCGTTCAGGCCCCCGACGGCAACCTCTACGGCACGACCGGAAATGGCACCGTGGCCACGCTCTACAAGATCACTCCGTCGGGAACCTTCAGCGTCGTGGTCAACCTGCCTGCGCAGAGCTATTCGCCGCTCGTGGTGGGCACCGACGGCAATCTCTACGGAATGACGCTGCTGGGCGGGACTTTCAACCGCGGCACCGCTTTCCAGTTTGCTCCCGCCAAGAAAAAATTGAAGATCATCCACAACTTTGGGACGGGCACGGACGGCTCGTCGCCCTATGGCCCGCTGATGATGGGCGTGGACGGAAAACTCTACGGCACGACCGCGACCGGAGGCACCTCGTCGGGTGGCATCGTGTTCCAGATGAGTACTGCCGGCAAGACGGTCACGCTCGTCAACTTTGACAACGTGCATCCAGCGAATGGCGCTGGTCCATTTGCCGGTGTTGTGCAGGGAAGCGACGGCTTCCTCTACGGCGTCACTTCGGTTGGCGGCGCCAACGGCTTGGGAACGCTGTTCAAGGTTAGTACCAAGGGTACGGGATTCACCGTCCTTCACGACTTTGCCACCGCCACCGGCGACTCCCCACTCTCCACTCCGTTACTTCACACCAACGGGAAAATCTACGGCTTGGCGTTCCATGGCGGCAGCCACACCGCATATGGGACGGTCTATAGCTTTGACGCCGGCCTCCAGCCTTTTGCCTCCCAGTTTGTGTTCTATTCGGGCAAGGTCGGAGATTCGGTCGGCATTCTCGGCCAGGGCTTCTCCAACGCCACGGGCGTGAAATTCGGCGCCGGACCGGGGACGTTCGTGGCCAGCACCGACGCCTTCATGATCGCCACCGTCGCGGCAGGAGCCACCACCGGCCCCATCACCGTGCAGGAACCCGGTGGCAACCTCACCACCCCGCAGAAGTTCAAAATCATTCCCACGATCTCCAGCTTCAGTCCCAAGAGCGGTCCGGTGGGAACGCAAGTCACCATCACCGGCATGAGCCTCAAACAAACCACCGCCGTAACGATCGGCAAAGTGCCGGCTGCTTTCACGGTGAACTCCGACACGCAGGTGACCGCGACGGTCGGCACTGGCGCCGTAACCGGCAAAGTCACCCTGAAAACCCCGGGCGGCACGGCCACCGGCCCTGGCAACTTCACGGTGCAATAGATCCACCCTCCGCTTCCCGCCGGTCACTCCGGCGGGAAGCAGAGTGGAGATCGATCCCGACGATCCCGCCGAGCCCAATCAGATTTGAAGAGCGGAGAACAGGTTTGCTTCCTCCCCCGTCCGGGCTTACCATTTCCGGTACGGAGGTTCGCATGCCTAAGAATCTCGACTCTCGTCGCGACTTCCTGAAGAAGTCCAGCGTGCTGGGTGCCGCCGTCGTGACTCGCGCGGCCGTCGCTGACACAATCACCCGCTCGCTCCCGCCTCTACCCATCAATCCGGCTACCGAGAAGGCGATGCCCACCCGCAATCTCGGACGCACCGGTTACCGCGTCGGCATCTTCAGTCTCGGGGGACAGGCCTCCATCGAACAGCCCAACAACGACGCCGTCGCCGTGCCCATCATCGAGCGCGCCATTGATCTCGGCGTGAACTACATCGACACCGCCGCGATGTATGGAGGAGAGCAGCGCTGGAGTCAGCGCTACATCGGCGAGGTCATGAAGCGGCGCCGTAACCAGGTCTATCTCGCCTCAAAGTCGCACGACCGCACGCGCGATGGTTCGCTCCGGCTGATCGAGCAATCGTTGAAGCTGCTCAATACCGATCATCTCGACGCGTGGCAACTTCATCACATCGACAACCAGAGCGACGTGGATCGCATCTTCGCCAAGGGCGGCGCCATTGAGGCCTTTCAGCAGGCCAGAGAGCAGAAGATGGTTCGCTTCCTCGGCGTCACCGGCCACACCGATCCCGATTTCCTCATCCAGTGCCTGGAACGCTTTCCCTTCGATCAGATCCTGATGGCGCTGAACGCCGCGGACAAACATCACTTAAGCTTCATGGAGAAACTTCTGCCTTTAGCGGTTGAGAAACAACTGGGCATCATCGGCATGAAGATTCCAGCCCGCGGCCGCATCCTGTCCAGCTGGAAACCGCAGGATCACAAACAGCCGGGCTGGGAAGGCGACGCTCCGCTGACGGGCACGCTGGCAATGAAAGAGGCGCTGTACTACGTGCTCTCGCTCCCGGTCAGCACGGTGATCATCGGCTGCGACACCATCGCCCAGCTCGAAGAGAACGTGCAGCTCGCCCGCGACTTCACTCCGCTCAGCGAGCGTCAACTGGCCACGCTTACCCAGAAAGCCGAGCCGGTCGCAAGACAAGCCCTGTTCTTCCGTCGCTGGTCGTAGTGCTCGTGTGGGGCGGACACTCCTGTCCGCCTGCCTGCCCCACCCAGAACCGTGTGGGTTTCCGACGGGCCTTGTCGGACAAGAGTGTCCGACTCACATGGGTTGGCGAATGGCCCCGCTGCTATTTCTTTTCCTCGACCTTGGGCTTGTCCTCGGCTTTGGGCTTCTCTTGAATCGAAAGCAGCTCCACCTCGAAAATCAGGGTGGCGTCGGGACCAATGTCTCCCCCCGCGCCCCGCTCGCCGTAAGCCAGCGATGAGGGAACGAACAGTTGCCACTTCGATCCCACCGGCATGAGCTGCAGCGCTTCGGTCCACCCCTTGATTACTCCGTTGACTGGGAACGTGGCTGGC
>Ga0326726_10005129_pt1 | contig 11900 bp, 10 predicted proteins | sample MHFenrmetagenome_2_FD_207603 | JGI IMG/M metagenome (GOLD analysis project Ga0326726, IMG submission 207603) | Lab enriched peat soil microbial communities from Michigan Hollow, Ithaca, NY, United States - MHF15MN | ecosystem: Environmental > Terrestrial > Soil > Wetlands > Peat | place: USA...
ACCGGGTCAGGATACGCTCGTCTTCTTCCGGCTGAGCGATTCCCGGGCGCAGGTCTTGGGCCAGGTAGACGCTCATGGTCTCGTCCAGAAATCCGGGACTCACGTAGAAATGCAGGATCTTCTTCCAGCGGCCGGCGGTGTAGCCGGTCTCCTCCAGCAGTTCGCGCTTGGCCGCGGCCAACTCCCGCTCGCCTTCATCAATGCGGCCGGCCGGAAGTTCCCACATCATCTGTTGGGCAGCGTGCCGGTACTGCCTTTCCAGCAGCACTTGCGGATCGCTCGCCTGACCGTCAACCGCCAGCACGACAATCGATCCCGAATGCCGGACGACATCGCGCCGGGCGCGAATTCCGCCCGGCTCTTCAACCTGATCGGTCGTCACCCAGAACACCGGCCCGCGATAACTGACGCGGGAAGAGAGAACGCCCGCTTTTTTCACCTTCGAGCTGCTGGCTTTGGCCATGGACAACAATATACCGTGGGTGGGGTGGACACTTTTGTCCGCCGATGTGGCGCATGATTCAAAGCCGCCGCGATGATATGCTGCGCCGGTGACCAGAAAGCCCCGAGTGGCCATCGTCGGAGCCGGCAGGCTTGCAAATTCACTGGTTCCGGCCCTGCGCGAATCCGGCTACACCATCACCGAGATCATCGGCCGCGACTCGAAACGTTCCCGCCTGAGTGCTCGCCGACTGGCTGCGAAGGTGGGAGCTCGAGCAGGGACCGCCCAGAGCGCCACGCTCGATGCCGAGTTGCTGTGGTTTTGCGTTCCGGACCGCGAGATTCGTTCGGCAGCCTTATCCCTCACGCATCGCAACAGCCCAGGGCGAGTGCGCTTTGCATTCCACTCCAGCGGAGCGCTCGCCAGCAGCGAACTCTCCACCGTGCACAAGCGAGGCGTATCTGTGGCTTCCGTCCATCCCCTGATGACCTTCGTTCCGGGAGCGCGCCCCTCCCTCGGCGGTGTGCCCTTCGCCCTGGAGGGAGATGTCGCGGCCCTGCGCATCGCCCGCCGGATCGTGCGCGACCTGGGAGGCGAGAGCTTTCCCATTCCGGCCCAGCGCAAGGCGGCCTACCACGCTTGGGCGACCATGACCTCGCCGTTGCTGTTGGCATTTCTGGTGACGCTGGAAGACGCAGCTCGCGCCGCCGGACTCACACGCCAGGATGCGCGCCGAAAAAGCATGCCCATCATCCGGCAGACGCTGGCAAACTATGCACATCTCGGTCCAGAGCACTCCTTCAGTGGACCCGTCATCCGCGGAGACGCGGGGACGGTCGCCAAACATCTGGCAATGCTCAGAAGACAACCTGAGGCGCGCGCCGTTTACATGGCGCTCGCGCGCTCTGCCCTGCGCAGGCTGCCAGTCAAGAATCGAAAAGAACTCAGGAGGTTGTTGCAGGATTGAGGCCGCGCTTCGAAAGTAGCGCCGCCGCCCTCGGCGGCCGTCCGGCGGGCGCCCCGCCCGCCGCGCCCAAAGTGAGGCGCTCTCGGGACAGCCGGCAAGTTGCCGGCGCTACACTCGTGCGCTACCGCTTCGTGAACAGGTGCCCCATCTTCTCCTGTTTGGTTTTCAAATAGTCTTCGGTGTAGGCGCTGGGCGCGACTTCGCAGGGAACTCGCTCCGTGACGTTGATCCCGGCCCGTTCCAGCGCGGCAACTTTGTCGGGGTTATTCGAAAGCAGCCGCACCTGTTTGACTCCCAGCGCTTTCAGGATCTCGGGCGGCATTTGGAACTCGCGGTGGTCGGCCTTGAACCCAAGTCTCTCATTGGCCTCGACCGTGTCCAGCCCGCTGTCCTGAAGCGCGTAGGCCTGAAGCTTCGCCATCAGGCCGATGCCGCGTCCCTCCTGCTGCTCGTAAATCAGAACGCCCGCGCCCAGCTTCGCAATCATAGAAAGGGCCATTTCCAGTTGTTGCCGGCAATCGCAGCGCAGGGAGCCGAATACGTCCCCGGTCAGGCACTGGGAGTGAATCCGCACCAGCGGCGAGCCGGAAAGATCGTCGCCCATCACCAGCGCGACAGCTTCTTCTCGCTTGCTGGCCCCATTCGCGCTTCCCGTCGTAAAGCCGTGAATACGAAATTTTCCCCACCGGGTCGGGAAGTCGGCGGATGCCACCTGTTGTACTCTCGCTTTCGTCACACTCAAAATTATATCCCTTTGGAGACAAGCTCTCGCCCGGGGGGCGGGAGCTCTGAAAGCACATGGTATGATCGGCCTTCGTTATCCGGCGGCGCCCGCTGCGCTCGTTGAACCCAACAGGGATGGTTGAACAAACAGGCATGCCGGGGAATCCGCTCAACGTCATCATCTTCTCCTCGGTTCCTCCTCGTCAGGTCGCCCGCATCATGGTGCAAATCCGTCGCGACGCTCCCGAGGCCCGTGTCTGCGGCGTGCTCTATGAGCGCCGGCCTCCCAAAACGCTGAAACAGCGCATCGACATCTGGCGCAAAAAGATGCGGCGCTTCGTGTACTGGCGCTATGTCGCGCATCGCATTGCCGCCGCGATTGATCGGAAACTTTTCGGCCTGCTCGACTCCATCATTCGTTTCATTCACGCTGCGCCCCAGTGGCCAAACGGCAAACCTGGCTTCGGTCTCGACGATCTGGAAGCGGGCTGCAAGCTGATCGGAGCCGAACTGTTGGTCACTCGCGAGATCCATTCTGACGAAGCGCTGGCCTTCGTCCGTCGCCTGAACGCTGACCTGGGTCTGGTCTACGGCACGCGCATTCTCAAGCCCGCGCTCTACGACATTCCGAAGCAGGGCTCGATCAACATCCACAAGCGCAAGGTGCCCGACTACCGCGGAGGAGGTGCTGTCGGGCTCTGGGAATTGCTCGACGACCAGAAGGAAATCGGAGTGACCGTTCACCGCGTCGAAGAGAAGGTTGACGTCGGAGCGGTGCTTCGGTCCACGACCATTCCCATTGAGCCATATGACGACTTGGAGAGCCTGGCCTTGAAAGCGGACGTCGTCGGATGCGACTTGATCGTGGAGGTGATTCGCGACTTTGCTCTTGGAACCGTGAAAGAAACTCCACAGGATGGTCCCGGAAAGACCCTGCGTTCCCCAGCCGCCGAAGATTTCCTGCAAATGAAAAAGCAGCTTGCGGCACGACGCAAGGGCTACGGCAATCCCTACCGGAGGCCGCCCTGGAAACTGCTGGCGAAGTCTCTGCTGTTTGTCGTCCCGGTCACCCTCCGCAACTGGCGATACCGGCGCAGGGCAGATTTCCCAGTCATGATCCTCTATCACCACCTGGTTTCCGATCGTCCGCACCGGTTCGGGGTAGCGACTTCTTATTTTCGTCGGCAGGTGAACTACTTACTCCGGCACTACCGCGTCGTGCGCCTCCGTGAGGCCGTCGAACTGATCCGGAAGGGCCCGGTCAAGGTTCCGACGGTGGCTATCACTTTCGATGACGGCTACGGCGACAACTTTGTTAATCTGCGCGCCGTTACCGAGGAGACCGGAGTCCCTATCGGATATTTTGTGGCGACCGACCATATCTCGAGCGGCAACGAGTTCGTCCATGACGGGCTCTTCAGCGAACACGGGTTCGCGCCGAACACATGGGAGCAGGTTCGGCTCCTGAAGCACAGCGGATTCGAGATCGGCAGCCACACCAGAAACCACGCCGATTGCGCCTCGACCGACCCGGAATTTCTGCGCGCGGAAATTGTCGGTTCTCTGGAGGACTTGCAGGACAAGCTGGGGCCGACACCGCACTTTTCCTTTCCCTTTGGGATGCCGCAGAACATCTCAGCTCCCGCTGTGGAGATTGCGTGCAGCCACTACGAGAACGTCTTCTCCGCGTACGGCGGTGGGAACTTCTACAGCGAGCCGCAGCGGGTCTTGAAGAGAGGCAACTTTCCCTTCACGGTTTGGGAGCTCGAACTGCAGTTGCAGTCGGTGTTACGGCCGGCCCGGGAGGAAGAGCCGCACTTGAAGAAGCGATAGGTCGCGGGTCGATGCGCGGCTGCAATCGTCGACTGAACTAGGAACGGCTCTCGACCAGCTCGGAATGCATACGCGTGATCATCAGTCCTACGATCAGGGCACTCGTCAACATGACCACCCGGAGGTAGCGGCCTGCAGGGAACCCAGGGTCTCCCGCAAGGGTGCGAAGCAAGCCCGAGGCTGCACTGACGGCGCACAAGCCAAAGTAGATCTTTTCCATCCAGCCGCGCGAAATGGTGAAGAGCCACAGCAGGACTGACGCCACGAGCAAGTAGATTCCGCAAAGGAGCCAGATGCCGGTGGGCACCGTGGCCGGTGTCCGGATCCCCCTTACCAACGGCGCCGCAAGCATTTGCCAGGTGGCAATCAGCAGAAAGACAACCGTATGCGCGAGCGCGATGATGGCTCGTCTGCGGTTGGTTAGAATGGCGAATCCACCCATTGCCGCTACTCTACTCGACCCCGCAAACATGGCGATGTGATCGGCATCACGCGAGGCTGCACCTTCGTCATTTCCAACGCTACGGCCTGCAAGAACAGTAATAGAGTTCCACGCACCAGCGGGCGCCAGAAGATGCAAGAACTTGCACACCAACTACCATTCGCTGCGGCCAACCGGCTCAAGCTGTTTGTTTTCTGCGGGCCCGCGCGGGAGGATCAGAGGCTAAGGGTAGGGCAATTGCATTGCTGCTTTGCCAGGCTTAATTGACGCCCCTTTTGAAGCTCGGTCAAGGCGAAGGAACCACGAAAGTGCCTCTCAGGTTAGGGGCAGGAGAGCTTGTCGTTGCAAGGGCTTCCCGAACGAACTTTCTCCGTTACCTCGGGAACGGTATTAAGCGAGTAACACAATGGTAAAATGCGGCATTCAATCTGGTCTGGAGGATGGCTGGCGGTAGTGCCGAAATCGAGTCCGGAGAGGTTGTCCCCTTGGATGCGGCGTCGCGTCCCCCAATTGGTTAAGTCCTTCCGGCTGATAAAATTTATCCCCCTCAACGAAAGCTATGGATAAAAAGATTGTCGTCATCGGCGCAGGACCCACCGGACTCGGCGCCGCTTACCGGCTCTTCGAGCTTGGCTACCAGAACTGGGCTCTCTACGAGAAATCTGACGATGTGGGCGGACACTCAACCTCGCACGTGGACGGCAATGGATTCGTTTGGGATGAAGGCGGGCACGTCATCTTTTCGCATTACCCCTACTTCGACAAGTTGATCGACACCATGCTCGGCAAGGAAGTGCACGAGCGCATCCGCGAAAGCTGGATCGTGAAGGACGGCGGATGGGTTCCGTATCCCTTCCAAAGCAATCTGCGCTACCTGCCAAAAGAGGTTCAAGTCAGTTGCCTGGTGGGCGCGGCCAAGGCGGCCGCCAACGGACAGGGAAAAGAAGCGAAGAACTTTCGCGACTGGATCCTGGCAACTTTCGGCGAGGGCATCGCCGACGCCTTCATGTTCCCGTACAACTCGAAGGTCTGGACCACGCCGCTCGAGCAGATGTCGAAGGGTTGGATCGCCGATCGCGTGGCCGTGGTGGACTTCAAGCGACTGCTGGAGAACGTTCTCTATCAGCGTGACGACGTCGGCTGGGGTCCAAACAGCAAGTTCAAGTTCCCTCTGCACGGTGGAACAGGCGAAATCTATCGCCGGATGGCGAGCCACTTTCCGGAGAAAATGAAAACCGGAAAGCAGCTTGCTGAAGTGGATCTGAACCGCCGGCGAGTCTCTTTTGCCGATGGCACCGGCGACACCTACGACATTCTCATCTCCACTGCGCCTCTTGACCTGCTTGCCAAAATGGTCCGGCCGTCTGACAGCAAGCTGGTGGACGCGTCCGCGGGTCTCGAACACAACGACCTGCTCGTGATGGGAATCGGCCTCAAGAAAAAGATCGAGACCGGCCGATGCTGGATTTATTTCACCGATGCCGACATGCCCTGCTATCGCGCCACCTACTTCTCGCACTACTCACCGTTCAACGTTCCGAACGGCGATACCGAGCGCTACAGTTCGCTGATGTGCGAGATGTCATTCAAAGTGGGAGAGACCCCCGACCCGGAAAAGGTGCTGGACAAGGTGATTGCGGGACTTATCAAATCCACGATCCTCGAGGAATCCGACCGGGAGCGCATCGTTTCCCGCTATCATCGTATGGTCGGTTATTCGTACCCCATCCCCACGCTGGGCCGCGACCAGGCACTCGGCATTCTGCAACCGGCGTTGCTGGAGAAGGGAATCTACTCCCGCGGACGTTTCGGCGCCTGGCGGTATGAAATCGGAAACATGGACCATTCGGTGCTGATGGGTGTGGAAGCAGTCAACAACATCCTCGCCGGAGAGAAGGAGCTGGTTGTTCACAGTTCGTAAACAAACGCACGCCATAATCTGACAGAATCTATGCCAACAGCCGCCCATGCGACGCCGAAAGTCAGCGTAATCATCCCCAGCTACAAGACTGCCAGCCTGATCGGGCGCTGTCTCGATACGGTGATGGCGCAGACCTTTCAGGATTTTGAGGCGATCGTGGTCAACGACGGATCGCCCGATACGCCCGAACTCGAAAAGGCGCTCCAGCCGTACATGGATCGCATCGTCTACATCAAGCAGGAGAACAAGCGTTGTGCCGGGGCAAGAAACACGGCCATTCAGCACGCGCGCGGCGAGTTTCTGGCATTTCTGGACAGCGATGACACCTGGTATCCGGAGCACCTCGCGTCACAGATGCAGCAGTTCGCCGACGATCCCTCGCTCGACCTGGCTTATTGTGACTCCCTCCTGGTAGGCGATCCGGAGCGGGAGTCGCGATTCATGGAGCGCTGCCCTTCGAACGGTCCGGCAACCTTCGAATCTCTCATCGTCGAGCGTTGCCAGATCCCGATTTCAACCGTGGTCGTGCGCAAGCAGGCAATCGTCAAAGCCGGTTGTTTCGACGAAAAACTGCCGCGCTGCGACGACTACGATATGTGGGTGCGAACCGCTTTTCACGGGGCGAAAATTGGCTACATCCGAAAGCTGACCGTCCACATGTACATCGGACGGCCCGGCTCGATGTCCCAGGAAAAGTCAAAAATGGTGGGGGCCTATTGGGATATTCTCGAGAGATTCAAGCGCATTCTGCCCTTAAGCGACGCCCAGCGGGAAGTCGTCGAGAAACGGGCGGAGGCGATCCGAACCCGCTACCTGGTGGAAGAAGGCAAGCGCCAGCTGGGCCAGCGCGAGTTTGGCAAGGCCCGGGAACTGTTCAGCGAGGCCAACCAGAAACTAAGAGCCCCCGGATTGAGCGCAGTACTGTTCGGGCTGAAGATCGCTCCGCAAGTGACCAGCAAGCTGGTTTCCCTGTGGGGCCGCGTTCTCAGCGCACTGTCCCCGTCGAAGGTGAGCCGGGCAGGCATGGCGCGAGGGTAGGAGAGTTCGGTGCTGAGGCGAGCCATTGTCGAGGCCAAGCGGGTCTTCGGACTGCATAGTCCGGGGCGCAATCTCGCCGTCTTTCCGGACGATACCTTCCTGGTTTCATTTCCAAAATCCGGCAACACCTGGGCGCGCTTCTTGATTGCGAACCTGGTTCGTCCCAACGAGAAGATTGATTTCTCCAACGTCAATCGCGTGATTCCCGGCCCGGAGGTCACAAGCAATCGGGACCTGATGCGCCTTCCCCGGCCGCGCATCATCAAGAGCCACCAGTATTTCGATCCGCGCTACAAGCAAGTGATCTACATCGTGCGGGACCCGCGCGATGTGGTGGTTTCGCAGTATCACTTCCAGCGGAAGCGCAAACTGGTGGCCGATGAATTTCCGCTCTCCAAGTTTGTTGAGCGGTTCCTCGCGGGCGAGACCTGTTTCTACGGATCCTGGGGAGAGCATGTTGGCAGCTGGCTCGCCACTCGGCATGGCCAACCGGGATTCCTGTTACTGCGCTATGAAGACATGGTTGCGGACACGGCGCGGGAGCTCTCGAAGGTCGCAACGTTTCTCGGTATTTCCGCTAAGCCAGACGTGATCCGCCAGGCCGTGGAGCGAAGTTCGGCCGACACCATGCGTCAACTGGAGAAGTCGCAGGCGCAGCTCTTTACGTCCACCAAAGACACGCGCCCGGACATTCCGTTCGTGCGCGCCGCGAAGGCGGGGGGATGGCGGTCGTCCTTGCCTGAAGAATGCGCTCTGCAGATCGAAGAAGCGTGGGGCCACCTGATCAAGTGGCTGGGGTACGAAATGATCGGTTCAGGAAGGCAGGTTGAGGAACCCTCCGAACGAAATCAGCAGGCTGATTTCCTGGTGGGCCCTCGGCCGTAACGAAACAAAGACCCTGGGGAACTATCCATGATTGCGCGTTTGATTGCCGGATCGAGGCGGATACTTGGGATGTACCGTCCGCGCCGTGATCTCCGTATTTGGCCGGACGATGTTTTTCTGGTCTCCTTTCCGAAGTCGGGCAATACCTGGACCCGCTTCCTGATCGCCAACCTCGTCTACCCGAACGATCAGGTTGATTTTGCCAGCATCCATCGGCTCGTTCCGGATCCGTTCGTGACCTGGAAGCGCGACTTCGACCGCATGCCGCGGCCGCGCATCATCAAGAGTCACGAATGTTTTGAACCCCGCTATCCGCGGGCGATGTACATCGTGCGCGACCCGCGCGACGTCGTCATTTCGCAGTATCACTATCATCGCAAGTGCAACAAGATCGAAGACGGTTACCCGATGGAGAAATTCGTAGCCCGCTTCCTCGCAGGCGATACCTGTCCGCACGGATCATGGGGAGAGAGCGTCACCACGTGGCTGACGTCGCGCCATAACGACCCCCGCTTCCTCCTGCTGCGCTACGAAGATCTGGTGGCTGATCCCCGCCGCGAACTGGCCAGAGTAGCGACCTTCCTGAAGATCCCGGCCGATGCCGAGCGGATTTCGCAAGCCGTGGAACGCAGTGCTGCCGATCGCATGCGGAAACTCGAGAAAGCGCAGAGCGACAAGAGTTCGCTCACCAGGGATTCGCGCAAGGACCTTTCGTTCGTGCGCGCTGCCAAGTCGGGTGGCTGGAAAAACGAATTGCCGGACCAATTCGTCGCCCAGATCGAGGCCAAGTGGGGGCACATCATGGCTTTTCTCAACTACCCGCTCGTAACCCGCGACCCGGCCAGCGTGGAGCCCGAACTGGCCGCATTCATGCCCAGCGGACCGGTGCGATGATCTGGGGTCTCAAACGAGTCGTCAAGTACGCGCTGGGGACCGATGTTGCCGGCCGAAATCTCGCGGTCTATCCCGATGACACGTTCATCGTTTCGTATCCGCGGTCAGGCAACACCTGGACGCGCTTTCTGGTCGCCAACCTGGTCCATCCTGATGAACCCGTAACGTTCACCAGCATCGAGCGACTCATCCCGGACTGTGAGGCGATGTCCAGCCGCTATGTGAAGCGAGTTCCGCGCCCGCGAATCATTAAGAGTCACGAGTACTTCGATCCACGCTACCGGAAAGTGATGTACATCGTGCGCGATCCGCGCGATGTCGCGCTCTCCTACTACGATTTTTCGCGCAAGTATCGGCAGATTGAAGACAGCTATCCGCTGGCCCGCTTCGTGAGCGATTTTGTCGGCGGCCGACTGTCCTCCGCCGATTGGGGAACCTGGGGAGAGAACGTTGCGAGCTGGGTATACACCCGCAACGGACGGCCGGAATTTCTGTTGCTGCGCTACGAGGATATGCTCAGCAATACCGAGAGCGAGCTCAACAAAGTGGCCCGGTTCCTCGGGATTGAAGCGCCGCGCGAGCGTCTGACCGCCGCGATCGAACGCAGTTCCGCCGACCGTATGCGCACTCTGGAAGCAACGCAGGGCGATCAATGGGTGTCCACGAAGAACAAGCGCAGCGACATCCCCTTCGTTCGAACGGCTTCTTCAGGGTTGTGGAGAGAAAAGCTACCAGCCAGCTCGATTGCGCAGATCGAGGCAGCATGGGGGCCGCTGATGCGAAAACTGGGATACCAATTGACAACCACCCAAAGTGAATCCAGCGCTAGCATGGAATCACCAGAGCTTGTGAAGGAACATCTCTGAAGCACCTTCGTACGACGTTGCTAGAGTGTGGGTCGGACACTCTTGTCCGACAACTGCATCGACAGGCGGACAGGAGTGTCCGCCCCACACCAGTCTGAGCCTGTATGCGTAAATTCGAAAAAGGTCAGATCATCAGGAACATCAGTTCGAGTTGGTTCTCTCTGGGGATCAACATCGTAACTGGAATTTTCCTGTCTCCCTTCATTCTTCACCATTTGGGAGACACGGCGTTCGGCGTCTGGGTTCTGATCTTTTCGGTTACGGGATACTACGGCCTGTTCGATCTCGGTATCCGGTCTTCCGTGGTGCGTTACGTCTCCAAGTTCACCGCGACCGAAGAAGACGAGGAATTGGCCAAAGTCGTCAATACCAGTCTCTTCAGTTACAGCTGCATCGGTCTGGCGAGCATGGTCGTCACCGCGTTGCTGTGCCTCTATGTCGATCGCGTCTTCGCCAAGATCCCTCCGGAAATGATTCCGACCGCCCGCTGGCTGCTGCTGATGGTCGGCTCATCGGTCGCTCTCGGGTTTCCGCTCGGCATCTTCGGCGGGTTCCTCGAAGGCTTGCAGCGCTTTTACATTTTGAACTGGACCAACGTAGTGTCGACCCTGCTCCGGACGGCCCTGATCGTGGTGGTGCTGAATCGCGGATACGGGCTGCTGATGGTCGCGTTCATCACCATCATTCTGCCGGTGATCGCTTCGATTTTGCGGGCTGCCATCGCGTTGCATCTTCGCCCAGTTCCTCTCAGCTTCCGATACGTGGACCGTGGAACTTTTCGCCGCATCGCCCACTACAGCAGTTCCACATTTCTGATCATGGTTGCCGGACGGCTCAAGTTCAAGACCGACGAAATCGTAATCGGCACCATGCTGTCGGCGGCGGCCGTCACCTACTTCAACATCGGCAACCGCATCGTGGACTACGCCGGACAAGTCGTCACCACCCTGGCGCAAGTCTTCGTTCCCATGTCGAGCCAATCCGAAGCCAAGGGCGACATGAATCGCCTGCGCAAGATCTTTGTGGTGGGCAACCGGGTATGCGCATTCATCATTTTTCCGATCTGCGCGACCTTGCTCATCCTCGGCCGGTCGGTGATCGAAGTGTGGGTAGGGAAGAAGTACGTCGCTACGAGTTATCCCGTGCTGGTCATCATGATCATCGCCTGCACGCTGTGGTGGTCGCAGAGCGCTTCCGGACGCGTCTTGTTCGGGATGTCCAAGCATGGCACCTGGGCCAAAATCACGCTCATCGAAGGCGTTGCCAATCTGATTCTCAGCATCATCCTGGTGCGTCCGTTCGGGATCATCGGCGACGCATTCGGCACGGCCATTCCACTGGCCTGCAGCACGATCTTGTTTATGCCGCGGCACGTGTCCAAGCTGCTGGGCATTCGCCTCACGACCTACCTGCGAGAGGCCTATGTGTTGCCGCTGTTGTTGACTGCGCCATTGGCCGCTGTGTTTCTACTGATGCAGCGCTGGTTTGTGCCCCATAATTATCGGCAGCTTGGCCTGCAACTTCTGATCGGCGGGACGGTGTACGGATCGGGTCTGCTGTGGGCCTATCTGACCAACCATGCCCTGAGTGTCGCAGAGTTGGTCGCGCAGAACGATGCCAAGCCGCTTGAGATCAGTGTGCCTGCCCCCGCCGTCGAAACTTACCAGCAAGACGTATAGACACGCACGGCGGTCTGCAAACTCCGCAAAATTCTCCGTGCCCTTCTAGTCGTTATCCGGCCCCTCTGGCGGAGACTTATCGTTGAGGAAATACTGAGCGTTGTATGGAGTTGCCACCGGCGTGAACGGGAGCGGGGTCTGGTTGAAATCGAAACAGTCGGAAAGATCATCGGCTCGCGAATCCGCGTAACCGACTGCGGGATCAATCTC
>Ga0326726_10005130_pt1 | contig 11898 bp, 9 predicted proteins | sample MHFenrmetagenome_2_FD_207603 | JGI IMG/M metagenome (GOLD analysis project Ga0326726, IMG submission 207603) | Lab enriched peat soil microbial communities from Michigan Hollow, Ithaca, NY, United States - MHF15MN | ecosystem: Environmental > Terrestrial > Soil > Wetlands > Peat | place: USA...
ACCGCCGCGGATGCATCGCGACGTGACCCACCTCGGACACACGTTGCCGCCGTTCGACACCACCGCGATCGACCTGGGAACGGTCGCGCACGATGTGCTCCGCCATCCCACGGTCGCGAGCAAGTCGTTCCTGATCACGATCGGCGATCGCAGCGTCGGCGGCTTGAACTGCCGCGATCCGATGGTCGGGCCATGGCAGGTTCCGGTCGCCGACTGCGCCGTGACGCTGCTCGACTTCACAGGCTATGCCGGCGAAGCGATGGCGATGGGCGAGCGCACGCCGGTCGCGGTCATCGACGCAGCCGCCGCAACGCGCGTCGCCATCGGCGAGGCCCTGACCAATCTCACCGCCGCCGACATTGATCTTTCCACGGTGAAGCTCTCGGCCAACTGGATGGCGGCCTGCGGGCAGCCGGGCCAGGACGCCGCGCTCTACGACGCGGTGCTCGCCGCCAGCGAATTCTGTCGCCGGCTCGGCATCAGCATCCCGGTCGGGAAGGATTCGCTCTCGATGCGCAGTGCTTGGCAGGAAACCGAGGCGCATCAGGTGATCGCCCCGGTTTCGCTGATCGTCAGCGCGGCGAGCGCCGTGGCGGACGTCAGGCTGTCGCTAACGCCGCAGCTGCGGACCGACTGCGGCGACACCGATCTTGTCTTCATCGATCTCGCAGCCGGCCGCCAGCGTCTCGGCGGCTCGATCCTCGCGCAGGTGACGCGCCAGATCGGCAACGATGCACCGGACGTCGAAGATCCCGCACGGCTCGCCGCGGCTATCGGCGCCGTGCGCGCGCTTGCCGCGAATGGCAAGGTGCTGGCCTATCACGATCGTTCGGACGGTGGGTTGCTCGCGACGGCAGCCGAGATGGGATTCGCCGGGCATTGCGGCATCACGCTCTATCTCGACGTGCTCGCGATGGACCCGGTCGCCGCCGATGCCGGCGACTTCAAGATCCGCCCCGAGCAGGTCGCAGTCCGACGCGATGAAGCGGTCCTGCGCACGCTCTTCAATGAAGAGATCGGCATGCTGCTGCAGATCCGCACCGCTGATCGCAGCGAGATCATGAATGTGCTGCGCGCCGCAGGTGTGGGAGCGGTGAGCCACATTATCGGCAAACCGAATGCGCGCGACGTCATCGAAGTGTGGTGTGATGCCAAGCGCCTCTTTGGCCAACCGCGCACCGAGCTGCAGAAGCTCTGGAGCGAGGTCTCGTGGCGCATCGCGCGGCTGCGCGACAACCCGCAGTGTGCCGACGCGGAATACGCGCGCGCGGTCGATCCCGACGATCGAGGACTTTCCATCGCGCTGGCATTCGACGCATCCGCGGACATCGCCGCGCCGTTCATCGCGACGGGCGCGCGCCCACGCATTGCAATCCTGCGCGAGCAGGGCGTGAACAGCGAGTACGAAATGGCCGCTGCATTCGACAGAGCGGAATTCACCGCGGTCGACGTACACATGACCGACCTCATCGACGGGCGCGTACACCTGACGGATTTTCGCGGCTTTGCCGCCTGCGGCGGGTTCTCCTACGGTGACGTACTCGGGGGCGGCGGCGGGTGGGCGAAAACGATCCTCTTCAATCCGCGGCTCGCCGAACAGTTCGCCACCTTTTTCGCGCGCCCCGACACGTTCGCGCTGGGCGTATGCAACGGCTGCCAGATGATGAGCCAGCTCGCGCCGATGATTCCCGGTGCGCGCTACTGGCCACGTTTCGCGCGCAATGCGTCGGAGCAGTTCGAAGGTCGCCTCGTGATGGTTGAAGTGGCGCAATCGCCGTCGCTCTTCTTCGCCGGTATGGCGGGAAGCAGGATGCCGATCGCCAACGCGCACGGCGAAGGCAAGGCGGTGTTCGCGGACCAGACGGCCGCCAACGCTGCAATCATCTGCGCGCGCTACGTCGACTCGGCGGGCAACGCCACCGAGCGTTATCCATACAATCCGAACGGATCGCCGCAGGGGGTCACAGGCCTGACGACGGCGGACGGGCGCTTCACGATCCTCATGCCCCATCCGGAGCGTGTGCGCCGCACGGTGCAGATGTCGTGGCAGCCACCCGGCCTCGGCGAAGACTCGCCGTGGATGCGGATGTTTCGCAACGCGCGCCGCTGGCTCGGCTAGCCATCACAACCATTCGCCACACGCCGACCGATGCGCTAAGCCGTTTGTATGGTGACCGCACACGCGCGAGAAGTTCCGCGCCATCACTCACCGATGCGCGGGAAGAGAGGCACCGTCACGCGCGCCTAGACTGCAGCCTTGATAACGACCACCGCGAGGAAGAAATGAGGTCGAGAGGAATTCGACAATGGCGGCGAACCGCGCTTTCGATGTGTTGCCTGGCAGCGTTCAGCGCGCCGGCCTTCGCGCAATTCGGCGCGCAGGGTTCAGATTGGGGCACGTATATCGGTGCGTCGGCCGGTGTGCCGGACTTCGGCGACCTTGGCCTGAAGATCTTCGGTGGCCAGCAGTTGCACAAGTACTTCGGATGGGAAGCGTCGATCGTGCGCTTCGCGCGCCAGGTGGAAAGCACGCCGCTCGGCGACGTGCGCACGGACTTCTGGGGCATGAGCGGCGCCGGGGTCGGTATCCTGCCCATCAACAATGACTTCTCGGCGTTCGCGAAGCTTGGTGTGATGGCGGGTCGCAAGCGCATCCGTGGTCCGGGCGGCGACACGAACAACAACGACGTCAACTTGCTGGTCGGTATCGGTGCGCGTTACGCGCTTACGCCGCGCGCTGCGATTCGGGCGGAGTACGAAGACTTCAACCAGGGCAATCTCATCAGCGTCGGCGCGTCGTACAGGTTCTAACTGCGTCGGCGCAAGAAAAACGGGGCGCTCGCAGCGCCCCGTTTGTCTTTGTGCGGCCGGTGTTATTGCACCTTGGCCTTCTTGCGCAGATCCTCGACAAAGCCCTGGATGCGCTGCTGCTGCAGGTTCTCGCGAATCTGGTTGCTCACCTGGGTGAGCGGCGGAAACTGCGCGTCGCGCACGTCGTCAAGTTGGATCACGTGCCAGCCGAACTGCGATTGCACCGGCGCGTCGGTGTACTTGCCCTTCTCGAGCTTCATCATCGCCTCGGAAAACGGCTTGACGTAGGAGTCGGGGCCGGCCCAATCCAGCTCGCCGCCCTTGGCGGCCGAACCCGGGTCCTTGGACACCTTCGCGAGATCCTCGAACTTCTCGCCCTTCTTGAGCTTGTCGATGATGCCCTTGGCCTCGTCTTCCTTCTCGACGAGGATGTGGCGCACGCGATATTCCTTCTGGCTCGCTGCGCCTTTCTGCTTGTCGTATTCGGCTTGGATCTGCGCGTCCGTGATCGGGTTCTTCTTGAGCTCGTCGCGCATCAGGGCCTGGATCAGGGTGTTCTGGCGCTGGATGTCGATCTGGAACTTGACCTCCGGCTGGTCGGGCAGGCCGCGCTTCTGGGCTTCTTGCAGGAATACCTCGCGCCGGATCAGTTCTTCCTTGATCATCTTGCGCAATTCGGGGGTGTCCTGCTGGCCCTGTTGCTGCAGCTGCTTGGCCCACGCTTCCTCGCGCGTCTTCGGAATCGGCTTGCTGTTCACGACAGCGACGTTTTGCGCGAACGCGAGACTGGCGCCGAAGGCGAGCGCAACGAACAGCGGAATCTTCATCATGACCCTTGCGTTCCAGAGTTGGTTGGACTGTGGTGCCGGCCCGTCTCGTCGGGGGTCACCAGGGATAAGGCGAGCGCGTGCACGTCGCGCTGCATGAGGTCTTGTAAAGCATCATACACAAGGCGGTGCCGCTCGACCCGCGTCAGCCCGGCGAACACCGGGCTGACGAGATAGACACGATAATGCCCGCCGCCACTGCGTGCGCCCGCGTGCCCCGCGTGGGCCGCACTCTCGTCCTCGATGTCGAGTTGCAGCGGCGCAAGGGCGCGCGTCAGCCGCGCGCGAATGCGTTCGACCGTTGGGACGGGCGCTTGCGGGTCAGCCATCCGGCAATTCCTTCATGTGGCGCGCCAGCCAGAGGCCGATCGCGAGCGTGAAGACGAGCGTGATGCCAAACAACCCGAACAGCTTGAAGTTGACCCACGTTTCGGTGGGAAAGTTGAAGGCGACAAACAGGTTCACGACGCCGATCGCGGCGAAGAAGACGATCCACACCCACAGCAGCCGCTCCCAGATCGGGGCAGCAACCGCGATCTGTGCACCCAGCACCCCCTGCAGAAGATTGCGCCGCCCGAGGAGGCGGCCGCCGAGCAGGATGGCGCCGAACAGCCAGTAGAGGATGGTCGGCTTCCACTTGATGAATGTTTCATCGTGCAACCAGATCGTGGCGCCGCCGAACACAACAATCACCGCGAGACTCAACCACAGCATCGGTTCGACCTTCTGCCTGCGCGCGAGACGGAATCCCACCTGCAGCAGTGACGCGACGATCGCCACTGCGGTGGCGAGCAGGATCGGCGCCTGGCTGGCCGGCACCTGCCCATCGGCCACGAGCCCACCGAGTGCCGACGCGGCAAGCTGCGCCGCCGACTCGGGGTAGCTGTTGCCGATCTTGTACGCGACGAAGAAAAGGATGACGGGAAAGAGGTCGAAGAGCAGTTTCAAGGCGAGGGCGTGCGCGCGGATTGGGGCAGCGATATTAGATCAAGCTTCTCGAGCAATCGCCGAATGGAGCCGGCGTATCGCTACAAGACGGCGCCGTCGCGCCGGCCTCAGGACGAGCAGGAAAGATGCAGCGATCCGGCCCACTCAGGCGGAAGTTGCGCGTACGCCTCCGCATCCGGCTGCTCGTCGTACGGGCGGCGCAGCACCTGCAGGAGGCGGCGTAGTTCCGCAACATCCGGCGACCCGTCGTCACCGCGGGCTCGGCCAATCGCTACCTCAGCAAGGTGGTTACGCAGGACGTACTTGGGGTTGACATGCTTCATGCGCACCGCACGTTCCGCGTCGCGACTCGATTCCGCAGCGAGGCGCGCCCGGTATTCGACCGCCCACGCGTCGAACGCAGGACGGTCGACAAAGAGGTCGCGCGCGCCGTCGGCGGTCGAGGCGGGTGCAGCATCAACGCGCAGGTCGGCGAGGCGTCGCCAGAACACGGTCCAATCGACACGGTTCGCGTGCAGAAGCGCGAGCAGTCCCTCGATCAGTACTTCGTCGCCCGGACGCCTTTCCGCCAAGCCGGCTTTGGCGTGAAAGAGATCGTCCATTGCCGCGGCGAACGTGTCTTCGAACACCTGCAACGCCGCGCGCGTTGCTTCAACGTCGCCCGTCAGCGGCAGCATGGCCTGGCCGAGGCAATGCAGGTTCCAGTAAGCAATCTGCGGCTGCTGGTTGTACGCATAGCGCCCGAGTTCGTCGGAGTGATTGCAGATGTGGCCCGCGTCGAACGCGTCCAGAAATCCGAACGGCCCGTAGTCGATCGTGAGGCCGAGGATCGACAGGTTGTCGGTGTTCATCACGCCGTGGCAGAAGCCGACCCCCTGCCATTGCGCGACGAGGCTGGCGGTGCGCCGCGCGACCTCCTCCAACATCGCAAGGTAGGCATTGGGCGCCTGCCGACACGCCGGAAGGAAACTGTCGATTACATGATCGGCAAGCTGGCGCAGGGCATCGTGCTGGCCGCAGTGATAGAAGAACTCGAAGTGTCCGAAGCGAATGAAGCTCGGTGCAAGCCGCGTGATCACCGCCGCGGTCTCGACCGTTTCGCGAATCACCGGCTGGTCGCTGCCCACGAGCGCCAGCGCACGGGTGGTCGCCACGCCAAGTCCCGCCATCGCCTCGGAGCACAAGTACTCGCGGATCGATGAACGCAACACGGCGCGCCCGTCGGCCGTACGGGAATAGGGGGTCTTTCCCGAGCCTTTGAGCTGCAACTCCCACACGTCGCCGCCGGGCGTCTCGACGCCGCCAAGAAGTAGCGCTCGTCCGTCGCCGAGCTGCGCGACATAGACGCCGAACTGGTGACCGGCATAGACGCTCGCCAGTGGCGCGCTGCCGGTGACGACGCGATTGCCCGCGAGCTGGTCGCGTAGTGCGTCTGGATCGGTCCGCCCGAGATCGAGGCCGATCAACGCAGCCGCATCGTCGGAGACATCGAGAAGGGAGGGTGCCGGGAGCGGCTCGGGGTCGAGGCGCGTGTAGAACGTTCCCGGCAGCTGTGCGAATCTATTGCGCCAGCGCAACGCATCGAGCGAGGTCGCCCGCGGTACGGCGCCGTGGGGCCGCGCGCCGGACCAGAACCGCGGGGCAAGCGTCACGTCGTTCATCGCCTCAAGGACGTCCCATGGGCGGCGGCGCAGCGCCGCCTGTCGTTTCGATTCTAGAGACGAACTTGACGCGCCCGACCGGCGCGGCAAACATTCGCTCCAGCGCTCATTTCCCACACAACGAGACAACTCGAGGAGACCGATTCATGTTGCAGGGCCTGATGATGCAGAACCCGTTGCTGATCTCGTCGCTGATCAGGCACGCAGACCGGCACCACGGCGATACCGAGATCGTCTCACGCCGGGTCGAGGGGGACATCCACCGCTGCACCTGGCGTGATCTGCATCGCCGCTCGCGCCAGATGGCCAACGCGCTGGCCGGGGTCGGTATCCGTGACGGCGACCGTGTCGCTACGCTTGCCTGGAATGGCTACCGTCATATGGAGGTGTATTTCGCGGTGTCCGGAGCGGGCAGCGTGCTGCATACGATCAATCCGCGGCTTCACCCCGAGCAGATCGCATGGATCGCGAACCACGCCGAGGACCAGGCGCTCTTCTTCGACTTGACGTTTCTACCGATCATCGAGGCGATCGCCCCGATGTGCCGCACCATCAAGCACTTCGTCGCGATGGTGGACAAGGCGAAGATGCCGTCGGGCACGAAGACCGACCTCCTTTGCTACGAAGATCTCGCCAACGCCAACTCGGACCGCTACGAGTGGCCGGAGTTCGACGAGAACCAGGCGTCGTCGCTCTGCTACACGTCCGGCACGACCGGCAATCCGAAAGGGGCGCTCTACAGCCATCGCTCGACGCTGCTGCACACGTTCGCCATCGCGCTGCCCGACTCGCTCAATCTCTCCGCGCGCGACACGCTGCTGCCCGTCGTGCCGATGTTCCACGTCAACGCCTGGGGACTGCCATACGCCGCTGCGATGGTCGGCGCGAAGATGGTCATGCCCGGCGGCCAACTCGACGGCAAGTCGCTGTACGAGTTGTTCGAAACTGAGAAGGTCACGCTCTCCGCCGGCGTGCCGACCGTCTGGCAGGGGTTGCTCGCGCACACCGAAGGCAACAATCTGCGCTTTTCCACGATGAATCGCACCGTTATCGGCGGCTCGGCGTGCCCGCCGGCGATGATCAAGCTGTTCCAGGAAAAGTACGGTGTGCAGGTACTGCACGCCTGGGGCATGACGGAGATGAGTCCCGTGGGCACGGTCGGCACGCTCAAGGCGAAGCAAGCCGCCATGCCGCCCGAGCAACGCCAGGTGATCCAGCACAAGCAGGGCCGTGCTGTCTACGGCGTTGACTTCAAGATCGTCGGCGACGACGGCGGCGAGTTGCCCTGGGACGGCAAGGCTTTTGGCGACCTGCTCGTGCGCGGCCCCTGGGTCATCCGCGAGTACTACAAGGGCGAGGGCGGCAACCCGCTCAAGAACGGCTGGTTCCCGACCGGCGACGTCTCGACGATCGATGAGGCCGGCTACATGCAGATCACCGACCGGAGCAAGGACGTCATCAAGTCGGGCGGGGAGTGGATCAGCTCGATCGACATCGAAAACGTCGCAATGTCACATCCGGCGGTCGCGATGGCTGCGTGCATTGCAGCGCGCCATCCGAAGTGGGACGAGCGGCCGCTGTTGGTCGTCGTGAGGAAACCGGGTGCAGAGGTCACGCGGGAACAGATCCTGGCGCACTTCGAGGGCAAGGTCGCGAAGTGGCAAGTGCCCGATGACGTGGTTTTCACCGACGCGATTCCGCTCGGCGCGACCGGAAAGATGCTCAAGGCCCAGTTGCGCGAGCAGTTCAAGAACCACAAACTGCCCACGACCTGACCTTGGGCACCCGTTGACTGCGCGCCGGCTCCAACCGGCGCGCTTTGCTTTACGCAGTGCGGCCCGTTCAGTATTCTTGCCACCATAAGTTGTTCCACAAGGAGACAGTATGTTGCGGCTATCCATGAAGGTGGCGGCGCTCGCGTGTGCGTCGCTGATTTCGAGCGGTCTCGCCGTCGCTCAGACCAAGACCGTGAAGATCGCTTTCATCGACCCGCAATCGGGCTTGATGGCGCCGGTCGGCTCGAACATCCTGCACAGCTACCAGCTGGTCGCCGACATCGCCAACCGCGAAGGCTGGGCGAAGGGCGTCAAGTTCGAAGTCGTGCCATTCGACAACAAGCTGTCGCCGCAGGAAAGCCTGAATGCGCTCAAGGCTGCGATCGACCAGGACATCCGCTACATCGTGCAGGGTAACGGGTCGAGCGTGGCGTTTGCGCTTTCCGACGGCGTGAGCAAGTACACCGAGCGCAACCCCGGCAAGGAAGTGCTGTTCCTCAACTACGCCGCGGTCGATCCGGATCTGACCAACTCCAAGTGCTCCTTCTGGCACTTCCGCTTCGACGCCAACTCGGACATGAAGATGGAGGCGCTGACCTCTTACATGGCGGACCAGAAGGAGATCAAGAAGGTCTACCTGATCAACCAGGACTATGCGTTCGGCCATCAGGTGCGGCGCGCCGCGCGTGAGTACCTGGCGCGCAAGCGGCCCGATGTCCAGATCGTCGGCGATGAAGTCCACCCGCTCGCAAAGATCACCGACTTCTCGCAGTACGTGGCCAAGATCAAGGCCGCAGGCAGCGACACCGTGATCACCGGCAACTGGGGCTCGGACCTGGCGCTGCTCATCAAGGCGGCCAAGGACGCAGGCCTGACCGCAAACTTCTACACGTACTACGCGGCAACCACGGGTGTCGCCACCGCCATGGGCGCAAGCGGCCTGGATCGCGTGCGTTTCGTCGGCTACTGGAACGTCAACAACGACAAGGTCGGATCGCTGGGCGAGAAGATCCTGGTCGAGTTCAAGAGCAAGTACAAGGACGACTGGTACACGATGGCGACCTACACGGTGATCCGGACACTGGCCGAGGCGTTCAACAAGACCAAGTCGACCGAACCCGTCAAGGTGGCGTTCGCCATGGAAGGCATGAAGTTCCAGAACGTCAACGGTGAAGTCGAGATGCGCAACACCGACCACCAGTTGCAGCAAGTCCTGCACATCGCGAGCTGGCAGAAGGTCGACGGCAAGAAGGTGCGCTTCGACTCCGAAAACACCGGGCTCGGCTGGCGCACGGAAAGGGTGCTGGACTCGTTCGTCGCGGCCCAGCCGACCAGCTGCAACATGCAGCGTCCGTCGCGCCCCGACTGACCCGACCGCAAGAGCGAAGACCGGCCCTTTCTCTGGGCCGGTTTTTTTTGGAAGCTGCGGTGACCCCAGAACTCGCGCTCATCTCGGCGCTGAACGGCATCAGCTACGGGCTGCTGCTGTTCATGCTCGCCTCGGGTCTGACGCTCATCTTCTCGATGATGGGCGTGCTCAATTTCGCCCACGCGAGTTTCTACATGCTGGGCGCGTATTTCGGTTATCAGATCTCGAAATGGATCGGCTTCTGGCCCGGGCTCGTGCTGGCGCCGCTCGCAACCGGCCTGCTCGGTGCGCTCGTCGAGCGCTTCGGCTTGCGCCGCGTGCACAAATGGGGCAATGTGCCAGAGTTGCTCTTCACGTTCGGCCTGTCGTTCATCATCGTCGAACTGGTGCAGGTGATCTGGGGCCGGCCGCCAGTGCCGAACGAACTTCCCCCGGAACTGCAGGGCCACCTCTTCACGATCTATACGACCACGTTTCCGATCTCGCGCGGATTCATCATGGTCGCGGCGCTGCTGATGATGCTGGCACTCTGGATCGTGCTGACCCGCACGCGCATCGGCCTCGTCATCCAGGCCGCCCTCACGCACCCGGATCAGGTCGAAGCACTCGGTCACAACGTGCGCAAGGTGTTCATGCTGGTCTTCGGCGGCGGCTGCGCCCTGGCGGGGCTCGCGGGCGTGATCGGCGGCGTTGTGTTCGTCACCGAGCCCAGCATGGCGGCGGTGGCGGGTGCAATCATCTTCGTAGTCATCGTCGTCGGCGGGATGGGTTCGCTTGCCGGGGCCTTCGTCGCGTCGCTCCTGATCGGCGTGATCCAGACCTTCGGTCTCGCGCTCGACTATTCGATCGCAGGGATCCTGCAGGACGTCGGGTTCAAGGTCTCGCCGGACACGTTCGGCTACGCCGTGTGGAAACTCACCATCGCGCAGGTCGCGCCGGTGCTGCCGTTCCTGCTGCTGGTGCTGATCCTGATCGTGCGGCCGCGTGGCCTGATGGGCACGCGGGAGGGATGACGTGGACGCAACCCCCCTCAACTATCGCCCGGTCAACCTGGGGCGCTGGGTCATCTGGGGCGGAACGCTCCTGCTCTTCATCGTGCTGCCGCTCATTTTCAAGCAGGGCTTCGCACGCACGCTGCTCGCGCAGATGGGCATCCTGATCATCTTCGCGTTGTCGTACAACATGCTGCTGGGCCAGAGCGGCATGCTTTCGTTCGGCCACGCGGTGTACTCGGGGCTCGGCGCGTACTTCGCCATTCACACGCTCAACCTGATCGGCGCGCATCAGATCGTCTTTCCCGTGTCGCTGGTGCCACTGGTCGGCGGCTTCTTCGGGATGGTCTTCGGCATCCTGTTCGGTTATCCAACGACGCAGAAATCCGGCACCCCGTTCGCGATGATCACGCTCGGCATCGGCGAGTTGGTGTTTGCATGCTCGCTGATGTTTCCCGGATTCTTCGGCGGCGAGGGCGGGATCAGCGGCAATCGCACCGTCGGCGGCGATTTCCTGGGCATCAAGGGACTCAACTTCGGTCCCGACATCCAGGTCTACTACCTGATCGCCTTCTGGTGCTTCCTTTCGATGATCGCAATGTTTGCCTGGACCCATACGCCGCTCGGCCGTATCGCGAACGCGGTGCGCGACAACCCGGAGCGCGTCGAGTTCATCGGCTACAACACGCAACGCGTGCGGTGGCTGGTGCTCATCCTGTCGAGCTTCTTTGCCGGGCTTGCGGGTGGCCTGTCGGCGATCAACTTCGAGATCGTCACGGCGGAGAACGTCAGCGCGATCCGCTCCGGCGGCGTGTTGCTCGCCGCGTTCATCGGCGGCATGTTGTTCTTCTTCGGACCGATCATCGGTGCGGTCGTGTTCTCGTTCTTCGCCATCGCGCTCGGCGACATCACCAAGGCGTGGCAGCTTTACCTCGGCGCGTTCTTCGTCCTGCTGGTGATGTACGCGCCGGGAGGCCTGTCCAGCCTGATCCTGATGAACCTGCGCGTGATGAGCCTCGGCAAGATGAAGCGGCTGCGCGACCCGTACCTCGGCGTGGCGCTCAGCGGGCTCACGCTGCTCCTGGGGATCGTCCTCCTCATCGAGCTCACGTATCACCTGACGCTCGAGGCGGGCGGCGCCACGACCATCACGGTGTTCCGGTTCCCGCTCGAAACGCACAGCGTGGAGACGTGGACGTTCGTCGTCGCGCTGGTCGTGGGCGGAGCCGTTGCGTTTGAATACATGCGCAGGCGCTTCAAGCGGGAGTGGGACGCGATCCAGGTCGAGATCGAGGATTGGGTGCGCGAGAACCCGGAGCGGGCGTAATGGGCACACGGAATGTGATCCATGAGCAGCGATAACAGTGCCTCCCCCGCTTTCGCCTCTCCCCCGCCTCGCAGGGGAGGGGAGCTATCGGAGCACGCTGCGCTCGCGTTGACGGATCTGCGCAAGACCTTCGGCAAGACGGAGATCATTCGCGGCATCACGCTCTCGATCGGGCAGCGTGAGCGGCA
>Ga0326726_10005131_pt1 | contig 11897 bp, 10 predicted proteins | sample MHFenrmetagenome_2_FD_207603 | JGI IMG/M metagenome (GOLD analysis project Ga0326726, IMG submission 207603) | Lab enriched peat soil microbial communities from Michigan Hollow, Ithaca, NY, United States - MHF15MN | ecosystem: Environmental > Terrestrial > Soil > Wetlands > Peat | place: USA...
GGCGTGGGTCTGTTCGACAGCTGCGAGATCCGCGTGCATCCGACCGGGGGCGTGATCGCGCGCCTGGGCACCATGACGCAGGGCCAGGGGCACTCGACGACCTACGCGCAGATCATCGCCACGGAGCTCGGCCTGCCGGCGAGCGACATCGTCGTCGAGGAAGGCGACACCGACAAGGCGCCCTATGGCGCAGGCACCTGGGGCTCGCGCTCCACCCCGGTGTCGGGTGCCGCCACCGCTGTAGCGGCACGCAAGATCAAGGACAAGGCGAAGAAGATCGCCGCGCACCTGCTCGAAGTGGCGGAGGGCGACCTGGAATGGGAGATCGACCGCTTCAAGGTCAAGGGCAATCCCTCGCAGGCCAAGACCATGAAGGAAATCTGCATGGTCTCGCACACCGGCAACCTGCCAGCCGGCATGGAGCAGGGCCTGAACGCGGTCGCCTACTACGATCCGCCGAACCTGACCTTCCCGTTCGGCGCGTACCTGTGCGTGGTGGACATCGACAAGTTCACCGGCGAGGTCAAGGTGCGGCGCTTCTACGCGCTCGACGATTGCGGCACGCGCATCAATCCCATGATCATCGACGGGCAGGTCCACGGCGGCCTCACCGAGGCGTTCGCCGTGGCGATGGGGCAGCAGCTGCCGTTCGACGAGAACGGCAACCACCTCGGCAACAGCCTCATGGACTACTTCCTGCCCACCGCGGTGGAGACGCCCACGTGGGAGACCGACCACACCGTGACGCCCTGCCCGCACCATCCGCTGGGCGCCAAGGGCGTGGCCGAGTCGCCGCACGTCGGCGGCATTCCATGCTTCAGCAACGCCGTGATCGATGCCTTCGCCCATCTCGGCGTGACGCACATGGACATGCCGCACAGCGCCTACCGCGTCTGGCAGAAGTGCAATGCGCTCGGCCTCAACAAGCGCTGAGCGAGGCGGATGAGAGCGGGATGAGGACGCTGCGGCGATGAAGGTCCAGCTCAGCCGGGCATTTCCGCTGCCCGCCTCGGCCGAAGCGGCCTGGGCGGTGCTGCAGGACATCGCCGCCGTCGCCTCGTGCATGCCCGGCGCGAAGATCACCGAGCGCGTGGACGACACGCACTACAAGGGCACGGTCGCCATGAAGGTCGGGCCAGCGAGCCTTTCGTTCCGCGGCGCGATCGAAGTGAAGGGGGTGGACGCGTCCACGCGCACGCTGCGCCTGTCCGCCAAGGGCACCGATACGACCGGCAGCTCGGCCGCGTCCATGGACCTGACGGCGCGCGTGGACGCGCTCGACGCGAAATCGTGCAACCTGGCCGGCGAAAGCGAGGTGTCCATGAGCGGCAAGGCGGCGGCCTTCGGCTCGCGCCTGATCGGTCCGGTGTCCGAGCAGGTGCTGAACCAGTTCGCCGCCAACTTCGCTGCGCGCCTGCAGGCAATGCCCGCGCCGGACGCGCCGGCGCGCGCCGCCGCCGCGCAGGCGCCCGAGGCAAAGCCGCTGAATGCGCTCAGCCTGATGTGGGCCATCGTCAAGGGCTGGTTCCGCTCGGTGTTCGGCAGGTGATGAGCGCAAAGACAATGACCTCCCAGCGCGCACTCGACATCGCCGGCTTGCAGCAGGAGCTCTCGCGCGTCGGCTACATCGCCGAGGCGAGCCTCGCGGCGGCGCTGCTGCTGATGCGCGACCTCGCGCGCCCGCTGCTCCTCGAGGGCGACGCCGGCGTGGGCAAGACCGAGGTCGCCAAGGCGCTCGCCGAGATCAACCGCACACGCCTGATCCGGCTGCAGTGCTACGAAGGGCTCGATGCGCACGCCGCGATGTACGAGTGGAACTACCAGCGCCAGCTGCTCGCCATCAAGCTGCTCGAGCACGACGAGCGCTCGGGCGCGAAGGACCTCGCGCAGCGCGAGCAGGACATCTTCTCCGAGCGCTACCTGCTCAAGCGCCCGCTGCTCGAGGCGATCTCGGGCGAGCGTGCGCCGGTGCTGCTGATCGACGAGATCGACCGCGCCGACGCGGCCTTCGAGGCGTACCTGCTCGAGCTGCTGTCGGACTTCCAGATCACGATTCCCGAGCTGGGCACCGTGCGCGCCACCAGCCGTCCGCTGGTGGTGATCACCTCCAACGGCACGCGCGAGCTGTCCGACGCGCTGCGCCGGCGGTGCCTCTACCAGTACATCGACTATCCCGACTACGACAAGGAGCTCGCCATCGTGCGCAAGAAGGCGCCGGAAGCCGAGGCGAAGCTGGCGCAGCAGATCGTCGCCTTCGTGCAGGCCGTGCGGCGCATGGAGCTGCAGAAGAAGCCCGGCGTCGCGGAAACGCTCGACTGGACCGCGGCGCTGCTGCGCCTGGGAATCTCCACCATCGACATCGACGGCGCCGAGCGCATCATGGATACGCTCAGCGCGCTGATCAAGACGCGCGACGACCGCGTGGCCTTCCCCCGCGAAGTGGTCGCGCGCCTCGCGGCGGCGAGCTGAGCATGGGCGCGACGCCCGCAATCCGGGCTGCAGACCGCCTGGCAAGGTTTCCGGGCTTCCTGCGCGCAAACGGCTTCGGCACGGCCGGAGGCGACGCCGTGCAGGCGTTGCGCGCGGCGGAGCGCACCGGCGTGCTCGATCAGGATGTGCTGCGCTGGAGCCTCAAGGCGTTACTGTGCCGCCGCGGCGACGAATGGCAGCGCTTCGACGAGCTGTTCGACGCCTGGTTCCTGCCTGCCAACCGCTGGCAGCGCCCCGAGCGGCGCGAGGCGGCAGACGGCGCGCAAAGCGATGCGCACCCGGTAGGCTCGCGCGAAGGCGAGAAGGCCGGCGACGAGGACCTCCGCCCGCGGCGCGCGGCGAGCCGGGAAGAAGTGCTTTCCTCGGCCGACTTCAGCACGCTCGCCGAGCGCGAGCACGCCCTCGAGATAGAGGCGCTGATGCGACGCTTCGCGCGGCAGCTCAAGCACATCCGCGTGCGCCGCGAGGTGCGCGCGCGCCGCGGTCGGCGGCTCGACCTGCCGGGCACGATCCGGCGCAGCGTAGCTAGCGGCGGCACGCCGTTCCACCTGCTTTGGCGCAACCAGCGCAGCGAGCGCCCGCGGCTGGTGCTGCTGATCGACGTCAGCCGCTCGATGGTGCTGTACAGCTTCTTCTACCTGCGCCTGGCGCGCGCGCTCGCCAACGAGCTCGACGACGTACACAGCTTCATCTTCCACACGCGCGTCACCGCGGTGTCGCAGGCGCTGCACGACTCCGACCCCTGGCGCGCGCAGGAGCGGCTGCAGCTCATCGCGCAGGGCTGGGCGGGCGGCACGCGCATCGGCGAGAGCCTGGAGCAATTCAACCGCGAGCACGCGCCGCGCGTGGTGCACGGGCGCACCGCGGTGCTGGTGCTCAGCGACGGCTACGATACCGGCGAGCCGCAGCAGCTCTCCGACGAGCTGGCGCAACTGCGGCGCCGCGCGCGCCGCGTCGTGTGGATCAATCCGCTGTGCAATCGTCCGGGCTATGCGCCGACCTGCCAGGGCATGCAGGCGGCGATGCCGCACCTCGACCTGCTCGCGCCGGGCGGCGACCTGGCGAGCCTGCGCTCGGTGCTGCCCAACCTGATCGCAACCCTGCATTGAACGGAGCGTGAACATGGGATGCATGTACAAGGCGAACGGCCTCTACAGCCGCATGACAGTGGGCGCGGTGCTGCTTGCCGCGGGCGCGAGTTCGCGCATGGGCGGACGCCCGAAGGCGCTGCTCGAGCTCGGCGGCGTGCCGCTGGTGATGCGCCAGCTCATCGCGCTCTCGGGCGCGGGGGTGGACGAGGTCGCCGTCGTGCTTGGCCATCACGGCGACGCCATCGAGGCCGCGGTGCGGCCCTTTCCGATCACGCTGGTGAGGAATCCCTCGCCCGACGATGGGCAGATTTCGTCGGTGCGCCTCGGACTGGGCGAGCTGTCGCCGCGGCTCGACGCGGTGATCGTCGCGCTCGCCGACCAGCCGCTGATCGACGCGCAGGACATCGTCGCACTGATCAGCGCTTACCGAAAGCGCGGCGAGGCGGCCATGGTGGTGCCGCGCGTCAAGCGCGCAGCGGGCGAGACCGTGCCGGGCAACCCGGTGATGTTCGACGCCGCGCTGCGCGAGGAGTGGCTCGCGGGCAGCGCGGATCTTGCCTGCCGCAAGTGGCGCGAGAGGAATCCGGGGCGCGTGCACTGGCTCGACACCGAGAACCAGCGCTACAGCGTGGATATCGACACGCCCGAGGACCTCGAGCGGTTCGCGGCCAGCACCGGCCATCACCTCGTCTGGCCGGCGGCCTACGTGCAGGAAGCGGTGGCATGATCGACGCCGCTGCCGCGATCCGCTTGCGCCTGATGCTGGCGCGCGCCTGCGCTTGGGCGCTGCTGGTCGCGGGCTGGATCGGCATCGGCAGCTTCGCGCTGCTCGTGGCGCCGTCGGTGGCCGGGGCATTTGCGCTGGTCGCGCTCTGGCTGTTCGCGCTGGGCGCCGCCGCGGCGGGCGCGACGCGGGGCGGCGTGCCGCAGCATGTGCAGCGAGCCGCGCTCCTCGCGGGCGCCGCGGCGGCGGCCGGCGGACTTTGGTGGGTCATCCATGGCGGGGGATCGGCCGCGCTGCTCCTCACGCTGGCCGGCTGGGCCACTTTGACGGCGATGGCTTCGGGCGTGGTCCGCAGCCTGCGCATCACGCAAGCCGCGGCGCCGAATCCGCCCATCGTTCCCGCAAGCCTGGGCGCAGTCGGAGCCGCATTGTTCCTCGGCGACATCAGCGACCTCCCGGCGCTTGCCCTGCGCCTGATGGCATTCGTGATTGCCGTGAGCCTCGCACTCCTCCTCTTGCAGGCACGCGTCAGCGTGGGTGCGGCCAGGCAAGGTTGCCGCGCTGGCCTGTTCGATTGCTCCCTGCCGTCGTGGCCGGCGGGCGCTTGGCGGGACGCCATGCAGTGGCCGACCTTGATTGCGGGGCTGGTCATGCTGCCCACCATGGCGGCGCTGCCCCTGATGGCGGAGTGGTGTCGGGCGGATGCCGTGGCGCCGCAGACGATGGTGCTTTGGCACCTGTCTGCCATGTTCGGACCCGCGCTGGTCCTGCGCCGATGGATCGCACAGTGGTCGACGCGAACCCTTGCGTCCGCGTGCGCAGCACTCCTCGCGCTCGGCGCGGCGATGGCCTTGTGGGCCGCGTCGCCGTTCAATCTCATGGGCGTGTCCGTTGCGCAGGGCGCGGCCTGGGGCATCGCCTGGTGCGGGCAGTTGTGGGCGCCCGAGCGGCGCGGACGGCAGGGCACGTCGCCGCTATATGCCGCCGTCGGCTACGCCCTGCTGACCCTTGCGTTCGGCGTGCTCGTGGATCAAGCCGGGGCGCGCGGCGTCGTCCTCATGCACGCGTTCTTCGGCATCGCCGCAGCGCTGGCCTGGCTGGCCGCAGACGCGGCGCGCCTCTGGTCCCGCAGGCGGAGGCTGGCCGCGGAAGGCGAGCACGAAGTCCTCGCGAGAGTGGAACCGGGAAACGGCTAGGACGCGCGGCCCGCGCCGTGACGGATTTCGCGGCCCGGAGCCAAAACGCGCACCACGCACTTGCCAAGCCCCTCGGGGGCGGACTACTCTGTGCGCCCCTCGCAGCGGTTCGGGACGCATGGCGCGCATCGCGGTGTTCAACCAGAAAGGCGGCGTCGGCAAGACCACGACGACGCTGAACCTTGCCGCCCTCTTGGCGAAGCGCGGCGCGGACCCTCTCGTCATCGACCTCGATCCGCAGGCGCACCTCTCCGGCATCTGCCAGGCCGTGGTGGAAGCCTCCGAGCGCAGCCTGTACGGCTTCTACAGCCGCGGTGCCACGCTCGCGGGATTGATCAAGTTCACGTCCGGCAACTTGAAGATCATCCCGTCGCACCTCGACCTCGCCAAGGTGGACGCGCAGCTCGGCAAGGGCCCGCAGGCGCTCACGCGCCTTGCCGCGGGCATCGCAAAAGAGAACCTCAACACCGACCGGCCGATCCTGATGGACGCCTGCCCGATGCTCGGCGTGCTGTCGCTGAACGGCGTGTTCGCGGCCGACCGCGTGCTGATCCCGATCTCGGCCGATTACCTCGCGGTGAACGGCGCGGCGCAGATGGACCGCACGCTGCGCGCGCTCGAGCACGTGCTGAAGAAGCGCGTCGAGCGCCGCTACGTGCTCACGCGGTTCGATGCCCGGCGCAAGATGTCCTTCGACGTGGAACGCAAGCTGCGCGAGCGCTTCGGCGCCGACCTGTGCGAGACGCGCATCGCCGAGAATGTCGCCATCGCCGAGAGCCCGGCGCACCAGAAGGACGTGTTCGCGCACGCCCCCGAGAGCCGCGGCGCCTCCGATTACGCGGCGCTCCTCGAGGAGCTCACCGCGAGCGGCTTCATGCGCTAGGCGGCGCGCCAGGGCGCGCCGCGCGCGTCTATTTTTCCTGCTTGTTGATCATCGAGAGCACGCTCTCGAAGTCCACGCCCTCAGTCACCGCCGGCGCCGCCACCTCGCGGCAATCGAGGAACTCGCAATTGCGGTAGATCTGCTCGAGCTTCTTCTCTGCCTCCAGGCGGTCGCGCGCCTGCACGGTGAGGTTCTCCACCACCATGCCGGAGCGCGCGCGAATCCTGAAGACGTACTTGTACACCGCTACTTGAGCTGCAGGAGAATCATCAGGACGCCGACGATCGAGACGAGCCAGCTCCCTGTGCGCAGCCAAGGGAGGCCGGCGAGGTAGAACACCGCGTAGGCGACGCGCGCGAAGAAGAACATCTGCGCGCCGAGCATCGTCGTGGCGTTCGTCGTGCCGGTCACTACTACCGCGAGCACCACCGCGGCGAACAGCACCAGGTTCTGCGCCATGTTGGCGTTGGCGCGCACGGCGCGGCCGCCCCAGCCGGGGAGCTCCGGCAGGTTGGCGCGGTTGCCGACCGTGACCATCAGCCCGGAGTGCAGGAACAGCGCCGTCACCGTGATGAGCATGTGCACGATCGACAGCAGAACGGACCAGCTGAGATACATCAGTTCCGGCTTCATGGATGACTCCTCTGAGTAAACTGCCGCACGGCTAGAAGTTGCGTGTCTCGCCCGGCTTCATCTCCACCACGGTGCCGCTGAACTTGCGCTTCTCCAGCGCTGCCTTGAGCTGCGCCGGGTTCCCCGCCAGGATCGGATAGGTGCCCCAGTGCACAGGCACCACCTGCTTGGGGTTGACCAACTCCACGGCTAGCGCGGCGTGCTCGGGGTCCATGACGAAGTGCCCGCCGATCGACGCGAACATCACGTCAATCTTGAAGAACTCGCCGACAAGCTTCATGTCGGTGAACACATCCGTGTCGCCCGTGTGGTAGATCGTCGGCCCGCCGTTGATCTGGATCACGTAGCCCACCGGATTGCCGGCGCCGATCGCCGAAGGCTTCCCGGGTTCCACTTTCATCATCGGCGGCACGAACTCCGAGCCATGTATGGCATTCACCATCGTCACCTTCACGCCTATCTTTTCGAGGTTGTAGGTGCCGCCGACGTTGCCGCCCGTGGCGAGCGTCGCCTGCTTCTCGGGGTAGCCGAGCACCGACTTCATGTTGAACTGCAGGCCGTAGGGCGCGATCAAGACGGCGCCGGTCTTCTTGCCGATCTCTACGGCGTCCATGATGTGGTCCCAATGGCCGTGCGTGAGCAGGATGTAATCCACGCGCGTCAGCTTCGCGAGCGATTCCTTGTCGGGGTTCGTCGGCGCACTGAGCCATGGGTCAATGAGCAGCACGGCACCCGAGGGCGTCTCGATGCTCAGCGCAGCGTGGCCGTACCAATGGATCTTCGTCTGCGCGAACGCCATCGTTGCGCCGCAAGCAAGTGCAAACGCGAGCAGCGCCCGCGAAAGCAATATGCGAAATTGCACGATGAACTCCTCCCGGTTGAAGACCCCGCCTACGATACCTGAAATCGCCCCGGCGTATAGCGCCGCGCGCTAGCTACGCGCGCGCAGCCGCTCGAGGTTGCCGCGGTTGTCGAACAGGACGCGCGGCGGGGTCCCCGCGCGCGCGCAGGGCGGGCCCTCGAGCTGGCGATCCATGCTCTGGCGCGTGCTGCGGGACAGCACCCAGCCGAGCGGCGCGTTGGTGGACTCCCGGCACAGGCCGAAGTGGAAAAAGTTTTCCTCGCCCACGTGCAGCCTGAGCGTCTCGCGCGCATAGACGCCGCGCGCCTCGCGCGTGCTGAGGAGCGTCTGCAGCGGCGAGCCGATCTCGGGCATCCAGCGCGCCGAGCCGATCTTCGGGTGGCCGGCGCCATTCGCGAGCACCTCCTGCGCAAACGCGGGGTTCACCGCCTCGTTGCTGATGTGGATGACGATCGGCTGCACGCGCTTCCAGCGCGGGTCCTCGGTGCCGTCGTCCGTCATCTGGTCGATGGTCTTGGCGATCTCGAGCGTGGTGGTGGCGCCCGAATTCTCGAAGTAGCCCCCGTCCACCACCCGGCCATGCGGCTTGCCGCCCTTCGCGAGCGTGCCCGCCGGGCTCACGTAGGTAAAGCGCGCGCTCATGTGCACCGCCGTCGACAGGCGCAGGCGCTCCGGGGAGAAAAAACCCTGCGCGTCTTCGGTGTCCACGAAGTCGTCCGCGTCGATCGCGGCCTGGCTCGCGATGATGCGCTTGCCCGTTTCCACCCAGGTCGCATTGAGGAACAGGACCGGAGCCCATTGCGCGCCGTCACGCAGCCGCGTCATCGGCTCGGCAAAGCGGTCGCTGCCCGGCACTTCGCGGCGCCAGGCGTGCTCCCAGGACTCCTCGATTGCGCGCGCGCGGTCGAAATACGGCACCGGGAAGGGAAGCAGGCGCTGCACAAGGTCCGGGTACAGTAGCGCCGCCGTCACGGGCGACAGGAAATCCGCGCCGAGGATCCTCTGCCCCGCGCGCTTGGCGATGCGCGCGTTGCCCGCCCGACGCTCGGCAAGGAGCGCCGCGAACACGCTCACGCCGAGGCTGCCGCCCGAGACTCCAGAGAGTGAAAACAGCTGCGCTTCGAACCGCGGCAGCGCGGCCTGGATCTCGCCCAGCACGCTCGTCGTCCAGTACGCCGCGCGAATCCCCCCGCCCTCGGCGTTGACGAGGAACAGCGGGTAGTTCTCCGCTTTCGCCGGCTGGTGCTGCATCCACTCGCGCAGCAGCGCGCGCACGTCCAGCCGCGTTTCGGGCCCGGTCGGCTGCGCGGCGAGCGTGCGCACCGCGTGGTTGTCGTTGAACGGGCTGAACAGCACCGCCAGCGCGAAGAGACCGAGGAATACCGGCACGCGCATCTTCATGCCGAGGACGTCCAGCGCGCTCCCGGCCGCGATCCAGCCGGTGGCCGCGAACAGCATGATCGCCGCCGTGCCGAAGGCGGGAGCCGCGTCCTGCAGGCGAAAGACGAAGACGAGCAGCAGCGCCACCGCCGCGATGATCGCGGCAGCGAGAAAGCCGAGCGTGGGCGCGCCGAGCGAGCGCAGCGCCGCGGTGCCGTATTCCTCCTCGGCGGACCTCTTCACATCGAGCATCTGCACCACCGGCCCTTGCCGCCGCCGCGAGACATGGCGGTGCAGGAACCGCAGCGCGTCCCGGCGGATGCTGACCGCAACGAAAAACGCGGTGGCGCCCGCGAAGCACCAAAGCGCGTAGCTCTGCAGGAGCGCCCGCACCTGCGGGTGCTCGTTGCGGGAGTAGCCCTGCGCCGCCAGCCAGAGCGCGGCCGCCACGCCCGCCGCCGCCAGCGCGCCGAGCCAGCGCGGCATCCAGGTGCGGTAGCGCCGCAGCCCCTCGACGTTGCCCGGCACGCCCGGAAAGGCGAGCCGCAACATCGCGCGCGCCCAGTACCACGCGGAGAGCGACCAGGCGAGAACGCCGGCAAAGAAGGAGATGCGCTGCCATTTCTCGTTGTGCTCGGATTGGCGCTCCGCGAGCGCGCGCACGACGTCCTGGCCCTGCTCGGAGACGACGAGGAAGACCAGAGCCGCCGCCACCATGATCACCGCGAAGCGTGCGGGCTTGGTGGCAACGAGACGGTCGAGGAAGCACAGCCACAGGTCGTACAAGCGCTTGAGCATGCGGGGCACCTCCGGTGCGCGGATACTGAACCCGTCCGCGGTTCAATGCACGATCTGATTCGCTGATATCACGCATGCGACGCCGGAAACTTATCCGGCGATCCGAAACTGCCGCGGCGCGCTGCTGCTGCGCTGCGATCAGGTGTCTAATTGGCGCGAGTCGCGCGGAGGATTTCCATGGGCGAAGGCACCACGCCGCTGCCGGCAACGCGGCGCATGACCGTGATCGCGCAGGATCCGAGCGTGCAGCGCTCCGACGGCCGCATCCTCATGGCGGCGATCGACGTGCCGGCGGAGGACCTGCTGCCCGGCCCGATCGGCTACCGCGTGCAGGTGGTGGACTACGACTCGAGCACCGGGGCTTTTCGCGGATCGCATGCGCTGCCCGGCTCCGCCGCCGAGGAGCCCAAGGCCTGGGCCGAGGGCCAGGCGCAGATCGTCGAGGACTTCCGCTTCCACGCGCAGAACGCCTATGCGCTGGTGATGAAGACGCTCGCGCGCTTCGAGTTCGCGCTCGGCCGCCGCGTCGGCTGGTCGTTCAAGGTGCACCAGCTCAAGGTGGCGCCCAACGGCCTGATGGACGCCAACGCCTTCTACAGCCGCGCCGACGAAGGGCTGGTGTTCGGCTACTTCCCGGGCCGCAGCGGCCAGAACGTCTATACGTGCCTGTCGCACGACATCGTGGTGCACGAAACCACGCACGCCCTGCTCGATGCGCTGCGCGAGCGCTACCTCGATCCCTCCGGCCCCGATCAGGCGGCGTTCCACGAGGGCTACGCCGACGTGATCGCGCTGCTCTCGGTGTTCTCGCAGGTCGAGCTGGTGGCGGAGCTGCTGCGCAACGGGCCGGGCAGGAGCGGCATGCTCGCCGACGCGGAGGTCGAGCCCGACGTGCTGGGCGAAACGACCCTCTTCGGACTCGCCGAGCAGATGGGCGAAGAGATGAACGCGGTGCGCGGCGACGCCTTGCGGCGCAGCGCGCGCATCAAGCCGGGCAAGGACTGGCTGAACGACCCGGAGTTCGGCGAGCCGCACCGCCGCGGCGAGATCCTGGTGGCCGCGGTGATGCACGGCTTTCTGCAGGCGTGGGCCTCGCGGCTGCACGCGGCGAAGGCGCCCGAGCAGCAGCGGCACGTGCTGCAGCGGGTAGCTGAGGAAGGCTGCGACATCGCCAATACTCTCGCGACGATGTGGATCCGCGCGCTCGACTACATGCCGCCCGTGCACCTCACCTTCGGCGACGCGCTTTCCGCGGCGATCACCGCCGATCTCGAGGTACGCCCGGACGATGGCCGCTTCGAGCTGCGCCGCCACATGGTCGACTCTTTCGCCGCCTTCGGCATCCAGCCAGCCTCGACGCGCGAGGACGCGCCGGGCGCCTGGCGCCACGAGCCGGGAAAGATGAGCTACGAGCGCGTGCGCTTCGAGTCCATGCGCACCGACAAGGACGAGGTGTTCCGCTTCCTGTGGGACAACCGCAAGAAGCTCGGCGTGCGCGAAGGCGCCTACACCGAAGTGCTCTCGGTGCGGCCCTGCACGCGCATCGGCCTGGACGGCTTCACGCTGCACGAGACGGTGGCCGAGTACTACCAGGTGGCGCGCCTCACGCCCGCGGAGCTCGCGCAAAAGGGCATCAAGCTGCCGCAGGAGTACCTCGCGGAGCTGCAGCATGCGCGCGCCGCGCGGCAGGCGCGGCGCGAGGAGAGCCTGCGCGCCTTCGCCGATGCGCTCGACGCGCAGGAAGAATCCGAGAGCGACGCGGTGACACCGGTCTACGGCGGCGGCGTGCTGATCTTCGACGAGTACGGCAAGCTCAAGTACCACGTGCACAACGACGTCT
>Ga0326726_10005132_pt1 | contig 11896 bp, 10 predicted proteins | sample MHFenrmetagenome_2_FD_207603 | JGI IMG/M metagenome (GOLD analysis project Ga0326726, IMG submission 207603) | Lab enriched peat soil microbial communities from Michigan Hollow, Ithaca, NY, United States - MHF15MN | ecosystem: Environmental > Terrestrial > Soil > Wetlands > Peat | place: USA...
GGCGGCATGATCGTCATGGACGAGGACACCTGCATGGTGGACATCGCCCTCTATTTCGAGCGGTTCGCCGAAGAGGAGTCCTGCGGCAAGTGCGCCCCCTGCCGGGTCGGGACCGGCGCCATGGCCCGGATCCTGGCCAGGATCACGGCCGGCGAGGGCACGGCGGACGACCTGGACCGGCTCGAGGCCCTGGCCGCGACGGTGAAGCAGGGCTCGCTCTGCGGACTCGGCCAGACCGCCCCGAATCCCATCCTGACGACCCTCCGCTATTTCCGCGACGAATACGAAGCCCACGTCTTCGACAAGCGCTGCCCGGCCCTGGTCTGCAAGGCCCTGATCGCTTTCGCCATCGACCCGGAGACCTGCGTCGGCTGCCTGCTCTGCAAGAAGGCTTGCCCGGTCGGGGCGATCACCGGGGAGCTGAAGAAGGTCCATACGATCGACCCCCAGGCCTGCATCAAGTGCGGCATCTGTCTCAAGGTCTGTCCGGCCAAGATCCACGCCGTCCGCAAAACCCCGGCTGTCGCCGGGGCTGCCGGGTCGCCGGCCGCGTCGACCCGGACTGTTCCCCCGGCAAGGACCGGAGGGCCCCGATGAAGATGACGATCGACGGCCGCGAGGTCGCCTGCCGGAGCGGGGCGACCATCCTCGAGGCCGCCCGCGGCGCCGGCATCCCTATCCCCTCCCTCTGCGATCACCCGGACCTCGAGCCGTTCGCCGGTTGCCGGATCTGCCTCGTCGAGGTCGAAGGCCGAAAGGACTTCGCCCCGGCCTGCGCCACGCTCGCCGCCGAGGGGCAGGTCGTCCGGACCCACACGCCCGAGATCACGGCCCTCCGGAAGAAGATCCTCGAGTTCATCCTGGCCGAGCATCCCTACGCCTGCCTCGTCTGTCCGGAAAAAAAGACCTGCGACGATCTCAAGTCCACCATCCGCAAGACCGGCGAGGTCACGGGCTGCGTCCTCTGTCCCGAAAACGGCGGCTGCGAGCTCCAGAAGGTCGCCGCCGACGTCGGCCTGGAGAAGGTCGAGCTGCCGGCGTCCTACCGGAACATGGACGTCCACAAGGACGATCCCTTCTTCGACCGCGATTTCAACCTGTGCATCCTCTGTGGCCGGTGCATCCGCGTCTGCGAGGAGGTCCGCGGCGCCGCCGTGCTGTCCTTCATCCACCGCGGCGGCCGGACGGAAGTGGGGACGGCGCTCGGCCGGTCTCTTCTCGACACCGGCTGTCAGTTCTGCGGGGCCTGCGTCGATGTCTGCCCGACCGGGGCCCTCGTGGAGCGGGCGGTCCGGCCCCAGACCCGGGCGGCGCGCTCGGCGAGCGTGGTCTGCCCCTTCTGCGGCCAGGGCTGCGTCCTGGCGCTAGGCGTCGGCCAGGAGAAAGTCGTCGACGCGAAGCCGGTCCACGCGCTCCCCAACAACGGCCAGGCTTGCGTCAAGGGACGCTTCCTCGTCCGCAGCGCCCTCTCCGGGACGGGGAGGATCCTCGAGGCCCGAGTCCGCAGGGACGGCGGGCTCCAGCCGGCATCGATCGACGAGGCCCTTGACCGGGCGGCCTCAGGTCTGCTGGCGGCCCCGGAGGGCCGGACGGCGCTCGTCTATCCGTCCCAGGTCCCGCTCGAAGACGCTTTTGCCTTTCTCGAGTTCGGCCACAAGGTCCTCAAGGCGGCGGCGGTTGCGGCCGAGCCGGCTTCAGACCTCGAGGAGGCGCTCGAATCCTTCGCGGCCCGGCACGGCCAGGCGTTCGCGGCGGAAAGGCGGCTGGCGGGGATCGAGGCCTGCGGGGCCATCCTGGCCTGGGACATCGACCTCCGGGAAGCGCATCCGATCGCCTGGCTCAAGGTCGTCCAGGCCGTGCGCCTCGGCGCAGGCTTGGTCGCCGCCGGCGCGGCCCCCGCAGGCCCCATCGGGAAGGCCGCCGTGACGCTCGACATCAAGTCCGGCTCGCCGGCCTCCGCCGCCCTTCTCGCCGCGGCTCTCCTCGACGTCTCCAGGACGGGTGCCGCCGGCGGCGAGGGCTTCGATGATTTCAGGAAAGCGATCCCGGGAAGCGGCCCGGCTTCGGGCCGGGCTCGACAGCCGTTCGACGAGGCCGCCCGCCTTCTCACGTTTGGCAAGCCCGCGGTCATTCTCTTCGACGCCGCCGCCGTCACGGGACGTTCCGGCCCCGAGACCCTGGCTTGGCTCTGGAACATCTCGCTTCTCATCGGGGCCCGCCTCTTCCCTCTCGCCCGCACGGCCAACGAACGCGGCGTCCACGAGCTCGCGCGCCCGCTCCGCCGGCCCGGCGCCAAGTCCGGCTTCGCAGAGGTCCTGGCAGGGCTCCAGGGGCGCGCGTTCGACGCGCTCTACCTCGCCGGCCCGTTCCCGGAGGTCGGGGACCTGAAGCCTCCGTTCGTCGTCTGCCAGGACACGCATTGGAGCGCCAACGCCGAGAAGGCCGATGTCGTCCTGCCGGCCGCAGCGTTCGCCGAAGCGGGAGGCACGTGGGTGAACACCGAGGGACGGGTCAGGACCTGCGCCCCGGCCTTGCCCTGCCCCGGCTCCGCCCAGGCGGACGGCGCCATCCTGGCCTCGCTCGCCGGACGCATGGGCTTCCCGGAATTCCCGGGACGCGACGCCGCCGTCCTCCGGGAGATCTGCGACCGCGTCCCCGCCTTGAGCGCCTGCCGGGCTGCCGGGACCGATGAGGAGCGTTTCCTGACCGGGGCGCCGGCCGGAAAGCTTCGCTTTGTTCCCGTCGCCGCGCCGGCCCGGCGGCGGCCCGGCCGGCCGGACGCGAAGGCCCCCGCCGGTTCCGTTCATCGCCGGGACGTTCTCCGCGGCTTCGACCTCGTCGCCGGGAACCGCGGCTACGCCAGACTGAGGAGGGCCCGCTGATGCCCCGCGTCATCCGCCGCGAGCGCCTGGTCCCGAACATCCACCTGCTCGAGGTCGAGGCGCCGGAGATCTCCCGTAAATGCCTGCCGGGCCAGTTCGTCATCATCATGCCCGACGCCCGCGGGGAGAGGGTCCCTCTGACGATCGCCGATTGGGACCGGGAGCGCGGCACGGTCACGGCCGTTTTCATGGCCGTCGGGACGACCACGCGCAAGCTGGCCCTGCTCAACGGCGGCGACACGGTCCCCATCTTCGCGGGCCCGCTGGGCCGGCCTTCGGAGATCGGCCAGGTCGGAACGGTCCTCTGCGCCGGCGGCTGTTTCGGCATCGCCGCCATCCATCCCCTGGCCCGGGCCTTCAAGGCGGCCGGCAACCGCGTCGTCATCCTCGTCGACGTCAAGGCCGACTATCTCCTATATTGGAAAGACAGGCTCGAAGCGATCGCCGACGAGTTCATCGTCTCCTCGCGCGACGGGCTCTACGGCGGGACGGATTTTGTCCCCCGCCACGTCCGCGACATCCTCGGGCGCGAGAAGATCGACCGTGTCGTCGCGGTCGGCTGCACCTATCTCATGTCGAGCATCGCGGAGACGACGCGGCCGTCGGGCGTCAAGACCCTGGTCAGCCTGAATCCCATCATGGTCGACGGCACCGGGATGTGCGGGGCCTGCCGGGTCACCGTGGACGGCCAGACGAAGTTCGCCTGCGTCGACGGGCCGGACTTCGACGGCCACCTCGTCGATTGGGCCGAGTTCTACGCCCGGCGGAAGTCCTACTTTGACGACGAGATCCGGTCCCTCTGCGCCTGGGAAGAGGAGAGGTTCCCGTGAGCGGCCAGGACAAGATCAGCTCCTCCCTCGCGGCCCAGGTCCTGGCCGAGTTCGAGAAGGACTGGCGGAAGGAGCTTCGCCGGTCCCTGCCCGTCAAGGACCGAATGAAGATCGGCCGCCGGCCGATGCCGCAGCGCGAGCCGGCAGAGCGCAACAAGGACTTCTCCGAGGTCAACCTCGGGCTCACCGCCGAGGAGGCCGTGGCGGAGGCCCGCCGGTGCCTCGACTGCGCCAAGCCCGGCTGCATCGCCGGCTGTCCGGTGCGCATCGACATCCCCTCGTTCGTCAAGCTCGTCGAAAAGGGAGAGTTCGCCGCGGCCGCCGCGAAGGTCCGGGAGGCCAACAGCCTGCCGGCCGTCTGCGGCCGGGTCTGCCCGCAGGAGTCCCAGTGCGAAGAGAGATGCAACCTGCGCAAGGCCTCGGGCGTCGCCATCGGCATCGGCAACCTGGAGCGCTTCGTTTCGGATGACGAGCGCCGCACGGGCGGCGGCATCGTGCCCGAACTCCCGCCGCCGACCGGCCACAAGGTCGCGGTCGTCGGGGCCGGGCCGTCCGGGTTGACCGTGGCCGGCGAGCTGGCCCGGGCCGGCCACTCAGTGACGATCTTCGAAGCCTTGCACGACGCGGGCGGCGTCCTCGTCTACGGCATCCCCGAGTTCCGCCTGCCCAAGAGCATCCTCGTCGCGGAGGTCTCTTATCTCGAACGGCTCGGCGTCGAGTTCCGGATGAACTTCATCGTCGGGAAGACCGCGACGGTCGACGACCTCCGGGCCGAGGGCTACGAGGTCTTTTTCATCGGCAGCGGAGCGGGTCTGCCCAATTTCATGAAGGTCCCGGGCGAGAACTTGGTCGGCGTCTATTCGGCCAACGAATATCTGACCCGCGTCAATCTGATGCGGGCCTACGATTTTCCTCGCTACGACACGCCGGTCTTCCCCGGCCGCCGGGCGGCCGTCATCGGCGGCGGCAACGTGGCCATGGATTCCGTCCGGACGGCCAAGCGCCTCGGCGCCGAACGGGCCCTCATCATCTACCGCCGCTCGAGGGTCGAAATGCCGGCCCGGGTCGAGGAGGTCCGCCACGCCGAGGAAGAGGGCATCGAATTCCACTTCCTGACCGTGCCGACGCGCTACATCGCCGACGGGCACGGCCGCGTCAAGGCGATGGAGTGCCTGCGCATGGAGCTTGGGGAGCCGGACGCGTCCGGCCGACGCCGCCCCGTGCCCGTGCCCGGTTCGGAGTTCGCGGCCGAGGTCGATCTCGTCGTCGTGGCCATCGGGCAGAGCCCGAATCCGCTCATCCCCCAGACGACGCCGGGTCTCAAGGTCGGCAAGTGGGGGACGATCGACGTCGATTGGGAGACCATGGCGACATCGCTCCCCGGGGTCTATGCCGGGGGGGACATCGCCCGGGGCGGCGCGACCGTCATCCTGGCCATGGGCGACGCCAGGACGGCCGCGGCCGCCATGGACCGGCGCCTCAAGCAGGGCGCCGCCGGTTGAGCACCGCCCGCCAGGAGGTCAGGGTCATGCCGAAGATCCGTTCCGCCATTATCGCGCTCCTCGCCGCCGCCGCGCTGGCCGCGTCCTGCGGCCGTCCCCCGGTCGAACCGGCCGGCCTCATCCTGACCAACGCCGCGATCACCACCATGGCCGCAGCCCGGCCGCGGGCCGAGGCCCTGGCCGTGGCCGGCAGCAGGATCGTCTACGTCGGAGACAGCCTCGGGGCCCTGCGTTTCCGGGGGCCCTCGACGCGGGTCGTCGACCTCGGTGGCCGAATGGTGCTGCCGGCCTTTCAGGACTCCCACGTCCATCTCATCGCCGGCGGGGTCGAGCTCGGCCTCTGCGACCTCAACGGACTCGGCACGCGAAACGAAGTCCTGTCCAAGGTCCGGGCCTACGCCGCGGCCCATCCGCAGGCCGCTTGGATCACCGGAGGCGGGTGGGACCTGCCGCTCTTCCCTCAGGCGAATCCGCGCAAAGAGGACCTCGACGCGATCGTTCCCGATCGTCCCGCCGTCCTGGATTCGGCCGACGGCCATTCCGCCTGGGTGAATTCTCGGGCCCTGGCCCTGGCCGGCATCACCCGGGACACACCGGACCCGGCCGGCGGGCGCATCGAGCGCGACCCCAAGACGGGGACTCCGACCGGGACATTGCGGGAAAGCGCCGCGGACCTCGTCCAGAGGCTCGTCCCCGAGCTCGGCCCGGAGGACTCTATTAGAGGATTGCGGGCCGGGCTCGCCCTGGCCAACCGCTTCGGCATCACGTCGATCATCGAGGCCAGCGCCGGGCCGGAGGCCCTCGACGCGTATGCGGCTCTCGACAAAAGCGGCGAGCTCACGGTCCGGGTCCTGGCCTCGCTCTACGTGGACACGGACAAGGGGGTCGCCGAAGTCAAGCGGCTCGCCGGACTGCGCCGGCGCTACGCGGGATCGCGGCTCAAAGCCACCGCGGCCAAGATCTTCGCCGACGGGGTCATGGAGCCGCACACCGCCGCGCTTCTCGAGCCTTACGTCGACCGGCCCGGCGACCGGGGCACGCCGCTCCTCGAGCCCGAGGCGTTCGACGAGCTGGCCCGGGCGCTCGACCTGGCCGGTTTCCAGATCCACGTCCACGCCATCGGCGACCGGGCTGTCCGCATGGCCCTCGACGCGTTCGAGGCCGCCGGCCGGGCCAACGGCTTCCGCGACATGCGCCATCACATCGCCCACCTCGAGCTCATCGATCCCGCCGACATCCCCCGCTTCAAGCGCTTGGGCGCCGCGGCCAATTTCCAGGCCCTCTGGGCCTACCCCGACACCTACATCACGGACCTGACCTGGCCCATCCTCGGGCCGCGCCGGTCGCGCTGGCTCTACCCGATCGGCAGCGTCGCCCGGACGGGCGCCCGGATCGTCGGCGGCAGCGATTGGTCGGTCTCCTCGATGAACCCCCTTCTGGCCATTCAGGTGGCCTTGACGCGCCGGGGACCCGACGACCCCCCGGGCGAGGCCTGGATCCCCGAGGAAAGGGTCGACCTGGCGACCATGCTCCGGGCCTACACCGCGAACGGCGCCTGGCTCAGCCACGAGGAGGGAACGCGCGGCTCGCTTGAAACGGGCCGGGCCGCCGACCTGATCGTCCTCGATCGCGACCTCTTCGCCATCCCGGCGTCCGAGATCGGGAGGACCAGGGTCCTCCTGACGCTCCTCGAGGGCCGGGAGGTCTTCCGCGACCCCGCCTTCAAGGATTGATCCGGGTTGACTCCGGGAGGCCGGGGGGCTTATTGTAGCCTTAGCTACGGAGGGGACGACGCGATGAATCTGCGGGTCGGCCGCCGGTCGGGATTCATCATCCCGAACCGGCCGGACAGCCGGAATCGTCCAACGTCACGGGGGGGGCCCATGTATGTGCGCATGACCACACTGTCGTTCCATATCGACAAGTATGACGAGGGCGTGCGGATGTTCGATGAGAGCGTCGTTCCCGCGGCCCGGGCCCAGAAAGGCTTCCGGGCCATTTACCTGCTCGCCGACCGCGCAGCGGGCCGCTGCGTCGCCCTGACCTTCTGGGACGATGAAGCCGCGGCGGTGACCAACGAGCAGAATCTCTATTATCAGGAACAGCTGGTCAAGCTGTTGCCGTTCTACGCCTCGCCGCCCGTCCGCGAAGGCTTCGAAGTCGTCGTCGAATCCCGATAAGCCCGGAATTCCGGGACATGACTCTTTTCTCCTGAAAAAGGATCGTGTCCCAGGAATTCCCAGGAGGCAAATCCAGCCGCTGGCCGGCCGATGGTTTACGGATGCCCTCAAGTGTGCTATAACTAACCTCTTTTAGCCCATGGATATCCGACTCATCCTCATTCAGGCGTTCGTCATCTTCTTCGCCATTACCGTCCACGAGGCGGCCCACGCCTGGATGGCGAACCGGCTCGGCGACCCGACCGCGGCCGCCCTGGGGCGGGCCTCTCTCAACCCTCTCGTCCACATCGACCTGTTCGGCACGATCATCTTCCCGCTCCTCCTGATCCTCCTCAAGCAGCCCGTGTTCGGCTGGGCCAAGCCCGTCCCCTACAATCCCCTCAACCTCCGGCATCCGCGCAAGGGCGGCCTGTGGATCTCCTTCGCCGGGCCGATCGCCAACATCGCCACGGCGGCGACGGCGGTCATTCTCTTCCGGACCCTCAAGCTCGCCGGCGCCCGCATCCCCGAGGCCTCGCTCTGGAGCAAGCCCATCGGCGGGCTGGTCATGGTCCTGTTCGCCACGGCCGTGATCAACACCTCCCTGGCCGTCTTCAACCTCATCCCCATCCCGCCGCTGGACGGCAGCGGCATCCTGGCCGGCCTCCTGTCCGAGCGGGGCGCCGCCAGGTTCGCCCGGCTCCGCCCCTACGGATTCCTCATCCTCATCGCTCTCATGTACACGAACGCCCTGACTTTCATCTTCTCGCCTGTCCAGAATCTCATCATCCGTCTGTTCTCCTAGGCATGTCCGAGATGGCCGCCGAACCCCTGTCCGCCGACGACGCCCCCGTCCCGTCCTCCGCCGACGCGGCGGAGGGCTACCAGGTCCGGCTCGACGTCTTCGAGGGCCCATTGGACCTCCTCCTCTTCCTCATCCGCAAGAAGAAGATCGACATCCACGACATCCCCATCGCCGCCATCACCCGCGACTATCTGGGCTACCTCGAGCGGAAGACCGAGATCAACCTCGACCGCGAAGCCGAGTTCGTGTTCATCGCCGCGCTCCTCATCTATATCAAGTCGCAGATGCTGCTGCCGAGGGAGACCGACCTGGCCGAGCACGAGGACCCGCGCCGGGTGCTGATCGACCGCCTCGTCGAGTACGAGAAGGTCAAGGCCGCCTGCTCCCTCCTCCGTGAGCGGGAGGACGTCCAGATCCTCCAGTGGAAGCGGAACTTCATCCCGCCGCTCCACGGCGAGAGCGAGCTCGAGCCGCTGGAGCTCTCCCTGTTCGACCTGGCCGAGTCGTTCTTCCTGATGATGAAGCGGCGGGAGGCCGCCGATACCCGGGTCATCCGCGGCCGGGACGTCCCGATCGAAGTCAAGATGAAAGAGCTGGTGACGCTCCTCCAGGAACGGCATGTGCTCGATTTCCTCGAATATTTCGAGTCCCACGCCTCGCTCGAGGAGGCCCTGGTCTCCTTCTTCTGCATCCTCGAGCTGGTCAAGTCCCGGGTGGCCGTGGCCGTCCAGGACGAGCTCTTCCAGACGATCCGGGTCTGGCTCCGCAAGGACCCGCACAGGACGGCCGCCCATGAATGACTCCCTGAAGGCCCTCATAGAATCCCTGATCTTCGTCTCCCAGGAGCCGGTGACCCTGGACCGGCTGGGCACGATCGCCGAGGGCGTCCCGCCGGCCGAGATCCAGGCCGTCCTCGAGGAGCTGATCCGGGATTATGAGGCCGAAGGCCGGGGCATCCACATCATCCGCGCCGGGGGCGGCTGGCTCTTCTCGACCAAGCCGGCCCATGACCGCGAGGTCCGCCGGCTGCTCCAGATCGAGCGCAAGAACCGGCTGTCGTCGGCCGGCCTCGAGACGCTGGCCGCCATCGCCTACCGCCAGCCGGTGACCCAGTCGGAGGTCTCGGCCATCCGCGGCGTCGATTCGACCGGCGCGCTGAAGACCCTGCTCGAGAAGAAGCTGATCAAGATCGTGGGCCGGAAGAAGGCGCCGGGCAATCCCCTGGTCTATCGGACGTCCGACGAATTCCTGCTCTACCTCGGGCTCGACAGCCTCGAAGGACTGCCTTCGGAGGCCGAGATCGCCAAGATCCTCGAAGAGGAAAAGGCCGTCGAGGCCGAGCCCTAAGTATTGGCCCCGTTTGGACTTAGAGTTGACAAGCCAGCGTTTCTTCGATAGGATGAGGCGTCTTACCCGGGCCCTCCGGAGAGGGACGCCCCCGTATCTTCATTTCAGGAGCTTTGCGCCATGACCGAGCCGACCAAGCAGCCCGACCGCGACGACCGGATGTCGTCCGAAGACTACGAACACCTGCTCGACCGCTACGAGTACAGCACCAAAGAGATCACCATGGGGAAGGTCCTCAAGGGCAAGGTCCTCAAGGTCACCCCGACCCACGTCCTTGTCGATGTCGGCTTCAAGACCGAAGGCCTCATTCCCGTCGAGGATTTCGCCGATCCCGCGGCCCTGGAAGCCCTGCAGCCCGGGGACGAGATCGACACGATGCTCGAGACGACGGACATCAAGGACGGCTACCTGGTGCTGTCCAAGAAGCGCGCCGACGCCATCCGGGCCGTCGAGGACCTGGACCGGGCCTTCGAGCGCGGCCAGACCGTCACCGGCACGATCGTCGAGCGGACCCGGGGCGGCTTCAACGTCGACGTCGGCATCCCGGCGTTCCTGCCCGAATCCCACGTCGACATCCGGCAGGTCAGGGACCCCTCCTCCCTCATCGGCCAGACCTTCAAGTTCCGGGTCATCAAGTTCGACCGCAAGACCGAGAACGCCGTCCTGTCGCGCAAGCTCGTCCTCCTCGACGAGCGCGAGAAGACGAAGCGGCGCGTCTTCGGCACCCTCGTCAAGGGCCAGAAGATCCTGGGCCGGGTCAAGTCCCTGACCAACTTCGGCGCCTTCGTCGACATCGGCGGCATCGAAGGCCTGCTCCATGTCTCGGACATCTCCTGGGGCAAGAGCGCCCATCCCTCCGAGCACCTGGCCGTCGGCCAGGAGATCGAGGTCGTCGTCCTCGATTTCAACGAAAAGGACGAGAAGATCTCGCTCGGTCTCAAGCAGCTGACGCCCGACCCGTGGGCCGACATCGCCGAAAAATATCAGGCCGGTCAGAGGGTCGCCGGCAAGGTTTCCAGCCTGACCGATTTCGGCGCGTTCGTCGAGCTCGAGAAGGGCGTCGAGGGCCTCGTCCACATCTCCGACCTGACCTGGTCCCGCAAGCTCGTCCATCCCAAGAAGGTCCTCAGCCCGGGCCAGGAGGTCGTGGTCACCGTTCTCGACGTCAACCCGACGACCAAGCGCATCTCCCTCGGCCTCAAGCAGGCCTCGCCCCACCCCCTCGAGACCTTCCGGCAGCAGCACGGCATCGGCTCGCGGGTCAAGGGGACGGTCACCAGCCTGACCGATTTCGGCGCGTTCGTCGAGGTCGAGAAGGGCATCGAGGGCCTCGTCCACATCTCCGACATCAGCTGGGAGAAGATCAAGCACCCCTCCGAGAAGCTCAAGGTCGGCGATGAGGTCGAGATCATCGTCCTCAACATCGACGTCGACAAGCAGAAGGTCTCCCTGGGCATCAAACAGCTGGAAGGGGATATCTGGGAGGATTTCTTCAACCGCCAAAAGACCGGCGATGTCGTCAAGGTCAAGATCGTCCGCCTGACGGATTTCGGCGCCTTCGTCGAGATCGTCCCGGGCATCGAGGGCGTCGTCTTCACGGCCGAGCTCGACGAGAAGAAGCTCGAGAAGCCGTCCGACGCGTTCGCTGTCGGCGACGAGCGCAACGCCAAGATCATCAAGATGAATCCCAAGGCCAAGAAGATCTCCCTGAGCTTCAAGCAAGCCGTCTACGATATGGAGAAGCAGGATTTCCAGCGCTTCATGGAGACCCAGAACGACCGGATGACCCTCGGCGACATCATGAAAGATCAGCTGAAGGGCTTCAAGGCCCCTAAGAAGAGAACCAAAAAGGAGGAGCCCCATGATTAAGGCGGACCTGACCAACAAGATCTCCCAGGAACTGAACATCCCAAAGCAGGAGGCCGAAGAAGGCGTGAACCTGTTCTTCGAGACGATCCGCGAAGCGATCCTCCGCGGCGAGGAGATCGAGATCCGCGGCTTCGGCAGCTTCCGGTTCCGGAGACGCACGTCGCGGGCCGGGCGCAACCCCCGGACGGGCGAGCCGGTCAAGGTCCCGCCGAAAAAGGTCCTCTACTTCAAACCGAGCAAGCTTCTCAAGGAGCTGATCAACAAGTAATGCGCTACATCTCCGCGCCCTGGAGGGCCGAGTACGTCCGCGTGTCGGCCGCCGCACCGGGCTGCATTTTCTGCCAGGCCCTGAAAGCCCGCGACGACCGGGCCGCCGCCGTGCTCTGGCGGGGCCGGCGCAATTTCATCCTGCTCAACAGGTTCCCCTACACGCCTGGCCATCTCATGATCGCCCCCCGGCGGCACCTCGCCGATTACTCCGCCGCCGGCCCGGCCGTGAGGG
>Ga0326726_10005133_pt1 | contig 11895 bp, 11 predicted proteins | sample MHFenrmetagenome_2_FD_207603 | JGI IMG/M metagenome (GOLD analysis project Ga0326726, IMG submission 207603) | Lab enriched peat soil microbial communities from Michigan Hollow, Ithaca, NY, United States - MHF15MN | ecosystem: Environmental > Terrestrial > Soil > Wetlands > Peat | place: USA...
GTTTACCTTCCTTAAGTATATATGTGGTTTGGTTTATGCAGCCAAGTTCCTTTAGCCTTTCCCGTTGTTCGTGAACTAAACGGCTGTATTCAGGTGTAATATTTGTATTGGCATCCATTAAACGGAAGGTTATAAGGATAAGAATTTAAAATTACTAAAATTCTGTTATCCCGATTAATAAATGCCTGCTGCTCTCTTAAAACATTTTTGTGCCAGTCAGAAGGATGAGATTTTAATCAACTTTCCAGGCTGATCCGCTGTTAAGCAGATCGTCCATATTCCTGATTTTTGATACTTTCTTAATCTCCGCTATCTGATTCTCAACATCATTCTCATAAGTTGGTCCGGAAACCGCTCTTATAACGCCTAATGCAACAGGATATTCGGGATATCTCATATTTGCAAGCATATACTGGATACCCGGATTGGGTTCAGTGGCATCATGAATGAGTATATTTTTTTCGGCAACCCCATTTTCACCCAGTTTTACTACCCTGAGTTTCAGGCCATCAAGGATAAGACCTTTTTCATGGCCTTTTCCAAATATCATGGGTTCGCCATGCTTCAATATTAAGGTCCTGTCATCCCTGACTTCTTTCCCTGCCACAGTTTCATGAATTCCGTCATTGAAAATCACGCAGTTCTGGAGTACTTCCACAACCGATGTACCTTTGTGTTTTGCTGCTTCAATATAAATCTGGGTCGACAGAGAAACATTCGAATCAAGTGTCCTTGCAAAGAATTTTCCTTTTGCCCCTATCACGAGCTCTCCAACTGAAAATGGTTCCTCAACAGTTCCAAAAGGGGAGGTCTTAGTGATCAGACCTCTTTCGGATGTTGGTGAATACTGACCTTTTGTGAGGCCGTAGATTTCATTATTGAAGAGTATTATATTTATATCAATATTGCGACGAACGACATGGATGAAATGATTCCCTCCAATAGCTAGTGCATCGCCGTCACCGGTTATCTGCCATACTGAAAGTTCCGGATTTGCTATTTTCACACCACTGGCGATTGCTGAAGCACGCCCATGAATCCCATGAAATCCATATGTATTCATATAATAAGGGAATCTCGATGAACAGCCAATACCTGAAACAAAGGCGACTTTTTCCTTTGGGATCGCCAGTTCTGCAAGTGCTTTCTGAACAGCATTAAGTACTGCATGATCACCACATCCGGGGCACCATCGTACCTCCTGGTCACTTTTAAAATCCTTTGGACTTGTCTGATTTATCTGTGATACTTCCATATTAATTATCCTCCAGTATTTTAATGCATTGGTCCTTTATTTCCTTAACAGTGAAGGGAAGTCCCTGAACCTTATTGATCTGCTCACACATAAATCCCTGATGTTTCATACGCAGGTAATTTGCAAACTGACCCGAATTCAGCTCACAAACAACTATTTTTCTGAAACTTGAGAAAGTTTCCCAGGTATTTTTAGGTAATGGATTAATATAGTTGAAATTTACAAGGCTTACATTATATCCTTCAGCATGCAACTCTCTTACGGCAGTAATAAGGTATCCATAGGAACCTCCCCAGCCGACTATAAGAAGATCGTTTGATTCGGGACCAAAAACTGTCAGGTCCGGTATTTCATCAGCAATTTTTTCGATCTTTCCGGCTCTCAGGGTTATCATAAGTTCATGATTTTCTGGTATATATGATACTGTACCTTTTACATTCTTTTCAAGCCCGCCAATACGATGTTCCAGTCCGGGAGTACCAGGGATAGCCCATTTCCTTGATAATTTTTCCTTATCCCGCTTATATGGAAGAAATGGCAAATCGTTTTTATCTGCGTAAGGAGGAACAATTTCCGGAAGCTCACTCATGGCAGGAATTTTCCAAGGCTCTGTGCCGTTTGCAAGGTAACTGTCAGTCATGAGGATAACAGGAGTCATATGTTCAACGGCAATTCTTGCAGCCTCAAATGCAAAATGGAAACAGTCTGATGGTGTGCTGGCAGCAATAACGACCACGGGGCTTTCGCCATTGCGACCATAAAGGGCCTGCATGAGGTCGGCCTGCTCTGTTTTGGTAGGAAGACCGGTTGAGGGTCCTCCCCTCTGGACATCAACAATGACAATAGGTAACTCTGTCATTACTGCAAGGCCAATAGCTTCAGATTTTAAAGCCAGTCCGGGACCCGATGTCGAAGTCACTGCCAGGTGCCCGGCAAAACTTGCACCGAGTGCCGTACAAATTCCGGCTATTTCATCTTCAGCCTGAAAACTTTTAACACCCAGATCTTTGCGGGCAGCAAGCTCTTCGAGAATCCCTGTCGCAGGGGTAATCGGATAAGAGCCAATAAAAAGCTTCAAGTGGGCTTTTTCCGCAGCTGCAATCAAACCCCAGGCAGTTGCAGCATTTCCACAGACATTTCTGTAATTACCTTTCGAAATAGGTGCAGGGCTGACCTTAATAACGGGTGTCAGTGCTTCAATTGTTTCCGCATAGTAATAACCCGCCCGAAGGACAATCTTATTTGCCGCAGCTATTTCAGGCTTTTTACTGAATTTTTTTTCAAAAAATTGTTCGGTATATTTCAGTTTGCGGTCAAAAAGCCAGTAAACCATTCCAAGTGCAAACATATTTTTAGTCCTTAGAACGGTTTTCGGATCAAGCCCGAAATCTTTCAGGGCCTCTTTAACCATTGATGATATTGGAGTCGCGATAATATTAAAATTATCAAGATTTTCCTCAACAACAGGATCTTTAATATATCCTGCTTTCTCAATATTTTTTTCAGTGAAATTATCTTTATCGAAGATTATCGTACCTCCTGGTTTTGTCCATTTTGCGTTGGCTTTTATTGCAGCCGGATTCATAGCTACGAGTACGTCAGCGTAATCCCCAGGAGTATTGATTTCAGAATGACCAAGATGAACCTGAAATCCGGAGACTCCTCCTACGGTTCCCTGAGGGGCGCGGATCTCAGCAGGATAATCAGGAAATGTTGAGATATCATTCCCATACAAGGCTGCCGTATCGGAGAACAAAATGCCGGTCAACTGCATTCCGTCCCCCGAATCTCCCGAAAACCTGATGACTACCTCTTCTCTTTCAACAACCTTTGATTTATTACCCATAATAACTTACTAATTATTAGAAGTGAGTTTTATTTTGCACTGTTTTTGTCTATCCGTTCTGGACAAATGTAGCCTAATTAATGATCGAAAAATGATTTAATTATTGATATTTCAATTTAAAATAAGCCCCCCTTCAGGGGGGTTGTGGGGTAAAAACCTAGCTCCAGATATCGGCTTTCTTAAGGTTTATCTCTCCTTCAAAAAACATTCTGGCTATCTTCTCAAAGTAGGAAGTGTAATCAGAAATAAAAAACTGGTCCTGAACCTTTCCTGAATCATTCAATAAGTTATTCTTTTCAAGCGTTTCTCTCAGGATAAGAGAAACAATTCTTGCAGAGTCGACCACTTCGACATTAAAATTAAAGAATTTGCTTATCTGGTTCTTTATGATGGGATAGTGCGTACATCCGAGGATAAGAGCTTCTATCCCCGAGAGCATCTCGTTTGAAAGATATGTGCGGATTATTGCGTTGCTGATATCATCGAAGATAAAACCTTCCTCAATCATAGGTACGAGCAATGGAGTGGCCATAGAAACAACACTTGTCAATGGTGCTTTTTCTTTGAGTTTCTGGTCATAAGTTCCTGAACTGATTGTTCTCTTTGTTCCGATAACTCCTATCTTCCGGAAGTCCCGGGTGCTAAGGTAATTCACTACCGGGTCAATTACATCGATCATAATTGTCCTGTCCTGAAATTCCTTTTTTAAAGTGTCAAATGCGGATGCCGAAGCGGAGTTACAGGCTACCAGAACAACCTTCGCATTATGATCAAGAAGGAATTCGGTTATCTTACCTGAATAATATCTGATCGACTCAGCTGATTTATCACCATAAGGAAGGTGAGCGGTATCTCCGAAGTAAACCAGGCTTTCCGCAGGCAGGATTTGTTTTATTGCATGTGCAACAGTTAGTCCCCCGACTCCTGAATCAAAAATTCCTATTGGCTTCTCTTTCAAATAATTAATTATTAAAAAAATGACCATCCGCCAGTTGTCGGATGGTCATCGGTTTTTTGTCCTGAATTTATTTTAAACCAAGCTTATTTTTAACAAGCTGCATGACGTTCGTGCTTTTAGCTTCATCAAAATAAATTATCTGGTTTTGTGAAAGATCAAAAATATAGATATATCCATTTTCCTTCCCTACCTCTTTGATGGCTTTGTCTGCCTTATCGGTAACAGGTGTAAACAGGGCCACTTGCTTTTCCTGTATCTGGTTTTGAGCATTTGTCTGGAAATCGGTTAATCTTTTCTGAGCATCCTGCAATTCCTGTTCCTTGGTCTGTTTAACCAGATCGGTCAGGTTCTTGCTTTCCTTAAGATAGGTTTCATATTTATTATTCAATTCAACCTGCAACAACTCCGCCGTATTTTGAAGTTCCGTATTCAGTTTTTCAAGTTTAACCTTTGCGGAGTCAAATTCAGGCATAGCCTGTATAAGTTCATTCCGGTTAATGTGTCCGAATTTTAAATTCTGCGCTAAAGCATTCTGCCCCACAAATATAACTATAATGACGAGCGCAGAAATTCCAATAAATCTTTTCATTCTTTTTAAAGTTTTGATGATTATGCAAAAGTAATTAATTAATTTTTATAACCTAATTTTTCGAGTACCTGATCGCTGATATCAAATTTAGGATTAGCAAATAAAATGTTACCTCCCGAAGCTGTGTCAAAGATTACTGCATAGCTTCCTTCCGCGGCAATAGTTTTTATTGCTTTCAGTATCTCGTCCTGGATTGGTTTAACCAGTTCTTCCCTTTTCTTGAAAAGATCACCTTCGACTCCGAAGTATTTATTCTGAAGGTCCTTCATTTCCTTTTCTTTTGTTACAATTGCTTCTTCCCTTTTTGTTTTCATGTCCTGTGAAAGAAGCACAACATCATTCTGATAAGATTTATACATCTGATCAACAATTGCATACCCGTCGGCAACCTCTTTTTCCCATTGTTTGGAAAGATTATCAAGTTGCTCCTGGGCTTTGTTAAAAGCAGGAATGTTCTTCCTTATATACTCAGAATCCACAAATGCATATTTTTGAGCTGCGGCAAAAACCGAAGTCATCATTGCAAAAAGTAAAATAACACCTATTCTTTTCATAAAATTGATTTTAAATTAAAGTGATTAAAACTGCTGACCTATAGTGAAACTAAATTGTCCTTTATTTGCATCGGGGAAAGCCACAGGATCGTCGACCGCATCAAATCCATAACCCCAGTCAACACCAAGCAGACCGAACATCGGGAGGTTAGCCCTGACTCCAATACCTGCCGCTCTGTTCATTCTGAATGGATTATACTGATTCAATTTATTCCAGGCTTTTCCTGCCTCAAGGAAAGCGAGACCATATATTGTTGCCTGCTGACTAAGGGAAACTGGGTACCTTAATTCAAGAGTAAATTTCGAATATACATTACCTGTGGGAGATCCTGATTTTGAATCCGTTGGAGTAACGGACCCGTCGGTATATCCTCTCAGGGCAATTATTTCGCGTCCATAGAGGCTATAACCCGTCATACCGCTTCCACCCAGATAAAAGTTCTCAAATGGCGAAGGTCCGATATCTTTGTTATAATGGCCCAGGTACCCAAAAGCAAATTTAGCGTTTAGAACAAGCTTGTCATTCTCGGTAAGCGGGTAGAAATAATCAGCTTTGAACACCCATTTGTGAAACTCAATCCATTTATATTTCTCCTGGTCTGTAGCTCCTACCATATTTGCTCCGCTTATAAGGGAATATGGAGGTGTTGCCTGCAACGAAAGCGTAAAAGTTGATCCGTTTGTCGGATAAATAAGGTTGGGACCTGTTGAAAATCTTGTAAGTTTTGTAGTGAATGTCAACATGTTGGAGGTCCCGTCAGAAAAGAGGAAATGATAATAGGTGAAACTGTTAAGGTTGTACCTCTGATAGTTTATCTCACCGTAAATCGAAAAGAAGTCATCGGGCCATTCAAGTCTTTTTCCAAATCCTATCGAGGCTCCGTTAGTCAACATTGACTGGTATCTGCTGTCGCTCTTTTTCTGCCCGTTAGTCATTAATGACCTGTAAAATGACACTGTAAAGGAATTAGGCTTATTGCCACCAAGCCAGGGTTCCATGAATGAAATATTATACGATTGGTATAAGCGTCCGTTAGACTGAGCTCTTACACTAAGCGATTGTCCGTCACCAGAAGGGTAAGGTTTCCACTCCTTCAGATTGAAGAAGTTTCTCATTGCAAAGTTGTTAAAGTGCACGCCTACCGAACCAACGAGCATGCCTGCTCCCCAGCCCCCTGAAATCTCAAACTGATCATTTGCCCTCTCCTCCAGCCTATATAGCAGGTCCACAGTCCCGTTTGCAGGATCAGGTACCACATTCGGAGTTATTTTCTCGGGATCAAAATGGCCGATTACACCAAGCTGACGCATAGATCTGAGTATATTGTTCTTACTGTAAAGATCGCCTGGAAGTGTATAAAGTTCGCGTCTGGCAATATGCTCATTGGTTCTGGTGTTTCCTGAAATTATAATATTATTGAGGTAGGCCTGATCTCCCTCGTAAATCCTTACCTCAAGGTCAACGGAATCATTCTCGATCTTTGATTCGACTGGTGTCAGCCTTGAGAAAAGGTAACCGTGATCCTGGTATACATTGCTTACTGCATCCTGTGCCCCGGAGGCTCCATTTAGTCTGTCTTCCAGATTAGACTGGTTATAAACAGAGCCTTTTTTAATATTCAGGACCTTTTCAAGATCTTCTTTTCTGTATACACTATTCCCGACCCAGGAGATATTTCTTAAGAAGTATTGTTTCCCTTCATCAACTTTTATCATCAGTCCGACACGGTCCTCAGATATAGGATAAAGGGAATCACCAAGTATCTTAAAATCCTTGTAACCATTATCATTATACAATTTGTACACTTTCTCTTTATCCTCATCATACTTTTCAGAGATGAATTTTGATGCTTTGAAGAAGTTAATGTTCTTCTTCTTTGTATTTTTCATCTTATGCCGAAGCTGTTTGTTACTGAAATTCTCATTCCCGACGAATGAGATTTCTGCTATTTTTACCTTTTCCTTTTTATCTACATTTACTGTTAGAATTATATTATTTGGCCTATCCGGATCGTCTTTCTGAATGAATTCAACTGTTGTATTCAGGAATCCTTTTTCAATAAAATGATCGGCAATAATCTTTTTTGTATTGTTCAACTGGAAAGATGTAAGCTGCGATCCGACCGGCATATTAATCTTCTCAGCCATATCCTGAATTTCAGAATTTTTCAGTCCGTTGTACCTGACTGATGATATCCTCGGCCTCTCCTGTAGGGCGATATCGAGGTAGACAGTATCAGCAACAGTTTTAGTTATATTTACTCTGACATCAGAGAAAAGACCCTGCTGCCATAATTTTTTCACAGCATTTGTTATGGCATCTCCCGGTACAGTAACTTCCTGATTGACTCTGAGACCTGATATTCCTATCAGGGCATTTGTATCAAGAAATCTGACGCCGGAAATAGAAAGCCCTCCAATAATATAATCGTAAGAACCTGAATAATCGATAATTTCCTCCTTTTCCTGTGATAAAAGGGTCACGTTTAAAAAAATCAGAGCTAATGCCAGAAAAATTCCTTTTAATCTTTCAATTGCCATCATATTATCATTTGTCCAAAAGTTGTTCACTAATCTTTCCAAATCTTCTCTCTCTCTTCTGGAAGTCAATTATAGCCTTGTAAAGTTCCTCCTTACCAAAATCGGGCCAAAGTATTTCCGTAAAGTACAACTCAGCATAGGCAAGCTGCCATAAAAGGAAGTTGCTGATCCGCATTTCCCCGCTTGTTCTTATCATTAATTCAGGATCGGGAACTCCATGTGTTGCAAGGTATTTTTCAAAATTATATTCATTAACAGAGCCCGGATCAACCGATCCGCGGATGACCTCTTCCGATAACTTCTTTGCAGCTTCAGTCATCTCCCATCTTGAGCTATAGCTCATTGCTACTATAAGATTAAGTCCTGTGGCATCTGATGTGACATTTATGGTTTCCATCAATCTTTCCCTGACATCTTCTGCCAGTCTTTTGGTATCGCCGATCGCTGTTAATCTTATATTGTTTTTGATTAATGTGTCAGTTTCCTTATTAAGCGATTGGACCATAATACCCATTAATGCCGAAACCTCTTCATCTGGTCTTCCCCAGTTTTCGGTAGAAAAAGCATAAACGGTAAGGTACCTGATTTTTAATTCAGCGGATGCTTCGATTATTTCCCTTAATGCCCTCACTCCCTGCTGGTGGCCGAAAATCCTGTCCATACCTCTCTGCCTGGCCCACCTTCCGTTGCCATCCATAATTATCGCTATGTGTGAGGGGAGTTTGGCAGTATTGATCTGTTTTACTAAGGACATGATTTAACGTCTTCTTGATTCGTCCACATCTTTAAAGGCAGGACAGCCAACCAGTTTGTTGTAGATCTTCCAGGTAAATGCTAAACCTGCAAATGAGTACCAGTCGTTGTTGTGTAGCCATGCTTCGTGATGCGGATCGACATTATCTTTTAAGCCGTCAAATTTATCATAAAAAGTCTTACGAAAACCATATTCTGCTTCAATTCCGAGGTTTTTATAAATATTTATCTTAAAACCAAGCGAAAAAGGTATGACTGGCTGGTAAGTAAAAGAGATTGTATTTATTAAAGCAATACCCGCACCGGCTGCAAGATATGGAGTATAATTCCATCTTTTACCCTGGGTTGAATAAGGAAGAAAATTAAACTCAAACTGGGCTGCAAATTCTGCCACTGTACCGGAAAATGATGCACCGCGTGTCAGCTGGAAATTGTTATTGAAATCTAGATCATTGCCCTGAAGGCCGCCAAAAATAAGATTTGCCCTGACCGATTGCCGCGGATTCAGGTTATAACGGTAAAAAACTCCACCTGCAGGGAGTGGAGAATAAAGAAGACGATTTGTATTTATATCTCCCAGATAGGAAGATACACCGCCAAGGATGCCATAATCAGCACTCCTCTGTCCGGATACTGATAATGACAACAGAATTAAAAGAAGAATCCCCGTTAGTTTTTTCATCCAAACTGATCCAGCTTATTATCTGAAAGAGGGCCAACCTTTGGCAGTTGTTTTCAGTTTATAGGTAACGGTAAAGTTTAAGAAATAGTACTTGTCATTGGCTTTGTTGGGTAGAATATTTGGATCGAAACCGTCAAGAAAATCGGTATTAGCCCATCTGCCACTAAATTCAACACCGAAATTTATGTTGGGGTTGTATATTAATGTTGCTCCAATACCCGCGGGTACAACAAGTGAGAACCCATGGTCTGCAGTACTTCCCGGTTCAGTAATGCCTCTTTGAATAAGGGCATCGTTAGGGTTGACAGAGAAAGAAGCTCCGCCAACTCCTGCAAAAGCATAGAAGTCAAGAGAAGAAAGCAGTGCCCATAAGCTTTTGCCTTTTAAAAAAAGGTAACTGCTTTCATATTTATTTTTGACAAAATAATATTCAGCTAAGAGTGCCGGTTCAAACAAACTTGTTACTGATTCATATTCCCTTCCCTCATTGGACCCCCTGACATCAGTTGCATGAAGCATTGCATAAGTCATGCTCAATTTCAAGTTTGCCGTCCGTCCGAGGCGGTATCTCAGGCTGCCGTTAATGTCAAATCTTGTTTGTCTGTAGTTTAAATCCTTGAATCCAAGAATGTTATCACCCTGTGTATAGCCTCCTATATCAGGGAATGCAAATGAGGGACCTACTCCAAATTGAGCTTCCCACCGCCTTAATTTCCAAAGCTGCGCATTTGAGAACTGAACTGCAAGAAACAGTATTATAACGACTAAAAGTGATCGTTTCATTTCAGTTTGAATTTAGTTTGCAGATACAAATATAATAATCTAAAATTAATCGGCATGCTTTAGAACAACTAATTTAGTTTCTCCTGTCGGCTCCCCACATGAGCTTATTCCTCAAAGTGCTATAGAAATCCATCCCTTTCAGCATCACAGTCTTAAGTTTCTCCGGAGATCTTGAAATGCCTATTTCCTCACTGAATGGCAGTCTCCTTGACCTGAAATCGCAGGTCGCAATATACTCCTGAGTACGGCCTTCCACTGTCATTCTGAGGTTGCTCTCCCCTGAAAGTATAATCGGACGTATAGTAAGATTATGCGGAGATATGGGAGATATTATAATACTCTCATCCTCAGGCGATAAAATCGGACCGCCGACACTAAGGTTATAAGCTGTTGATCCCGTTGCCGTTGAGACTATCAACCCGTCTGCCCAGTAAGTATTCAGATATGCACCATCCACATAAACATTAATAGTGATCATGCCGGGATCTGATTTCTGAATTGTTACTTCATTCAGGGCTGTTGATGATTGCGGATCAAATAAACCTTCTGGATTCCTTATTTCAATTAGTGATCTTTCAATCAACTGATATTCTCCCTCACATAAAAGATCGATTGAATGGACTATTTCTTCCTCCGAAATATTTGCCAGGAATCCCATCCTTCCGGTATTGACCCCTGCTATCGGAATTCCTGAACCTCTTACTTTAAGCATAGTTTCAAGAAAGGTACCATCGCCGCCAACACTCAGTACAAGATCCGGGAACTCTTTTAGGTTCTTCAGGTCAACGAAATTTTCTATAAGTTCTCCGCCCGGACAGGATAAAAAACCAGCAGATTTCTGATTAATATATATTTTAATGCCCCTTCTGCAGAATTCACTGATTAACCTGTTGACACCCTCAGCCGTTTTTGGCTTGTTTTCCTTGCTGTAAATGACAACTGTTTTCAGCATAATCTTTCAGATATTCATGTATTTCATGAGAAGATCAAACCGTTCTGAATAGAACTTGTCCATGGAATCATCTGATGTGACCCAGGTTTTAACATCATAATTATACCGTTCAAAGGTCCTGATGACCGAAACCAGGTCGTTTGTATTCACTTTAATTGTCACTTCAAGCTTGGTTGAATCGGGCGGAGATGTGACGTACATACTTAACACCTTTATATTATTGCCCTCGACGATCTGTGCGATCTGCGAAAGCGAATAGTCTCTTTCGATTAGCTCAAGCACAATTATCCCGCCAGGCTGATCCATTGAAGAAATGCCGGCGAGATTCCGAACCAGATCAGTGGTGGTGATCACGCCTTTGAAATGGGATTTTTCATCAAGCACAGGGACAACACTCAGCTTAAGCCGTGAAGCAAGCCCTATCACTTCAAAAAGATGCTGTTCAGTTGTAACAAAGGGTTTTAGTAATGTAAGTGTATGATTACCTATTGGTTCTTCAGGTTGATTCATATCGTAGATATCAGTATCCGAGATCAGGCCGAGAAAATCAAGGTTGTTTACGATCGGCAGATGAGATATCCTGAAAATCTCCATCCAGTTCAGTGCTGTCTGTCCTGAATCAGATGTTTTCAGCGATGGAACCACTTCAGAAATCAAGTCTTTTGCAACCATAAAAGTGAGGTCTGCTTTTAAATTTCATCTAAAATAAGAAAAAAAAAGACAGTTGTTGTATTTTTGTATCACATTACAATACGGACAATCATCTTTTTTATTATGACAAAGCTTAGTGTTAACATCAATAAGTTTGCCACTCTCAGGAATGCAAGAGGAGGAAATATCCCGAATGTCAAAACGGCAGCAATTAACTGTGAACTTTTCGGTGCTGACGGGATTACAGTTCATCCACGGCCAGATGAACGTCATATAAGATACAGGGATGTCTTGGAAATAAGGCCGATCGTTACTACCGAATTCAATATTG
>Ga0326726_10005134_pt1 | contig 11893 bp, 13 predicted proteins | sample MHFenrmetagenome_2_FD_207603 | JGI IMG/M metagenome (GOLD analysis project Ga0326726, IMG submission 207603) | Lab enriched peat soil microbial communities from Michigan Hollow, Ithaca, NY, United States - MHF15MN | ecosystem: Environmental > Terrestrial > Soil > Wetlands > Peat | place: USA...
GGAACTGATGTGATGAATCAGGAGAAAATAAGCAATGTGTCTCGGATTCCCCGGTAAAATAATTTCAATAGACGAAAACAAACTGGCCATTATCGATATCAGCGGTACACAGCGCGAGGCGCGACTCGATCTAATTGATGATGATACGGTGCCAGGCGATTATGTGATATGCCATGCAGGCTATGCGATTCACAAGATTGACGAGGAACTTGCACACGAGATGCTGGACCTCTTAAGACAGATCATGGAAAGTGAAGCGCATTCATGAACCTTCGTTTTAACCGGTTGATGGTTTCATAAGAAGTCACCGCCCTCTCCTTTCCTGTTTTACTTTTTTCCCGTTGATAGCCACAGTTTGCCGTGCACGCTTCAGACGGGGCGTGGGAAAATGATTGGTGGGCATAGAATATCACAGTCTATACGGCGTAGTATTCATGTATTCCATTAATGGTACATTATACTTCCGATTGCCGTAGATCTTGATTGAAGCAGATAATCTTCTCTATGATTTTTCAAAGATCACGAATAGTTGAGTGAGGTAGCGAACGATGCGGTATGACAAAATTCTTCTTGATCATGGCGGAGGCGGCTTGTTGATGAATGAACTGATTTCCCAAAAATTCCTCCCCAAGTTAAAAAATACGTACCTGGAACGCCTGGAAGACGGCGCTGTTTTTGATATAGGTAATACAAAACTTTGTTTCTCTACGGATTCATACGTAGTGAGCCCCATCTTTTTCCCCGGTGGCGATATTGGTTCCCTGTCTGTACACGGAACAGTTAATGATCTTGCTGTGTGTGGAGGAAGTCCTCTTTTTTTAAGTGCCGGTTTTATTCTTGAAGAGGGTTTCAGTATGAATGATTTAGAAAAAATCATTGCATCCATGGCACAGGCAGCGGGAAACGCCGGTGTACAGATCGTCACGGGAGACACCAAGGTGGTTGCGAAGGGAGCAGCAGACGGTATTTTTATCAATGTTTCCGGTATCGGTGTTATTAAATATAAGGGAATAATTTCCCCCAGAAGCGTCGTGCCGGGAGACAAGGTAATCATCAACGGGACTATCGGAGATCATGGCGCAGCGATATTAAGCAAGCGGCAGGACCTGGGCTTTAAGTCTGAGATTATATCGGATTCGGCCCCGCTGAACTCGCTTGTAGAGAGCATCTTAAAGGTAAGCAACAGCATTCACTGCATGCGTGATGCTACTAGAGGCGGCCTCGGTGCTGTTCTGTGCGAAATCGCAGCCCAGTCAAAGTGCCAGATCATAATCGAGGAAAAAGATATACCGGTACGAAAAGATGTAAGAGGCGTCTGTGAGATTCTTGGCATTGATCCTCTGTTTCTGGCAAATGAGGGAAAGATGGTCGTGTTCTGCCCAGCGGAAGAAGCTGAAAAAGTTTTGAAGACCATGAAGAAACATAAATATGGCAAAGGTGCTGCCGTCATAGGAGAAATCAACAAGAAAGAGCGTGGCCATTTTGTATTGAATACCGTAATAGGTGGAGCAAGGGAAATAGATCTACCGACAGGTGAGCTGGTTCCTCGGATTTGCTGAATCAAACATTTCATTACAATAAAAAAAGCAGGGAATTCGAAGTTTGCCTGCTTTTTTATTTCGTATAGGGAAATCGATTTCTAGTCGCTCTTCTTCATCTCTTCCTTCTTTGCCTCTTCCGTGCTTTCACGAAGATGTGCCAGGCGAGTAGACTGATGCAATTCCACAGGTTTGTCATAGAAAGAGGGACGCCATTTAAAAATTAACTCTATGGCATCTGAGGGGCATACATGCACACAAACCTCGCAGACTATGCAGCGTAACGGGTAGAAAACAAGCTGGTTCTCCTTCTTATCTGTCGTAATAGCAACTGACGGACAGCGCAGCGCGCATGCGCCGCACATAGTACACTTATCGTCTAAGAATACTACATGGCCCCGGGCCTTTTCAAAAGGTTCCCTTACCTGAACGGGATAGAGCCTGGTGGCATATCCGGAGAAAAGATTTTTCAAGATTGTAGGTAACATGAAGGGCATTTATTCACACGCTCCTTTCGCTTTTTATCTCTCCATACAGCAGATGCATGGGTCAATAGAAAGAACAATAACCGGTACATCCGCCAATTCACAGCCTGGCAACATAACTAACAAAGAAGGAAGATTAGCATAAGTGGGTGTTCTGATTTTCAAGCGTTCCAGATTGCGTGTACCATTGCCTTTTGCATAATAAAAAAGCTCTCCCCTGGGAGCTTCCGTCCGCATGACCGCTTCGTTAGCCGGTGGGCTTCCTTTGGTCTTAACAGCTATTTCACCTTCGGGTAGTTTATTTAGCGCTTCCATTTGCAAATCGATTGACTGGAGGAGTTCCCTCGCCCTCACAAGCGCACGGGCATAACAGTCTCCCGCGGTTTCAACTATAGGTTCGAAATTGAGATCACCATATGCATGGTATTTGGTCAATCGCGCATCTTCTCTGACACCGCTCGCCCTAAGCACGGGGCCGACACATCCGAGAGCAATTGCCAGTTCTTTCGTCAGAACGCCAACACCTGCGGTTCTCGACTTCACCGTATAATCGTTGATCACAACTTTTATCAGATCTTCGCATTCTTTGCGGATTGTGGGCAGCGCGTCCAAAACCGCTTTTTTCTGTTCCGCATTAATATCTCGCCGTACGCCGCCGACTATATTCACTGACGGAATAACTCTGTGTCCGCAAGTCATCTCTATAAGATCCAGTATCCGCTCCCGTATACGCCAGAACTGCAGGAACATGCTTTCAAAACCAAAAGCATCGGCTAAAAGACCTAACCAGAGAAGGTGACTATGGCTTCGCGCCATCTCCGCCCATATGGTACGGAGATACTTCGTCCGCGGCGTTAATTCCACCGGCCATAATCTTTCCATTGCTTCGACCACAGACACGCTGTGGATGTAGCTACAGATCCCTCAAACCCGCTCACACAGATAAATATTCTTGTTGTATTCGTTCAGTTCGCATGCTTTTTCTATTCCCCGATGGGCATAGCCGATAACCGGAACTACCTCTACAACCTTTTCGTCTTCATAGCTGATTCGAAGTTGCACCGGTTCGGGAAGTACCGGGTGTTGCGGCCCGAAGGGGACCGTTGTGCGCGAAACCATTAATTCTCTCCTTTCGAAGTAGTCGAAGTGACCTTGTACGTTTTTAAAAGAGGCGTTGTGGGACTGTCCTGTGCCAAAAGCAGATGTCCTCCGTAATCTATCGCCAGACCATTTACTTTCAGGCCAAACAGTTCCTTCATCTCGTTTTCAATAAGTACCGTTGCAAGAGTAACACCGGAAAAACTCTGGACTTCTTCATCTTTTCCTACTTTAAACCGCAGCCCTGTCATTTCCGTACCGGCGTTCTTGCTAAAGAAGTACGTTACTTCCAGCTCTTCACCCAGATCGCTACATACCGCCGTTACAAATTTCCCGCCAGCATCCAAAAATTTCTTGCCTTCGATCATCAGTTCTTCTTTTTTAATTTCCTTTATGTTTTCCATTGCGAGTTTGTCACCTCATACTGGCTAATTTCTGCAGGGCCATCACGACCCCGTCAATAATTGCCTCCGGACGTACGGAACAGCCGGGAACATAGACATCTACGGGGATAACTTTATCCACCCCGCCAAGCACATTATAGCAATTGTGAAACACGCCGCCTGTAGCGCCACAGGTGCCGACACACACAACTACTTTAGGATCCGGTACCTGGTCATACAGATTTTTTAGTACCCGTGCGGTGCGTCTGTTCACCGGTCCGGTGATGAGCAGTATATCGGCGTGTTTGGGGTTTCCCATGTTGACCATGCCGAAACGCTCCACATCGTAAAGGGGAGTCAGGCAGGCCAATACTTCTATATCACAACCATTACATGAACTGTTATCAAAGTGCAGAATCCAGGGTGATTTTACGCGTGATTTTTGTATCAAGCCCATAGCTCTAAGACACCCCCTTGGTAAAATAGATATAAGCAATATTGGCAATTCCCAGGATTAATCCTACAGACCAGCTCAAGCGGACCATCCAGCTGACAGTCATTCTCGCAGTAATGTTGTCGATAAAGAGTTCCAATATAAATGCAGCCAGCGCGATTAAGATACCCACCCATAACGGGTTTGTCCAGAACAGAGTGATGATTCCCAGCAAGAGGATGATCTCGTACCATTCAGCCAGGTGGAAAAGTGCGAAATAAGGTCCCGAGTATTCGGTAGTCACGCCCTTCACAATCTCCTGATGCCCGTGGTGCGATGTTGCAATATCGAATGGTGATTTACGCATCTTTATAGTCAATACATAGAGAACCGCCAGAAATAAAGGCCATAGCGTAAAGAGCAATGGCTTTTCCTGCTTGAATATATCACTGATGAGAAAGCTGCCATTCAGGGCGTAAATCCCGATTGCCAGAAGAAGGAGTATGGGTTCATAGGCCATGATCTGCATCAGTTCTCTGTTCGCTCCAAAATGGGCATAGGGAGATTTAGTACTGAATCCGCCCAAAACCAGGGAAACGCCCGCAAAACCCAAGAGAAAAACCAACAGGAGAAAATCTGATTTCAGGAAGAGGAAGATCAAACTTGCAATCATAAAAACCAGATATCCGTAAATCCATACAAATTGCATTTTACTTACGGCGATATGCTGTTTTCCCAAGAGTTTTAAAAAATCGTAAAACGGCTGGATAATAGGAGGGCCATAACGACCCTGCATACGCGCCGTAATTCTTCGGTCTATACCGAAAAGCAGACCGCCGACAATCGGAGCACCAACTAACACAACAAAAACAAGAAGCAATTGTTTAATCATCATATGACGATCACCCCGCATCCAAGCATAATGACTAAAAGTAAGATGGCTATGGCATTAGCCCAGGGATTTACCCTCTTTTCACCTAAGACACTCTGGTAATAATAGCCGCCAAGTTGGAACTTAGTTTTTTTATCCGCTTCCGCTAACCATTCGTCAGTATCAGTACCACCGGTCTGTTCACCACACATATAAACTGGCCGGAGTTCAGTTGGTTTCAGCCCGATCATGAGCAGAGGCAGTAGCAAGGCAACGATTAGAATCAGGTAAAGCGGCCATACCGGGAAAAGACCTAAAATCTCTCTTTGCATGATAGAAGGGGTCGTAAGTATCAAGTTATTCACACCCAAAGCAATAATCTGATTTCCGGAGACCACGTCATTCGTTGCTGCGAGAAGGAAGTTCTGGTAAATCGGCCCAACCCCAATACCAACGACAAAGATTCCTATTAAAAGAGTCCACAAAGGGACAAAGTAACTTGGCGATAATTTTTCAAAGGGCCGCCGTATCTGTGGTAGAACCTGCAGGAGTCTCCCCAGCCATTTTGTCCAGAAAACAATCGTCAGGGTACTTGCCAGAACAAAAAAGACAGCCGCCAGGGGAACTATATATGCTGCCTCAATGGCAATCCACTTTCCAATGAGCATACCGAAGGGAGGCAGAAACATGGATAAGATCCCAATGGCCGTAATGAGAGTGGTAAGAGGCGCTTTGGCAGCAAGACCTTCCATATCTTCAATATCGCGGCTCCATATCTGGTGTTCAATCGTACCGGCACAGAGAAAGAGAAGACCTTTGGATATTGCGTGGAAAATAATGAGCAAAATAGCAGCGGCAATTGACAGGGGTGTGTTAATGCCGGCGCACGCAATGATTAAACCCAAATTGGCAATCGTAGAATATGCCAGAACCCGTTTTCCCGTCGACTGGCTAACTGCCAGCGCTGATGTGGCAAAGAAAGTAAAGGCTCCGGCAATGGCAATGATAGTGCTTAAGTAAGTTCCTGCATAGACAGGGGCAAGCCTGAGAACAAGGTACACCCCGGCTTTAACCATTGTACTGGAATGCAGCAAAGCAGAAACAGGCGTCGGCGCAACCATTGCTCCCAAAAGCCAGCTTTGAAAAGGCATTTGTGCTGCTTTGGTAAATCCGGTATAGCAGAGAAGCGCTATTGGAAGCAAGACAACTGAAGCCTGTATACCTCCTCCGATCAAGTTTTGCACGGAAAGCGCTGATGACCCTCCCTGTGTTGTGTAAAGATATATAATGGCAAGAATGAAGGCCGTCCCCCCTGTAGAATTCATCCAGACGGCCCGAGCCGCATTATGTATGGCCTCCTTCGTTCTATCGTGTGAAATTAACTGGAAGCTGCATAGTGTGGTGACTTCCCAGAAGAAATAAAGCCAGACTAAATTATTGGCGAACACCAGACCGTTCATGGCACCCAGGAACAGAACTAGCCAAAAAAGAAATCTTGATTGTCTTGATTTTTCCAGGTGGGCATGATGTTCGTGGTCATACATATACCGTAGGGCAAAAATGCAGATGAGCGAACCGATAATAGAAATAACCAGGGTCATGACAAGCGCCAGATGATCAACAACAAAAGCCGGCGATACCTCAATATGGGCCTTCATAACGAATTCGAAGTAGGCAAGAGGAATAAGTTGGGCTAGGGCAAAAATGAGAACCAGCCAGTTTCGTAGTGAAATACCCACATAAAGATAAAAAATGAGAATGGCATAATCCAAGATAGTGATAAGTAAGCCCCAGTTAAACCCGGATGGTGTATATGTAAAGGGACCTTTTAGCGCAAGGAAGATGCTGTTGCCGATTAAAATTAACGCAGTTACAACAACGACTATGTTTCGCGCATAGTAATTGCGAACAATCAGTATGAGAAATCCTGCCACAACCGGTAGCAAGATGGCGATAGCCATCATTTGGTCAGCCAATGTTATACCTCCTTATGTTTGCTTGTCTCGTCTTTAAATATGACTCCTACAATTTTCTATACACAACTTTACAAGAAACATGAACTATATTTTTACCTGATGGATTGTTATTCGACACATTCTTACATGAGAAAAATAACCTTATCAATTCCATTTTAGGCTCAGCGGCTAAGCTATATGGGTAGGACATAAAGACATGCAGTGTCTATTGAGAAAACTACACTGCCCCGGGGGATATATACATACAAAAATTTTTTAAAAAAGAACATAGGCATTAGGTATTTTTTGCGCTCTATTACTTTAAGCACGTAAGTAAGTCAAGAAAAAATTTACTCTCATAAAGAAGTCTCTGAAAGCATAAGCAATTAGGGGAATTGAAGTATCTTCATACGATTATGAATATCGGGTTGAATGTTATTCATTATATTAGGCTTCCTCAAATAGCGATTGCAATAACGTATCTTACATTATCTCTTGACTTTTAAACGAAATGTGGTATCAGAGTGACCGTTTGTCATGAGGTTGGAAATGAGCGGTATTGGCGGCAGCGGGTTGTTTTTTTATATATAGGGGAGATGCATAACCTCTCATAAATATTAATAAACGATAGGAGATGGAGCATTGTACAAAGTAATAGAAAAGACGTTTTTGCAGGAGATTGTAGCCAGAATTGTTGTCGAGGCTCCTGAGATTGCCCGCAAGAGAAAAGCGGGTCAGTTTGTTACTCTCATGATCGATGAGAAGGGAGAGAGGATTCCTCTGACCATAGTTGATTCTGACAGTGAAAAGGGAACAATTACCATTATCTTTCAGATCGTGGGGAAGACAACCGAGCACCTTTCGAAACTGGAAAAAGGGGATTCCATCATGCATATACTAGGACCTCTTGGCCACCCCACGGAGATTGAGAACTTTGGTACGGCAGTGGTGGTCGGAGGCGGGGTCGGCATCGGAGTGGCTTATCCCATAGCGGCGGCGCTCAAAAAAGCGGGGAACAAGGTCATATCAATCATCGGAGCCCGGACTAAGGACATACTGATCCTTGAGGATGAGATGAGCAAAGTCAGCACCCAGTTGCTTGTAGCGACCGACGACGGCAGTTACGGATTCTGCGGGTTTACCAGTCAGGTGTTGCAGAATGTGATCGATTCGGGAGAAAAGATCAACATCATATATGCCATCGGGCCTGTGCCGATGATGCGTGTCCTGGCGAACTTGACGAAACCTTATGGCATTAAGACCATTGTGAGTCTGAACCCTATCATGGTAGATGCCACCGGGATGTGCGGCGCCTGCCGTGTCTCAGTGGGAGGTAAAACAAAATTTGGTTGTGTCGATGGTCCCGAGTTTGATGGCCACCAAGTCGATTTCGCTTTATTAATGAGCCGCCTGAGGATGTATTGCGACGAAGAAAGGCAGGCTTTGCAAAATTATAGGTGTGAATGCGATGGAAAATAAAGAAAAAACTGTAAAGAAAGAAAAAAAAGAAAAAGTCCCCCGACAGGCTATGCCTGAGCAGCAACCTAAAAAGAGAGTAAGCAACTTCAATGAGGTTCCTTATGGCTATACTAAAGAGATGGCCCTGGCAGAGGCAAGCAGATGCATTCAATGCAAGAAACCCACTTGCGTTGAAGGGTGTCCCGTTGATGTTGCTATTCCGGAATTCGTTAAGCTGATTTCCGAAGGGCACTTCATCGAGGCCGCATGGAAATTGAAAGAGACTAATGCTCTCCCTGCCGTTTGCGGAAGGGTATGTCCGCAGGAGGATCAATGTGAGAAACTCTGTATCCTCGGTAAAAAAGGTGATCCCGTAGCTGTAGGGAGGCTTGAGCGCTTTGCCGCTGATTTTGAGCGTGACTCAGGCAATATCATGATCCCGAAAGTAGCGCCTCCGACAGGTAAAAAGATCGCTATTGTGGGAGCCGGACCGGCTGGTTTAACGATCGCCGGAGACCTGGTTAAGATGGGCCATGACGTGACGATATTTGAAGCCCTCCATAAGGCGGGCGGTGTTTTGATTTACGGGATTCCGGAGTTCCGTCTCCCTAAAGCAATCGTTGATGCTGAAGTTAATTATCTGGAAAAACTGGGTGCAAAGATTGTATTAAACGCGGCCATCGGCAGACTCAAAACAGTGGATGATCTTTTCGCAGAAGGATTCCATGCCGTTTTTCTGGGAGTGGGCGCCGGTGCCCCCGTGTTTATGAATATCCCCGGTGAAAACCTAAGCGGTATATATTCTGCCAATGAATACCTTACAAGATCAAACCTAATGAAGGCCTATCTGTTCCCGGAATATGATACGCCCATCGCGAAAGGCAAAAATGTCGCTGTTATCGGTGGTGGTAATGTGGCTATGGATTCAGTGAGAACGGCGCTCCGTCTGGGGGCCGAAAATGCCTATATTATCTATCGCCGCAGCGAAGTAGAGTTACCAGCGAGGAAGGAAGAGGTTCATCACGCCCACGAAGAAGGAGTACAATTCAAGATACTCCATAACCCTGTTGAATATATCGGCGATGAAAACGGCTGGGTAAAACAGATTAAATGTATCCGTATGGAGTTGGGTGAGCCTGATGATTCGGGAAGACGAAGACCGATACCCATAAAGGGTTCCGAGTTCACGATTGATGTGGATACGGTTGTCGTAGCCATCGGAACTGAAGCAAATCCCGTGATACCAAGAACGACCCCAGGTCTGGAAACGAACAAATGGGGCTACATCGTGACGAAGAGTGAAGCTGGAGAGACGAGCCGAGAAGGAGTCTATGCCGGAGGTGATATCGTAACCGGATCAGCCACTGTCATCCTTGCCATGGGTGCCGGAAGACAGGCAGCCAGTGCAATTGATGCTTTTGTGAAAGCAAAAAACTGATATCTGTAAAATAGTAATCGGAAAAAGAAAGGGCAGGTTTAGAATATCTGCCCTTTTTTATTTGGCGTGATGATCAAATTGTATCATCAGCAGGATTGTCTTCTTCTTCACATCGTGCATGTTTGTGTGATTCTATTCCTGTTTCGATCTATTGATCCGATTGAGGTATTCTGTTTCCTTGTCTTCCGGCACCACGGAAAAAACTGACGACACTTCTTTCGGTATGGAACGTGGTTTACCGCTCAGAATATCAACGAAAACCCAATCAGTCTCACCCTCTGCAATAACAGCGTTGTCGTGAATGCGAATGAACCTGTATTTCCTCAGAGTCTGCACTCTCCGAAAATTGGAGACCCATGTCAAGACGCTGATCCGATCTTCTAAAAAAGCGGGCCGGAGATATTCTATCCTATGCATCCGCACGACCCATATCGCACCGGCAGCCCTTGTAGCCTCGGTGCATCCACGGCTGTCCGAATGACGAACAGCGGCTTCCTGCATCCACCGGACATATTCCACATTGTTTACATGTCCGTTTTCGTCGACGGCCTCCGGCGGCACTATTGTATCGTACTTGTAGACAGGTGATATGCTGGTTTGTCCCGACATATTTGGTCTTTCTTTCGGCGTTGAATACTTTTGCTCCTATCTATAATGCTTCTTTATTTAAGTTAATATACACTTGTTTTGATAAATTTTTTAAGTTAAATGTACCTAACTGTCAAGAAATAATTATTTTGAGGAAGAAGTACAATTAAAGAGATGTCCACGCCGAAAATAGTCTTCATGGGAACGCCAGAATTCGCAGTTCCTTCTCTCGAGATATTGATCATGCACAATTATCAGATTGCCGGTGTTGTCACCCAGCCAGACAGACCGAGGGGGAGAGGCAGGATCCCTGCATTGACGCCGATAAAGGCCCTCGCTGAAAAATATAATCTCCCTGTCAATCAGCCGGAACGCATGAGGGATCGAGAAGTAACAGACTATTTCAGAGACCTTGCTCCTGATCTGGTTGTTGTCGTAGCCTTCGGCCAGATACTTCCCCGGGAGATTCTTGAGATTCCGAAAATGGGATGCATTAATGTGCATCCGTCGCTCCTGCCAAAATACAGGGGCGCCGCACCGATGAACTGGACCATAATCCGTGGGGAGGTTAAAACCGGCGTAACCATCATGCTCATGGATGAGGGTCTGGATACAGGCGATATCCTCTCACGGGAAGAAACCGTGATCGATCCGGAAGAGACATTTGGTAAGCTTCATGACCGTCTGGCAAATATGGGCGCAGTTCTTCTGCTTAAGACGGTAGAGATGATTGTAAACGGTGTTGTGACTCGCACATCACAAGATGATTTTCTGGCCACATACGCACCGCGGCTGAAAAAAGAAGACGGTCTTATCAACTGGAACAAAGATGTATCACAAGTCGTCAACCTCATCAGAGGACTCTCTCCTGTACCCTGCGCGTATACCTTTTATAAGGGAAAGATGCTGAAAATATTCTCTGCAAAAGGAAAAACATCTTATAATGTTGGAACTCCGGGGGGAATCGGCAGCGAAACGGATTTAGGTCTTCCGGTAGCAGCAAAGAACGGGTATGTCTATTTGCGGGAGATTCAAATGGAAAACAAGAAGAGGATGTCTGTCCACGATTTTCTGAGAGGTTTCCGGATGACGCCCGGTGATATATTGATTTGAATACGATGAAGAAGACACCGCGCCATATTGCCGTTGAAATTCTCAATCGCGTGGAAGAACAGGATGCATTTGCAGAACCCCTTCTGGATACTGCTCTGTCACATGCGCGCCTGATGAATATACGTGACAGAAGTTTGATCACACAAGTGGTCTACGGCACTCTGCGTATGAGGGGGCACATGGATTGGATTATTGGTCACCTTTACAAAGGTGACTATCTTTCCATGGATGTCAGTATAAAAAATATAATGAGGACAGGCCTATACCAGTTACTTTTCACCGACAGGATACCGGATTTTGCCGTCGTCGATGAAGCAGTTGAGATAACAAAAAAAATGCATCCGGCAGGATCGGGGCTGGTAAATGCCATCTTGAGAAATGCCATCCGCAAAAAAGGCACGATTGCGTATCCTGATATGAAGAAGGACCCGGCACATCATATATCCGTTCTCCATTCACATCCATTGTGGATGGTAAAGAAATGGATTGAGATACTCGGTGTTGAAGAAACAGCTCTTTTGTGCAAAGCCAAC
>Ga0326726_10005135_pt1 | contig 11893 bp, 8 predicted proteins | sample MHFenrmetagenome_2_FD_207603 | JGI IMG/M metagenome (GOLD analysis project Ga0326726, IMG submission 207603) | Lab enriched peat soil microbial communities from Michigan Hollow, Ithaca, NY, United States - MHF15MN | ecosystem: Environmental > Terrestrial > Soil > Wetlands > Peat | place: USA...
ACGATAGAGCCGCGCGTTCTCGATCGCGAGGGCGGCTTCCGCCGAGAGCATCTCGAGCGCCGACCGGGCGGACGTTGAACCGAGGGTGCCGCGCTCGCGACTGTCCAGATACAGGACGCCGATGATCTCCTCTTCGGGCTTATCGTCGGCGTGTTGAACGTAGCGGACGAGGCGGAGCGGCGTGCACAACACGTGACGGATACCGAGCGCGACCGTCCCGCTGTGCAGCGGCGCCAGGTTGTCGTCCATCAGATCCTCGACGATCGCGTGCTTGCCCGTCGTGAAGACCTGTTCGGGAATCCTGCGGCTGGTCGCAAACGTGCGCCCCGAGAGCGTGACTTTTCCGCGTGCGCGTGCCAGCGTGAACTCGAGCTCGCCGTTGCGGTTCGCGAGCATGATGAAGCCGCGCTCGGCGCCGGTCACCTCGATGGCGGAGTCGAGCACGAGCGCGAGCACCTCGTCCAGCACGCGGCCGGATCCCAGGGCGCGCAGTCCCTCGAGCAGCGCCGCCATCTGGCGCAGCTCGGTCGCCGCCGACGCCGCGCTCCGCTCGGCCGACGGCGCATCCTCGCCGATGGCGAAGACGATCTCGACGTCGCTCGTCTGTCCAAGGCGCAGGCGGTCGCCGTGCGAGAGCGGCCGTGCCTCGACCTTTTCGTCGTTGACGAACGTGCCGAAGCGCGACTGCCGGTCGTGCAGAACGTACTTGCCGTTTTCCAGAATGATTTCCGCGTGAACGCGCGACACGTCGGAGCGGTCCAGTCGCAGGTCCGTCTCGCTGCGCCGGCCGATCGAGAACACCGGCTTGTCGATCGGGACAATGCGCCGGCCGAGCGCGTCAGTCACGACGAGACGGGGATTCATCCCTGACAAAGCGGCTGCAGTGGTCATGATCGTGGAAACGCGGTGGTATTCTGATCGCCGCCATGAAAATTCGCAACTTCCTTTTCGTCACAGCTCTGGCGTCGTGCCTTGCGCCCGCGTCGAGGGCCGGCGCGCAGACAGGGGCCACCAACGCCCCGTTCTGGACCGGGATGACCGACGCGCCGACCTTCGAGCGCGCGATGGACACGCGCCTCGCCCACGCCCGGACGCTGCTCGGGGCACTCCTGGGCGTCAAGGGCGCGCGCTCCATTGACAACACGCTCCGGCCGTACGACGAGGTGCTGCTCGAGCTGGACGCGGTGTCGTCGCAGGCGCAGCTCGTGCAGAGCGTCCATCCCGACGAGCGCATGCGTCAGACTGCGGAAAAGGTCTCCCAGAAGGCCTCCGCGTTCGGTACCGAGGTCTCGCTCAACCGCGGCGTGTTCGACGCGCTGTCCGCCCTCGATGCCGGCCACGCCGGCACCGAGACGCGGTACTACCTGACGCGCACGCTGCGCGATTTCCGGCTCGCCGGCGTCGACAAGGACGACGCGACACGCAAGAGAATCAGGGAACTGCGCGACGAGCTCGTGCTGATCGGGCAGGAGTTCGATCGCAACATCCGGACCGATCTCCGGACGGTGACCGCGGCGGACGCGGCGGAACTGGACGGTCTGCCGCCGGACTTCGTGTCGCGCCACAAGCCCGACGCGAAGGGCGCGATGACGCTGACCATCGACTATCCCGATTCGCTCCCGGTGTTTTCGTTCGCGAAGAACGAAGGCCTGAGGAAGCGGATGTACATGGAATACAACAACCGCGGGTACCCGAAGAACCTGGAGGTGCTCGACAGGATGATCGCCCGCCGCGCCGAACTGGCGCGGCTCATCGGATACGGCTCGTGGGCCGACTACATCACGGCCGACAAGATGGTCGGCAGCGCCGCCCAGGCCTCGACGTTCATCGATCGCGTCGTCACCGCGTCGGGTCCCAAGGCCGCGCGCGAGTACGAATTGATTCTCAAACGAAAGCAGCAGGACGTCCCCGGCGCCACCGTCGTCAATGCGTGGGAGCGCGCGTTCTACGCGGAGCTCGTGCGCCAGTCCAGCTACGACTTCGATTCGCAGTCGGTCCGGCCGTATTTCGCGTTCGACCGCGTCAAGCAGGGACTGTTCGACGTGACGAGCAGGCTGTTCGACGTGACGTACCGGCCCGTGACGACCGTGCCCGTGTGGGACAAGTCCGTGGAAGCATACGAACTGGTCGAAAAAGGCCGCGTGATCGGGCGCTTCTATCTGGACATGCACCCGCGGAAGGACAAGTACAACCACGCGGCGGAGTTTCCCATCCGCACGGGCGTCGCGGGCCGTCAGATTCCCGAAGCGTCGCTCATCTGCAATCTGCCGGGCGGCGACCCCGACGACCCGGGCCTCATGACGCACGACGATGTGGAGACGTTCTTTCATGAGTTCGGACATCTGGTGCATACGCTCCTGTCGGGGCGGCACCAGTGGATCGGCATCGGCGGCATCAGCACCGAACAGGATTTCGTAGAGGCGCCGTCGCAGATGCTCGAGGAGTGGACGCGGGATACGAAGACACTGCAGACGTTTGCCAGACACTACCAGACCAACGAGCCGATTCCCGCGGCCCTCGTGGCGCGCATGCGTCGCGCGGGCGACTTCGGCAAAGCACTCACCGTCCGGCAGCAGATGGTGTACGCGAAGCTGTCGCTCTCGGTGTACGACCGCGATCCCAAGGCGGTCGACACGACCGTAATGATCAAGGAACTGGTCGGCAAGTACCTGCCGACGCCGTATGTCGAAGGCACGCACTTCCAGACGTCGTTCGGCCACCTCGACGGATACTCGGCGGTCTACTACACCTATATGTGGTCGCTCGTCATCGCGAAGGACATGTTCAGCCGGTTCGACTCCGGGAATCTGCTCGCGCCCGGCGTCGCCGCGAAGTACCGCGACGCGGTGCTGGCACCCGGCGGTTCGAAGCCCGCGGCCTCGCTGGTCGGCGATTTCCTGGGCCGGCCGTTCGATTTCAAGGCGTGGGAGCGCTGGTTGAATCAGGAGTAGACCCCATCCCGCCTAGAATTGCTGCGTGCCCCGCTTCAAGCTGACGATCGAGTACGCCGGCACGCGGTATAGCGGCTGGCAGATTCAGAAGAACGCGAAGACCATTCAGGGCGAGATCGATCGTGCCGTCCGCACGGTTACGAAGCGCAAGGACTTCGAGCTGTACGGATCGGGCCGGACCGACGCCGGCGTTCACGCGCTCGCCCAGGTGGCTCACCTTGACGTCGCGAGCTCGCTTCCGCCGGCGAGCCTGAGACAACGGCTCAACGACGAGCTGCCGGCCGACATCAACGTCCTTGCCGCGGAGGTCGTGCCTCACCGGTTCCACGCGCGCCGCGACGCCGTCGCGCGGCGATACCTCTATCAGATCTCGCGCCGGCGCACGGCCTTCGCGAAGGCCTTCGTGTGGTGGGTGAAGGATCCGATCGACCTGGCCGTGATGCGGCAGGCCGCCGACGCGTTCGTCGGATTCAAGGACTTCGACGCGTTCGCTGAATCCGATGGACCAGGCGAGAACGATCGGTCGACGCTCGTCCTCGTCGAACGGCTCGACGTCGAAGCGTCCGGCGATCTGGTGCTCATCGGCGTCGAGGGCTCGCACTTTCTCTGGAAGATGGTCAGGCGTCTCGTCGGCGTCCTCGTCGAGATCGGACGCGGCAGGCTCGAACCGGGCGCGGCGGCTTCAATGCTCGAGGCCTCGTCGGGCGAGCCCGCGCGCCTCACGGCGCCGCCGTCCGGATTGTTTCTCGAACGCGTCTACTATCGAGGCGACGCACGCGACACGGCGCTCGCCCCGGCCACGCCGCTCCGAACCGGCTAGGTACTGACATCAGTTCGCCGACGCCTGCTGTCCGAGCGCGGTGCCAAGCACCAGCCGCACAACTTGCGCGTAGCTCGCGGCTCCCGCTTCGACGCGATTCGCCTTCAGGTACCTGTCGTACACGCGCCAGCCGGCGGCCGAGACCTGCGGACGCACGTCGCGGGTCAGACGGGCCGCGACCGCGCGCAAATCGGCGCGCGGGCCTGCCGCGAGCCGGCTCACGACGTCCTCACGATCGCGGCGTGACAGATCGTGCGTGAGTTGTTCGTACAGAAACAGCCATCCGCTGTACTGGGCGGGCGCATCGGCTCTCGCGCACGTCAGCCATCCCACGAAATTCGCTTCTCCCTCGTCGGCAAATCCGGCGAGATGGCCCCACTCATGCGCCACGACAAACGGCCGTTCGAACGGAAGGAGCTCGCTGGCCAGCAGCGTCTCAAGGAAGAACGGATCGGTGGCGCCATCGACCGCCGCCGGCCGGAAGTACAAGTTCAGCAGCGTGTGTTTGGGGCGGCCCGGAATCGTGTTCCCCGAGGCGCCGACGTCGCGCGCGACGTCAGCCAGCGCCCTGGCGAGCGACGGATCGATCTGGTCGCTCGGCGGCCATCCGGTTGCGTGCGCCTGGGCGTGCAGTGCGTTCACACGGGATACCGCCACGAGCGTCGCGGAACGCGCCGCCCCGGCGGTCAACGCGCCGGCATCGAACCCGAGCTTCCGTTCGAGCGGTACGCGGCGGTAGTTCAAGCCCCACAGCCCCAGAAACGCAAGATAGAGCGCGGCGACGGCAACGACTGTGTATCCGGCGACGCGAAGAAGGGCATGGCCGATTCGGCGACGGCTGACGCGCAGATGAGTCACCGCCAGGACGAGCCACGCTGCGATCGCAGCCACGAGGGCGATGTCCCCGAGCGCGAACGGCACGCGATTCGACAGCCACGTCAGGGGGGGTTGGAGCATCGGGTAGATACCCGTCGAATACCAGCGCTCAACCTCGGCCTGCGGAAGCGGAACGATGGCGGCGAGGGCGGCTGCGGCCACGATGCACACGACTGCAAGCTTCTTCACCAAGCCTCCGGCGCTAACTCAGGCATAACAGACATGGGATCAATAGGTTACCGTCTGTCTGACATCCGTGTCTGGTCGGAGTCGTGGGCATCCTTGCCGGGTTGATCCCATGCGTGCTACTATCTCTCGACGTCTGTTAAATATCTCTAGTGTCATATATAGTCATTTTAAACAGGGCAATAGTCCAGGTCTGGTTCGGCCGATACGTAACAAGGAAGAAAACTGGTTGGAAGAAATCATGACGCACAAACTACTGTTGGTGGCAGGCGCGCTCGCACTCCTCGTGGCGCCGATGTACGCCCAGACCACCGCGCCGAAGTTGCTCCCGGGCACCAAGCCAGGGGTGCTGTCCAGCATCGCCGGCAAGGCCGTCAGCGCGACGAACGTGCCGATGGGCAGCGCCGTGATCCGGCTGCGCGACGTGCGGTTCGGCCGCGTCGTCGCGACCACGATCACCGATAAGGCCGGACAGTTTGAATTCAAAGGCGTCGACACCGGCAGCTATCTCGTCGAGATGATGGCCACGACTGGCGACGTCGTGCTCGCCTCCTCTTCGATACTGTACGTGGGCTCAGGAGAAATCCTGTCGACGCTTCTGAAGATGCCGCTCGGCAGCCCCGCCTGGGGGACGCTGCTGGGCAACTCGACGCCGTCCGCGCTATCAGCGGTCACCTCTGCGGCTCAGGCGATTACAGCTGCGAGGCCTGCCGGCGAGCCCGCGACGAGTCAGAACCCAACACAACGGTGAGGCTTCGTTGACTCAGGAACAGCGACCCACCGTGCCGCCGACGAGCCCTAAGGGCGGACCTGCGCCGGCACCCGCATTTACACCCGATACCGACGTTCACATTCTCGACCGCATCGCGGTCCTCTATCGCTACCGCCGGATCGCGATCGCCGTCTTCGTGCTGACGACGGCCGCGATGATGATTCAGGGTTACACCACGATCCAGTACTACCGCGCGCAGGGTCAGCTGCTCATCGAGAACGAGCGGACGACGACCGTCCCTGGACTGGCCGGCAACAACGCGGAGCAGTTCTTCGAGGATCCCGAGCCGTACTTCCAGACGCAGTACAAGATTCTGAAGGGCCGCGATCTGACACGGCGCGTGGTCAAGCGAACCAAGTTGAATCAGGTTCCTGAGTTCAACGGCACGGCCAAGCCGCCGTCGACCCCGCTCACGCTTCTGACCGACCTTCGCGCGCGCCTCACCTCGTCCGTCTGGGGCAAGGCGGCGGTGCAGGAGGCTCCGGCGGTCGACGAGTCTCCCGATGAATCGGCGCTGGTCGGGGCGTTCATCTCGCGCGTCAACATCGATCCGGTGCGGGGCAGCCGCCTCGTCCTCGTCTCGTTCGACGCGACGGACCCGACGGTCGCGTCGATGGCGACCAACGCGCTGATGGATGAGTACACGGAGCAGAATCTCGAGGTCAAACTCCAGGCCTCGCAGAACATGCTCGACTGGCTCGACAAGGAGCTCGCGAACCAGCAGAAGAAGGTCGAGGAAAGCGAACGTGCGCTCGCCGAGTACCGGGACAAACAGAACGCGCTGTCGCTCGACGACAAGCAGAACATCGTGCTGTCGCGGCTGAACGCGCTCAACGACGCGGTCACCAAGGCGAAGATGGAGCGCATGCAGAAGGAAACGCAGTACGGCCAGATCAAACCGCTGATGCGCGGCGGTGCGGCGGGGCCGGTTTCACCCGAGGCGCTTCCGATCGTCGTGCAGAGCGCGCAGATGCAGCAGCTCAAGGGCAAGCTGGCCGATCTGCAGCAGCAGAAGGTCCAGCTCTCCGCGAAGTACGGCGAAAAGCACCCCGCCATCCTCAACGTGAACGCCCAGCTCACCGACACGCAGCGGCAGCTCGATCTCGAGACGTCGAAGGCACTCCAGTCGATCAAGAACGACTACGACACGGCCGTGCTCAACGAACGCACGCTCGCCCAGAACCTCGAGGCGGCGAAAGAAGACGCTCAGGACCTGAGCCGCAAGAGCGTCGGCTACAACGTCATGGAGCGCGAGGCCAAGAGCAACCGGCAGGTGTACGAATCGCTCCTGCAGCACGAGAAAGAGCTGCGCGTGTCGAGCAACAGCCGCGCGAACAACGTCCGCGTCGTCGATCGCGCCGAGGTCCCGAAGACGCCCCTCGCCCCGACGGGACGCCGGACGTGGTTCACGTCGCTCGCCATCGGCTTCGCGGTGGCGATTGCGGTGGCGTTCGGGCTCGACTACATGAACGACACGATCAAGACGCCGGAAGACGTGACGCGGCGGCTGAAGCTGCCGTTCCTCGGCCTCGTGCCGTCCGTTCGCGGCGACAAGCATCCGGTGCTGGCCTCGTCTCACGTGCCACACGATTTCGGCGAGGCGTTTCGATCGCTGCGGACGTCACTGATTTCGAGATTCCCCGAGACCGGCACCAAGATCCTCACGGTCACGAGCGCGCAGCCACTCGAGGGCAAGACGACCACTGCCTGCAACATCGCGATGGCGCTCGCCTACGGCGGTTCGCGCGTGCTGCTGATCGACGCCGACATGCGCCGGCCGGGCCTCCACCGGCCGCTGCGACTCACCAACGAGCGGGGCCTGTCGCAGGTGCTCATCGGTCAGGCGCGCGTCCGCGACGTGATTCAGCGGACCGTCGATCCGAACCTGCTGGCCATCACGGCCGGCCGTACGCCACCGAACCCGTCGGAGCTGCTGGCGTCGGAACGCATGAAGACGCTGATCAGCAACCTCTCGCACGGACCGTTCGACTGGATCGTCATCGACACGCCGCCCGTGCTCGCGGTCACCGACGCCGTGATCCTTGCGCCTCTCGTGAGCGGCGTGACGTTCGTCGTTGGCGCCGAGATGACGCGCCGACGCCTCGCCGAACGCGCGCTCGAGACGATCATGGCCGCGCCGCCGAAGTCGGCGGCCGTCGTCCTCAACAAGGTCGACTTCGCGCGCAACAAGTACTACTATTCGCGCTACTACGGGCACCAGTACAAGAACTACTACGCCGAAGCTGCGGTCTGACCCTCCTCCGCTGAAGCTACGGCGGGCAGGCCCTCGCGGTCTCGTTGCTCTGCTCGTCTTCCTCGGCGTCACACTGTTTCTCTTCGCAGGTGAATACGACTGGATGGCCTGGCCGCTGGCCGCGGCCGCCGTCTGCCTGACGCTCGCCGTTCGTCCCGCGGTCGGCCGTCGCGGGACTCGCTGGCTCGATCTGGCGCTCGTCATCTACGTGTTGGGTGTCGCCGTGCAGCGCGTGCCGCTGCCGCCCGGCCTTCGGCTCCAGCTTTCTCCGGCGCTTCGCACAGTCGACCTGCAGCTTCGTGTCGATGCGCCGGTTGTACCTGGCGCCGACACGCCTCACGCGCTGTCGATCAACCCTCACGGCACAACGCTGTCGCTGCTCGTCGCCGTGAGCGTCGTCCTGACGTTCTGGTGCGCACGGACGCTTCTGGCGGGCGGCGGCGTGCGGCTCGCGGCCCGTGCAGTCGCCGGGCTGGGATTGGCGCTGGCGGCGTTCGGGATCGTGCAGCACACGACGGCGCCGCATTCCTTTTACTGGATGACGGTCCCGCGGCAAGTGACGCCGTTCGGTCCGTACCTCAACCACAGCGACTTCGCGACCTGGCTGGTGATGGGGTTGCTGCTGACGTGCGGCTACCTGATCGCGCGTCTGCACTCGCAGCACTCGGCGGCCGGCTGGCTCAGCGTGTCGGCCGACTCGTTCGACAATCGCGCGATGTGGCTGACGACCGCGGCGGCGGCGATGGCAGCGGCGCTTGTCGTGGGGCTGTCCCGATCGGGGCTGATTGCCGCAGTGGCCGGATTCTCGACGCTGTGGGTGCTGTCGAGCGCGCGCATGGAGCGTCGTGGCCGCGCCTGGTTGCTCGGTGGCTTTGGCGTGATCGCCGGCGTCGCGCTGGCGTTTGCGAACACGACCGCCATGGCGGGACGAATCGGGGAGACGATCGGCGGAATTGGCGGCCGCACCGCGATCTGGCGGGCAACCTGGCCGATGGCGAAGGACTTCTGGCTGATCGGCGTCGGCGCCGGCGCATTCGAACGCGGCATGGTCGTCTACCAGCCGTCACCGCACGAGACGTTTTTCAACCACGCGCACAACGACTACCTCCAGCTGCTTGCGGAAGGCGGCGTGATGCTTGCCATTCCGGCGATCGTGGCTGCGCTCGCCGGCGCCGGCCAGATTCGCCAGCGGCTGCGAAACGACCGGTCGTCGATCTACTGGGTACGCGCCGGCGCCGTCGGTGGACTGGTGGCCGTGACCGTTCAGAGCCTCTGGGAAACCGGCCTGCGAGTGCCAGCCAACACCCTCCTCTTCGCGGTGCTCGCGGCAATCGCCATGCACTCAGCGGCCGAACCAGCGAGGCGCGCCGCGAACGATCCGACGCTCACGGGCGAGGGGTGATCGTCCGATAAGGGTGTACTAGAATAGGGCGCCCAAACCCAAGTGGCACAGTCAGTTCAGAGACAATTCAGGATCGAGCCGGCGCGATCATGGCAGGGCTTGCACCTGGCGGAGCTCTGGCGGTTCCGTGAGCTGCTCTACTTCTTTGTCTGGCGGGATATCAAAGTCCGCTACAAGCAGACCGTGCTCGGTGCGCTGTGGGCCATCATCCAGCCCCTGGCGGGAACCGCGCTGTTCACGCTGTTCTTCGGCAAGCTTGGCGGCCTGTCGAAGCAAGTGGACGGATCGTATGCGCTGTTCGTGTACACCGGGTTGTCGCTCTGGACGTTCCACGCGAATGCGGTCTCGCTCGCAGCCAACAGCCTGGTCGGCAGCAGCCATCTGATCGCGAAGGTGTACTTCCCGCGCCTGCTGATTCCCATCTCCGCCATCTTCTCCGGGCTCGTCGACTTCGCGGTCGCGTTCGCGTTCCTGCTGGTGTTGATGGCGGTCTATCGCGTGCCGCCCTCGGCGCTGATGCTGACGCTGCCCCTGTTTCTCATCGGAACGATGGCCGTGGCGGCGGGAGCGGGCGTGCTCTTCTCCGCGCTCATCGTGAGCTACCGCGATTTCCGGTACGTCATCACATTCGTCGTCCAGCTCTGGCTGTTCGCGACGCCGGTGCTCTACTCGATCGACATCATTCCGGCGAAATGGCGGCTCCTCTACGCGGCGAACCCGATGGTCGGCATGATCGCCGGCTTTCGAGTGGCGGCGCTCGGCGGAAAGCTTCCGCTCGACCTGATGCTCGCCTCGACTGTGGTGACGGTCCTGCTGCTGACGGTCGGGCTTCGCTATTTCAGCAGCGTTGAACGTCGGTTTGCCGATGTCATCTAGTTCCCTCGCCATCGACATCGCCGGCGTCAGCAAGCGCTATACGATTGGCCTCGCGGATCGCCCGACGACTTTCCGCGAGTCGCTCATGGCGATGGCGGCCGCTCCATGGAAGCGCCTGCGCCGCCTCGGGGGCCACCGCTCGGCGGCCACTGATTTCTGGGCGCTGCGCGACGTCAGTTTCAACGTCCGCGTCGGCGACGTCGTCGGCATCATCGGACCGAACGGGGCGGGCAAGAGCACGCTCCTGAAAGTCTTGTCGCGGATCACGCCGCCGACGAGCGGCCACATCGACCTCGACGGCCGTGTCTCGAGCCTGCTCGAAGTCGGCACGGGCTTTCATCCGGAACTGACCGGCCGCGAGAACATCTTCCTGAACGGCGCCATTCTGGGCATGCTGGGTTCGGAGATCCGGCGCAAGTTCGACGACATCGTCAGCTTCGCGGAGCTGGAGAAGTTCATCGACACGCCGGTCAAGCACTACTCGAGCGGGATGTACGTCCGTCTGGCGTTTTCGGTAGCGGCGCACCTCGAGCCGGAGATCCTGATCATCGACGAGGTCCTGTCGGTCGGCGACCTTCATTTCAGAAACCGCTGTCTCGGCCGCATGCGCGAAATGCGCGACGAAGGCCGGACCGTGCTGTTCGTCAGCCACGACCTGACCAGCGTGCGTCAGCTGTGCAACCGGGCCGTCATGCTGATCGGCGGCCGCGTCGATGAGGACGGCGCGCCAGACGAGGTCACGCGGAAGTACGAGCTGATGAACCGCGACCCGTCGACGGCCGCCGCCGGAATGGCGGAGCGGGTCAATCCGCCGCCGCATTACCATCTGCGCCGCGTCGAGCTGCGCAACGCGGCCGGGGCGATCACGCGCAGCTTCGACGCCGGTGACGTGATGAACGTCCATCTGTGGTCGAGCGGCCGCGCGCCGGCCGATTCCTTCACCGCCGAATTCAAGCTGCTCAACGACGACGACGAGCTGATCAGCTTTGGATCGGCGAATCCCGTGCGCAACACGTACTACGCGGCCGGTCAGCAGCATCTCATCTGCCGGCTCGGCCCGCTTCCGCTGACCGAAGGCGCGTACTCGCTCAGCTTCACGGTCCGCGTGTGGAACCAGGAACGCTGGGACTACTGGGAGAAAGCCATCGGTTTCGACATCCACCGCTGCGATCTATTCCACACGGGACACGGTGTCAACAACCTGCACAATGGCGACTTCGTGATTCAGCAGGAATGGCTGGCCGGGGATTGAGCGGAGACACGCGCGTGCCGGTCGTCTCCATCAACATTCCCTGCTACAACCAGCTGCCCCTGGCTCGGCGCGCCGTCGAATCCGCGCTTTCGCAGTCATTCGCCGACATCGAGGTCATCCTGCACGACGACGCGGCATCGGACGAGTACCAGCTCTACGTCGAGTCGCTCCGGGATTCTCGCGTGCGCTATCGGCGCAACCCGGGGCGCCTGGGCGCGATGCAGAACATGTTCGCGGCGATCGAGTCGGGCCGCGGCAAATACACGATGGCGTTCCATGAAGACGATCTGCTCGGCGCCGGATACGTCGCGGCGGCCGTCGGCATTCTCGAAAGTCATCCGACGTGCGGCTTCGTCGCGTGCGACCTGCGCGAGTTCGAAGAGGAACCCCCGGTCGAGGCGCTGACAAAGGCCGCCCCGCAGCCGGCCTACGACATGTTCACGGACGGCGCCGGGTTCGTGCGCGGCATCCTGCGTGGCGTCGAGCCGATGTTCGGGTCGGTCG
>Ga0326726_10005136_pt1 | contig 11892 bp, 15 predicted proteins | sample MHFenrmetagenome_2_FD_207603 | JGI IMG/M metagenome (GOLD analysis project Ga0326726, IMG submission 207603) | Lab enriched peat soil microbial communities from Michigan Hollow, Ithaca, NY, United States - MHF15MN | ecosystem: Environmental > Terrestrial > Soil > Wetlands > Peat | place: USA...
TGGATGTAGCCTTGTTATAGGGGGTCTTGACTAATTCGTCTTCAAGCTCCTTGATCTGCTCCTCAAGACTACTCATTTCCTATAGTAATCGCCACATGTCCGAGATATAGTTGTTTGTAGAGGGAAGAGCAATGCCGGTGAGGTGAACGTAAGTTTCCGGAATTCCTCCAAAATTACCATACGGCTCTCCAGGAACCGGACCATGCCAGATCCCACCAATACCGATCGGATTTTTCCAACCTCCTGCTTTCCCATCGGTAAGATCGGAAGAAACCTTATTGCAGTCTGAAACCAACGGAAAAACAAAGCGTTCGTGTGCCGAAGACCGGCCCGGGTCACTAAAAAAAAACGAACCGGGCCCGGACCTGAAAAGACAGTAACGGTGCTCGGTAACCAGAGAAGGAACCATGCAGCTCTCCCTCCAGATCATCGCCGGAATATGGATCGTTTTCTTGGCAATTATCTTTGTTCCTGCACTCCTGAACCCGATGCCTGCCGAACGCCGATCTTCCCGGTATATCCGGCAGTCCGGAATTTTTGCGATACTCGTCGTAATCCTCATCATCGTCGCGGGGCGGTTTGCACCCGGTGCCCTTTTCATCCGGGTCATACCGGATTCGGCCCTTGCCGGGATAACCGCCATCATCCTGACCATTGCCGGGCTCACCTTCTCCGTATGGGCCCGGTATCATCTCGGCAGGAACTGGAGCAGCATGGTCATGATCAAGGTCGGTCACCAGCTCATCCGGACGGGCCCGTACCGGTTCGTGCGGAACCCGATGTACACCGGTATCCTCGTTGCAGTCGTTGGAGTTGCAATCGCCATCGGAGAACTGTTCGCCTTCATTGCCCTGTTAATCGGGATCGCTTCTATCTGGTTCAAGATAAAGGCCGAAGAGGAGGTCCTGACAGAAAGGTTCGGCGAAGAGTACCTGCAGTATAAACGGGAGGTAAAGGCGCTCATCCCGTTCATCGTGTAACCCGGGAAATCCCCGTAAAAAACTATAAGTGCCCTTATCGCCCATTTTAGTGAGCAACTGCTGCTATAGTGTAGTCCGGCCAATCATGCGAGCCTCTCACGCTCGCGACTGGGGTTCGAATCCCCATAGCAGCACTTTTCTGCCAATGGTTCGATTCTTTAACCAATTTTTTAACAGCATAAGCTAAACGTTTGCAAAATTTTAAGACTAAAGTTTGCTTCTATGCACACGCTTAAGCCCTTTATTCCACGGAACCTGTACTCCTTCAAGTCCCTTGTTCCACGGAACTTGTACTCCTTTGAGTCCCTTATTCCATGGAACCTGTACTCCCTCAAGTCCTTTATTCCATGGGATTTGTTTTTCACAGGATAATCTTTCAATTTCAAGAATCCTTTTTCCTATTTCTATAGGCTCATTTTCAAAGCATTTTTTAAATTTTTCAATAAAATTCGAAAGGAAATTAAAATCTATTATGTCTTCAACTTTATACATAAACTTTATACCATATCTAGAGAAGTAAAATCCAATTTCATTTATATTCGATATGTTTATTTTTTCTTTTCCAATTCCACCAATTTCCCCGAGTATATAATACCCAATAATTTGGTTGAACATATCTCTAGTTACTTCTAATTTTCTAGTGGTTTTTATATCAATAATTTGATTATCAATAACAATATCAGTATCTCCGCCTCCAACTAACTTTGATCCTTCGTTGAATGTTGGATTTAACAAACAATAGGAAGCAGGTTTAAAGTTTTCAAAATTAACCAGATTAATTAGATTTTTCAAATCTTGAATATCATTATTATCTACAAGTCCTATTTGTTTATCAAAAGCGAGTGCTCGACGAACCGGATCGATCTGAGCCAACAGTATCGAACTTTTAAAAATATCTTCAGTAAGAACCCCATTTTTTAAAAATTGAGAATACGTCTCTTTAGCGAATTTCACATTCTCTATCCTTTTTTTATGAAAAATTGCCATCGGTGACCTTGGCGATTTAATTCGCAATATAGTATCATTTCCAAAATCAGCTACCCAATGATTGTCTTTTGCATTAGGATAACGATACTTCAGACAAAATCTGATCAAATAATCAAAAGCTGTCCCTACTAATGAGTAATGAGTGGTAAGAGGTGGTGCTTTTAATTCGCCAAGAATTTTTATTCTAGGCTTTGTAAATTCACTTGCAAAAAAATGTCTTCCTTCCCGGCTTTTTACAAACCCTATTAAGCTCACCTTATCAGCTACCTTTTCCTTATCTAGTTTAATTTTAGCTTAAATCTCGTAATATTTTAATTCATCCCGCTGCCGTTCTATCCCTTCATACAAATTCAGCCAGAGTTGTTTTGTAACACTTTCTTCGGGATGTAAATCATCAGGGTCTTGTTCTGCGTTAAGATTCGAAAAGGGAGTTCCATCTTTACGAGACCAAACAGTATTTTGCCCTCCCAAACCCCCCCGTAAAACCCCTTCTGAAAACAACCCCCGTATCGTGCCCCGTTGTACCACGTTTCCCTCACACCCGGAAGCCCGGCCGGAACAGATTGGGAAAAATGCGGAATCCGGCCGGAAAGATTCGCCCTTCTCCGACGGGAATTGGTGAGGCCATATGCAGCAACGTTACTGCGGCTGAAAAGGGCGGGGCACGTATTTCAGGCCGGCAAGGGGGTTTGGCAGGGGTTTCCCGGCATCCCCCTGCGCCGATCGGAGGAACGGCACGGGACGGATCGCCCGGGGAATACCAGGAGCAAAACTGCGGGTGATGAGAAGGAAATGTATCTGTTCCGGTTCCCGATGGCCAGTGTGGCGATCAGACCGGCCGCCACCGTTTCACGATGATATCATCGCCTTTTTTTTTAATCTCGACCTTAATCTTCGTGTCCTTGTATGCCACCTCAAATACCCCCAATTTCTTCTGGTCGACGAGCCGCTGCAGGGCAATCATATCGGTCCGGAGCATGCGCCTGAAATCATCACCCTCAAAGAGAACCTTTCCCATAATTTTCCCACCTTGACAGATATGATGGACAATAGACCAGAGCGCTTATCAATCTTGTGCGATTTTGTGTTCTGACCGTCTGGTATCGCCCGGATAACGATTATCCCCCGTTTTAGGCGGTTTTTGACCAAAGCATTAAATAACGTATCCCGGCATAACCCTATATGAAGTACTATGAGCAGGGAGAAGATCAAGGTCCCCGGTAAGGTCTACGAAGAGTTAGTCGCTCTCCAGCGTGAGATCCATTTCACCCAGGATCATGCTGACACGATCAAGAAGGCAGAAGATCGTGGGTATATGAACGCAGCGACCTGGATCCGGCAGAACGAACGGGCATATAAGATCGGGTTTGCATGGGGTTTTGAACCTGACGGCAGTGAGCCCCAGGGTACCCTTCAGGACATCCCCGCACGGGGTGAACCGGTGCAGCGCCGGACAATCGCCCGCAAGGAGAGCACCCTCCAGCCCAAATCATCGAAGAAATCCTCCGGTGGCATATTTGCCGGTATCAAGAGCTGGCTCGGGAAATATTTCTGATCCCTTTTCTTTTTTTACATCTGATGCCAGAGCGGATGCCAGCCGAAATAATAATCTCCCCAAACGCCCGGAGTGTGGTATATGCCAGCATGCCAGGACTGTGGATGGTATTCCCCGAAAACAAAGGAACGGGGAGAGTGCCGCATCAACGGCGAAACAACACCGGACCGTGACAGTGACCGGTGTCCTTCCCGTACGTTTATTCCAAAGCCCGGAAAATAAGTACACGGAAACCGCCATGCCACGGGAACTTGACGATAAGGATATTGCCATACTCAAAAAACTTGCACCGGAATGCGGGGACCTGACCTGTTCGGGGTCGGGCCATATGTTTCATTCCATACTTCCCCCGGTGTCCAACCATTTTGCAGAGGATAATAACGACTTTATCACACGCATTAACCGGCTCAGCGACGAGGAACTCGCGTATATTACTGACCTGATCAAAAAAGGGGAAGAGAGCATGGGGTGCCTGCCGGTGGAGGATGTGGAGGCTCTCGTGAAGATCGTCCACGACCGTTTGTCACCGGAAACAGCAAAAAGTGTCATCTCGGCCTATGAATCCGGGGATGGATGCGAACGCTGACCTTTTCATGAAAGAGATTTCCCACCGGATCCCTGTAAAGCCCGAGGCAACGGTTCAGGAACGCGTGGCAGCAGCAACAGCCCTGGGAAAATCCGGCAACCCGGCAGCAGTCCCGCCACTGATACAATCCCTGTCTGACCCGCACAGGAAGGTCCGGCTGGAAAGTGCACTGGCGCTCGGCCGGCTTGGCGATACGGAGGCCGTTCCCGCTCTCATATCCGCTCTCAATGATCCTGAAACGGAAGTGCGGGCAGCGGTGATAGCAGCGCTGGGCAGGATACGGGATCGCCGTGCGACCAGGGCGATCGTTTCCTGCCTGAAAGATACCGATGACCGGGTCAGGATCGGTGCAGCAGTCGTGCTCGGGAAACTGGGAGATCCCCGGGCAATTAAACCGCTGGAGGCACTGGGTCGGGATCCCTTTGAAGAGGTCCGGGACGCTGCCGCTGACGCTGCCCGCAGGATCAGGAAATAGTTCCCCTGATATTCCTGGCAGGGCGGACCTTTCTGGTCTTTGAATGCTGCAGGCACGCTACCTTTTTTATCCTTATGCTGCCACACATTATGCACTATTTGTGAGAAGTGGACTGCATGGCGGAAAAACCAACGATAACTGAGTATATTATAAATTTTTTCTCCCTTGTTCCTCTCGTATTGTATACCATTGTTGCTATCATGCTCACCGTCATTGCCCTCTTTTCGGTGTGGGATTCGGCGGTCCTGATCTACCAGCTCGTTGTTCCGCCGGCCAGCCCGGTCACTATTGTCAGTGTGATCAATGCACTGCTCCTGACCATTACCATAATTGTGCTGTTTGAAACCGTCACGGTCTATTTCAAGACAAAACATGTCGAGGTCCGGGCCCTTCTTGTTGCGGGTTTTACCGGTATGGTCCGACACGTCCTGGTGTACAATATGGCAGGAACGGACCCCATGACCATGTTTGCGACGGTCGCCCTGCTGGCAGTGCTTATCGCGGGGATCGTGCTGATTAAACCCGAGCCAATAGTCTGATTACTCATCACCATTCACATTTCCCAGGATCAGCGGTATGAGGTTTTTTATGGGAATATACCGAACCACTTGCACAGGAGCGTGATGCTATTCCCGGTATCATCGAGGCAAAGGATCTGCGAAAGACGTTCGGAAGCACCATCGCGGTTGACGGAATTGCATTTTCCGTAAAAAAGGGGGAGGTCTTCGGGTTTCTCGGCCCGAACGGTGCCGGCAAGACCACGACCATGAAGATGATAGCCTGCGTCTCGCCGAAAACCTCGGGAACCCTGAGCGTGCTTGGCCTGGACCCTGATGAGGCCCCGGCCACCATCAAGGCACGACTCGGGGTCGTGCCGCAGGAGACCAATCTCGATCCCGATTTCACCAGCTACGGCAACCTGTTCACGTACGCCCGGTATTTTGATATTCCTGAAAATGCTGCCGCAAAAAAGGCGGATGAACTTCTCGAGTTTGTCCAGCTTACAGAAAAACGGGATGTCACCATTGAAAAGTTATCCGGCGGCATGAAACGGCGCCTGATCCTTGCCCGTGCCCTGGTCAATAATCCGGATATCCTTATCCTTGATGAACCGACCATCGGACTCGATCCACAGGCACGGCACCTGATCTGGGAAAAACTCCGCGCCCTCCAGGCACAGGGAAATACCATCGTGCTCACCACCCACTATCTTGACGAAGCTGCCAGGCTGTGCGACCGGCTGGTCATCATGGACAATGGCAGGATCCTTGTGGAGGGCGCTCCCGCTGATCTCGTTAAGGAACATGCAGGACATGAAATCGTCGAGGTGGAGAACACCGCGGAAATCATATCATGCCTCCGGGACCTGCGCATCGCCTATGAGGTTGCCGGCGATATGATACAGGTAGCAACGGAATCTTCCCGCGATATCGCACGGATCCTTCTCGACCGCTGCCATCCCGAAAAGGTTGTCACCCGCCCGGCTACGCTCGAGGACGTATTCCTGAAACTGACCGGGAGGAAACTCCGGGAGTAACCATGCCGAACATCCTTTCGATCCCGGCAGTATCATGGCGTGCCAGGAAGGTCTGGCACCGGAACATGGTGGTGTTTGCCCGTACATGGCAGGTGAATTTTTTTCCCCCGCTGGTCGAGGCGCTCCTGTACCTGTTTGCCATCGGGCTTGGCATAGGGTCCTATGTGAAAGAGATCGAGGGTATCCCCTACGTGACGTTCATAGCACCGGCAATACTTGCCATCGCGGTGATGAATTCCGCATTCTTTGAATGTACCTATGGATCGTACGTCCGGATGTATTACCAGAAAAGTTTCGATGCCATGATCGCGACGCCGCTCTCGATCGAGGACGTGATTGCAGGGGAACTGCTCTGGGGTGCCACACGGAGCGTGATCTACGTCGTGATCATGCTGCCGGTACTCGCCGTTTTCGGCGTGATCTCCCTGCCGTTTGCACTTCTCGCTGTTCCCCTTGCCTTTCTCGGGGGGCTTATGTTTGCAGGCATCGCCATGTGCTTCACCGCTGTCACTCCCGGCATCGATACGCTGAACTATCCCTCGTTTCTCTTCATCACCCCGATGTCGCTCTTCTCCGGCACGTTCTTCCCGCTCACGCTCATGCCGGTCGCTCTCCAGTATATCGCGCTGGCCCTGCTGCCGCTTACCCACCTCGTTGCGATCATGAGGATGTTCACGCTGGGAACGGTCTCCCCGGTCCTGCTGCTGCATCTTGTATGGATCACCTTGATTACGGTCCTCTGCTGCATTGTGGCAATAAACCTGATGCGGAAACGCCTGATTGTCTGATGACGGGGAATCCCTGTATGCACTTCAGACAGGATCCGCCGGCATTATACCAATTAAATCCAGCAAAGAAATCAAAAACAGGGGAATGCTCTTATCGTTATTTTACCGAGATTATATGAGACCCTGTCATGCCACGCTGGGGGCAGTTGTTCCTGCTCTATTTTTTATCCACAGCCGGCCTTATCTCCTCGATATTTCTTCTCGGGGACATGACACTTTTTTATGAGGGGATGACGGTTGTCGGTGTGATCCTCATCACGAATATTATGGTTGTCGCCCTCCAGATGCACCAGTAAGTGACGTTACGACGTCTTTCCGGGCAGGACTATTCTGAGGACATACAGCACTTCATCCTCGACAACCTGCTGCACCACGATTTCCGCAGTATATCCCTGCCGGATAAACAACTCCCTCACCGCGGAAAGTCCGGTGAGCGACGATATCAGAAGCAGGATCCTCCCGTCCGGTGCAAGAATATCCCCGATATTCCTGGCAAACCGTTCTATCACTGCACGCCCGCTCTCCCCGCCGTCAAGGGCATATTCCAGCCAGTCATCCATCCGCTCTTCCGGCCGGGTCGGGAGGTAGGGGGGATTGAACAGGACAAGGTCGAATGGTCCCCGGATCCCCGCAAAAAGATCGGTCCGTACCACGTCGATACCGGCATTGCGGGCGGCAAGCACTGCATGGGGATTGATATCGGTGGCAACAACCCCGGATAGCTTCGCAAGCTCGCAGGATATAAGGCCGGATCCAGTCCCTACTTCCAGAACACGGTCTCCGTGCTTCACCTCGTTTCTGGCTGCTTCGAGCAGGAGGTAGGTATCAGCGTCAGGCTGGTATACCTGCAGGAAATCACAGGGCATGGAATTTTCCATGTACCAGGATATGCTCTCCGCCATGAAAACATATAAGATCCTCAGCGAGAGATACTCCCGCATTCATAAACTCACCGGCAGTTTAAATCAAAAAAGTCATCGTTTTATCCCGAAAGCCACCATGAGTATAAGGACCCGTCATCACCCGGAAGAAACCCCCGTACACGGGTAAGCCAGGGACCTTGAAGACCCGATCATGCCGCAAACGATGGGAGAAGGCACGGAGACTGCATGAAAACACTCGTTGAAAAGGCAACATGCGGGACCATTACACCCCAGATGATACAGGTGGCCAAAGCAGAGGGCATAGAGCCGGAGGTCCTCTGCCGGCAGATCGCAGAAGGCAGTGCCGTGATCATGCAGCGGGGAGACCGGCTCGCGGGGATCGGCAGGGGGCTTTCCACCAAGATCAATGTCAATCTCGGTACTTCCACGGGGAAGGTGAATGTAAAGGACGAGGTCTGCAAAGCCCGAATCGCTGAAGAGTTCGGTGCCGATACCATCAGCGATCTCTCGATGGGCGGGGACATCAATGCGATCCGGGAAAAGATCTTTTCCTGTACAACGCTTCCCGTTACCACGGTCCCCGTATACCAGGCAGTGGTGGAGAACGGGCTCAAGGGGATGACCGCAGATGATATCATCACGACCATGGAAATGCAGGCAGCACACGGCATCAGCTCCGTCGTGGTCCATTGTGTAAGCCAAAAAATGCTTGCCGGGTTCAGGAGACAGAAGAGGATCCTCGGCATGGTCTCCAAGGGAGGGTCCATCACCAGCGCCTTCATGCTCATCAACCGGTGCGAGAACCCGTTTATCGAGCATTTTGACCGGGTCCTGTCGGCCTGCCGGAACCATGACATTGTCCTCTCCCTCGGCAATACCGCCCGGAGCGGGTGTATCCATGACCGGCGCGATCCCTTTCAGGTTGCAGAGATCTGCCAGAATGTTGCTCTCGCACACCGTGCCCTGGACGCCGGCGTACAGGTTATCATCGAAGGGGCTGGCGGTCATATCCGTGCCGACCGGATCCCGGCGTACATCCGGTATTACAAGAGACAGTCACCGTTCCCGCTCTTTGTTGCCGGTCCGCTCCCTACGGATGTCGGGATCGGCTATGACCATATTGCCGGCGCATGCGGGGGGAGCATGGCGAGTGCTGCCGGGGCGGATTACCTCTGCTACATCACGCCGGCAGAGCACCTTGGCCTGCCATCCCCTGGCGCGGTAAAGGAAGGACTCATCGCGTTCAGGATCGCGGCGCATATCGGGGATACGGTAAAATACGGGCGCGATGCACAGGACAGGAAGGTCGCTGTGCTCCGGGCAGATCTCGACCGTGAAGGACAGATCCGTTGCGCCATGGACCCGCAGCGGGCACGGGAACTCTCAGACGGGGACAAGGAGTGCACCATGTGCGGGGAGTTCTGTGCGATAAAAATCATGCGGGAATTATGAATAGGTGTATGATCACTCCGTTATCGCATCGTGAAATATTCCGCGATCCCGATCCGCGACATGCCGGGAATAATTCCGGCGGGCACTTTCCTGCGAGGTATTGGCATAACAGTACGAGCAGAGATGCATACAGGTCGAATACTGCCCGATATCTTTCGACACGATACATCCGCAGGCATTCCGCTGGCCCGGGTCCTTCAGACGTCGGGCCGGATTGGCAGCAGATGACGTGGTCCCAAGGGTCTGCTGGCCAACCGGCTGCAGGAAATCCATGAGGTTCCGGTCATCCCCGAACTCCTTCATCATCAGGTCATAACTGATACACTGGCCCCTGCCTATCCCGAAACGGGAGAGGTCCCGTCTTTCCGCACAGGCAGAGATGGAGAGGCCCCAGCGCCGGTTCAGATTGGCAAGGCCGGTACAGAACTCATCAACCTCGTTATCGGTAAATTCCCGGGCACCGCTCATCCCCGCTGCCTGCAGGTTACGCCGGACTTTCGTATATTTTTCAATATCCACGAAACTGAAGACCAGCCGCTCCGTAAAGGGGGCGATACGGTCCCCGATACCCTGTATTTTTTTCAGCAGGTCACGGACCGTGATGTGCTCAGTGAGTACGAGGGGGTCGAACCTCCAGACAACCCGGCCTTTCCCGATACGGCGGGAAAGCCGGATGAATGTTTCCATCCGCTCGCCGGCAGGAGGAACACCCGGTTCGAGCCGTTCGGCATCATAATCATTCAGCGTGAACAGGAAGTAGTAGCCATACCCTGACCGGTCGAGTTCGTCGAGATGCGGAAAAAACGGCGCCGGGTTTTTTGACCAGAACACGAAAACCCGGGTCTTTTCAAAGGTGACATAGAGCGGGTTGCCCCCGAACGGGCTCTTCCACCGGACGTATCCTGAAGCCAGGCGTGCCATGAACCAGTCGCCATAAAAGGCAGGGATATCGGTAGAGCGGCTGGCAGAGACGATCAGCGGGGCGATCGCCTCCACTGTACGGGTTTCCGGTGAATCGGCCGGATCAGTTACCGTAAGCGGGATCTTCTCCCAGCCTTTCCATCTCATGGTTGAGTTCACAAAAAAATCCTTATCAGGGTACCGGATGTGCGGGCTGAAAAAAGTTCCCTGAAGGGCATCGTTCTGTTTTTCAGGGAATATTGCTGATCGTGGCAAAATCTTCAAGGTATAATGCTTCAGGCCTGCTTTTCAGGATCTCGTCAGGAAGTCCGGCAATGGCCCGTTCAACCCAGACCGGGGAGAGCATGCTGCCAGCCGACCCCCTCAGGCAGTTCCTTACCGTCTTCCGCCGGTGGGAGAAGAGCGCCCGCACCACGTCTGCATAAAGGAACCGGTCATTGATCGGGAAGATCGGTTCACGGGGGAATAGTTTCACCACGGTGGAATGAACCTGAGGTTTCGGGGAGAAGCACTGGGGAGGCAGGCGGAAACAGAGCTGTACTGCCGCGTAGGTCTGGACCATGATAGAGAGGCGTCCGCAGTCCTTGGTCCCGGCTTTTGCAACCATCCGATCGGCAAACTCGCTCTGGTACATCAGGACGCCAACAGTAAAACCGGCTTTAAGAAGCCGGAACGTGATCTTGGACGATGCAGAATAGGGAAGATTTGAGACGGTAAGTTCGAAAGGGGGAATTTCGCAACGGATCGCATCTCCCTGCTGCAGCGTGAGCTGCCCGGATGCAATTTCAGAAGAAAAAGTATCGGCAAGCTGCTCGCAGAGGATGTGGTCGAGTTCGATGGCATGGACGATCGCCCCCCGGTCGAGCAGGGCCCGGGTGAGTGCCCCGTTGCCCGGCCCGATCTCGAGCACCCGCCTGCCACGCACTTCCTCAAGGTCTGCGATCCGGTCTATCGCATGCGGGTCGATGAGGAAGTGCTGGTCGTGGTACGCTTTCATCGCGTGGTGAAGACGTGGTATTTTACATCCTTGTCCTGGAGCTCTTCCAGGATGCGGGCCAGAATCATCTTCTCCGGGTGAGGGATCGACTTGATCCGGGCCGATATGTCGGCAAAACTCACGAACGGTTTTTTGTTACGTTCCTCGAGGATCTCCCACATCAGTTTTTTCCCGATGCCCGGGAGCAGGTGGAGCATGTGGAGCTTGGGCGTGATGGAGATGGACTTGTTGAAAAACGTCACAAAGTCCTGCTCACGGCTCTTTATCACTTCCTCGATAACAAAGGGGAGTTCTCCCTGGGCCGTGTGGGTCAGCTCCGCGTAACCGATCCGGCGCTTGACGCGTTCAATCTTGTCGCGTTCCGCATCGCCGATATACACCTTCTCATGGAGATCAATCGCTGCGGTGGGTTTCGGGACAAGCTCGAGGAGCTTGAACTGCTCGATTCCCATAGCCTGCACTACCGGTTCTCGTTTAAAGGTGGGGCGGGGGTCCTCGGCATGCCCCTTCATGAGCACATCCAGTACTATCGCATTAACCTCTTTTTTCTCCGCTTTCATGCCACACCTCAGAAGTGTGTCGTTACCATCTCGATGATCTTATCGATCTCTTCGGGGGAGAGCGTGAACCGCTCCTTGGCAAAGATTGCCCTTACCTCGTCGCGGGTCTTTGGCATAATATTTGCGATGCGGTAGGCGATCTCCGGCTTCATCTTTTCCATCTGCACGAG